>Ga0255751_10002728_pt1 | contig 16341 bp, 10 predicted proteins | sample 071ome_20_FD_179951 | JGI IMG/M metagenome (GOLD analysis project Ga0255751, IMG submission 179951) | Coastal salt marsh microbial communities from the Groves Creek Marsh, Skidaway Island, Georgia - 071412BT metaG (version 2) | ecosystem: Environmental > Aquatic > Marine > Intertidal zone >...
GATCTGATGGTTCACAAGGTATCCAAGGTATCCAAGGTATCCAAGGTATAACTGGTGATCAGGGTACTGATGGTTCACCAGGATCACCAGGAGATGATGGTGCTCAAGGTTCGCAAGGTACTGATGGTTCACAAGGTACTCAAGGTGTCCAAGGTGTTGGAGATCAGGGTATTCAAGGTACTCAAGGATCTGATGGTTCACAGGGAACTCAAGGTGTCCAAGGTGTTGGAGATCAGGGTATTCAAGGTACTCAAGGATCTGATGGTGCTCAAGGAACTCAAGGTATAACTGGTGATCAGGGTACTGATGGTGCGCAAGGTACTGATGGTGCTCAAGGTACTCAAGGAATAACTGGTACTGGAACTCAAGGTTCTGCGGGTACACCAGGATCACCGGGATCACCAGGAGATGATGGTACTCAAGGTTCACAAGGTACTCAAGGTACTGATGGTTCACCAGGATCACCAGGAGATGACGGTACTCAAGGTTCTCAAGGTACTGATGGTTCACAAGGAACCCAAGGAACCCAAGGTATTCAAGGTGCTGGAGATCAGGGTATCCAAGGTACTCAAGGATCTGATGGTTCACAAGGAACCCAGGGTATTCAAGGTATAACTGGTACTGGAACTCAAGGTTCTGCAGGTACACCAGGTACGCCAGGTACACCGGGATCACCAGGAGATGACGGTACTCAAGGTTCTCAAGGTACTCAAGGAATAACTGGTACTGGAACTCAAGGTTCTGCGGGTACACCAGGATCACCAGGAGATGACGGTACTCAAGGTTCACAAGGTATCCAAGGTATCCAAGGTATAACTGGTGATCAGGGTACTGATGGTTCACCAGGATCACCAGGAGATGGTGGCACTCAAGGTTCACAAGGTACTCAAGGAATAACTGGTACTGGAACTCAAGGTTCTGCAGGTACACCAGGTACGCCAGGATCACCAGGTTCTAGTGTTCAAGGTTCACAAGGTACTCAAGGAATAACTGGTACTGGAACTCAAGGTTCTGCAGGTACACCAGGTACGCCAGGAGATGGTGGCACTCAAGGTTCACAAGGTCTTCAAGGATCTGATGGTACTAGTATTCAAGGAATTCAAGGACCTTCTGGTTCTGGTGGCGGTGGTGGTGGTAGTCTCAGTCCATGGGCAACAAAAACATCAAATTATACTGCCAGTAGTGGAGATAGATTGATAGGAGACACTAGTGGTGGATCTTTTACAATTACTTTACCAGCATCTCCAACAACAGGAGCAAATGTAAGTATTGTTGATGGTGCCAGCTGGGAAAATTATAATTTAACAATTGCAAGAAATGGATCTACTATTGAAGGACTTTCTGAGAATTTAGTTTTTGATATTGCTGGCATCATGGTTGAATTAATATATGATGGATCTACTTGGGAAGTTTATGCTTCTGTGGGTCATGGTGTACATGGATCTGGCGGAGGTGGCGAGTTTAATACAAAATTAACAAATAGAACAAAAAGTATATTAACGGGATCGGGTGGAACTGTTCTTACATTACCTTCAACTGCTGGAAAGAAATATATTATTCATTCAATACACTGTGCTAATATAACAACTCAAGCTCCAATTGATTATTATGATCAAAATACCAATGCTGGGTCAACTTCTTATGTTATTGCATCATATGAATTTTCTGGGATAGGAGTTACGAATTATTTTGCCCATAATATTGAGGTTGCGCCCGGAGATTCTATAGAATTGTTGAGAAAACCACAGGTCTTAAATCCTTCAGATCAGATTAAGATGAGGTCTTTAAATTCTAGTTTGGTTGGAGTCAATAATGCAATTGAAGTTGAGATTGTTTATGAGGAAAGTGATGATACAACATACTTTGGTTATGGATATGGAAGTGATATTATTGCTAGTATAGGTACTTTATATACTTTATATACTTCATCAGGATATCCATCTACTATAGAATCAATTAGAGTTACAAATCCATCTTCTACTGGTAATTGGCCAATATCAATTCAAATAAATAACGGCGGATCTAGTAACTATCTTTTTGAGAATTTTATAATTCCTTTAGACTGTAGTGTCGAATTATTGGATATGCCAAAAAGATTAGATGTAAATGGATCCATATCTGCTAGTGTGTGGTCTATTGGGACAATAGACATACAAATTTCTGGAAAAACAATTTACCAATAAATTGATATGACTTTTAGCGACTTCAAACCATCATTATCTGGTAATGTTTTTTCTTTGAATGATGTTCTTTTGAAGCAAGTATACGGAGAAGAGAAATATATCATAAGAATGCAAAATATTGTTGGGTATAGTCCAACATTACAAGTAATTGTAAATGAAATTATAAACCCAACAATCTATCTTTATCGTGGAAAAACATATAGGTTTATACAATCAGACTCTTCGAATTCTGGTTATCAAATAGGTATTGATGGTGATCAAACGGGTTGGACTTATTCCGGAACAGCAGGAGTTAATGGACAAGCAACCTACACAGTTCCATTAGATGCTCCAGACAATAAAATTTATTCTTATCCATCTGGATCATCTGGAAATATTGTTATACAAGATTTACCCCAAGAATGGCCTAGAATAGACCAAAATTATCGTAAAGTAAATTATGGTTATTTTTTAGGGGGTAGTTCACAACTATCTGGAGTTATTGGTGATGTTGATAAAATTAATTATGTAACCAACACTGCAAATCAAGTAGTAACGTATTTGAATCAATATCGTCAGGATTCATCATCTGCTGGTAATATTACTAATGGATATATTATTGGTGGTGAGGTCTTGACGCCTTCATCAAATCTTCACCTACCGAGTAGTTTATATAGTTCAATTGAAAAATTAAATTATTCTACAGAAACAATATCTCTAGTTCCAGGTGCAAATCTTCCACAATCATCGACTAGAACAGAATCTGTGGGAGATCCTTCTGGCGATATTCGTATATTTGGTGGTGTTAAAAATGATTCTAGTAATTCTTTTATTAGTTCTCAATATAAAATCAGAACTTCTGATGATACTGTACATCATTTGTCAAACGGAAATATGCCGCAGGGATTAATTGATGTTGCTGGCGCTTCATCTCCACAAAATACCGAGAGTATTTTTATTTCTGGAGGCATTCAGGATTCAACAAACAACATATCAACACTTTATGATGATAACATTCACTTCGGTAAAAAATTTATAAGTGATATAAGTAAAGTTAATGTATCATCCGACACAGTATCTCCCAGTGGATATTTAACTATCTTTGGACATGAAGTTGATGTGGGTAGACCTTTTTTGATTGGTGTCGGTGGTGAAAAATTTGTATATTTTGGTTCACCTGGTGGATCTCTTGAAGAGTTTGCACGGTTTTTATCAATCTATGCACCAGCACCTCAGGGTGCATCGTGTTATTATGTTGATAGATTTGATGTTTCTACAGAAACAAAGACCAGGTCTTTAACTTCACTTCCTATATCATTTCATAATGATGCTACAGGTCATTCTACAGCAGGATATTTTGGTGGAGGATCGACTGATTATGAGGGATCTTCGGAATCATCTTCAATACATCGTTTGGATTATATAACCGATACTTCTATGACAAGTTCCCAGTTATGTTTGGGATCTAAAAGAATTAAATTGACTGCACTAAGTCCACATGAGGATTACTGGACAACATCAGAAACAGGAACTTCAAAGATTATACCAAATTTAGAGTTAACATTTTCATCATCATCTTCATCTGCACCAGATGTTGGATATTTTGTTGGAGGTCATACAAAATTTACTTATAATGAATCGGATCATATGTCTTCTGGATTAATTGAGAAGTATGATTTTTCAAATGACACTTTAAATATATTGCCGTTTTGTGAGTTGAATTTTGGTAGAACATATTTAACATCAGTTGGTAATTCTCAGTATGGATATTTTTGTGGAGGAAATTCATCTAGAGATGCAATTTTATTTTCTATTAATCGGAGAACAGCTCATGATGAATTTGCCGCAATAAGCTCAATAGAAAAATTTTCGTATGCCTTTGATACTATCAGTTATTTACAAAATTCTTCTTTACCAGAACCTATTCAACGAGCATGTTCTATTGGCAATCAAACCAATGGATACGTCATTGGAGGAACATATGAATCAACATATATAAATGAACCATACAGTGGTGCTCTCGGGGCTCCAATAAAAAGTTATATTTCTAAACTCAGATTTAATAATGATTCCGTGAGTAGAGTCGGTACTAATTTATTGGATGCAAGAGAAAGTGCTGGATCTGTTGGAAATATGACTAGTGGATACGTTATGGGAGGTTTAACACATATTGCTTCAATATTCAGTTATTCGTCTGGTTGGCCATCAAATTACGAACCCCAAGCATCATCTAGCGTAGAAAAATTTGATTATTCTGTAGAAACTTTTTTCCCAGTGTCAAATACTTTGACACAACCAAAATATAAAATATGTTCCGTTGGGGATTCTACTCATGGATATATTATAGGTGGGGTAAAAATTAATTCTTCACCTGCAAATGTGACTGCAGTAACAGATAGTCAAAAAATTACGTATTCGACGGATACTATATCAACGATACCAAGTGCGCCATCAAGTTTTCAGGTTCGTTCTGCAACAGGAAATTCGACAAACGCAATTTTTTCGATATATATGTCGTCGTATTCTTCTGAAATGTTGTATTTTGGAGGTTCATATGGCCACAATAATCCAATTGCAGTAACACCTTTGATTCCAGATAAATTTCTTTTATATGAGTATTCCTCAACTACGTTTTCACTTTCTACACAGGGAGCAAAGGTAGCTACCATAAGAATATATGATACAGGAATAAGTCCACATCAAAATGGATTGCCTGGTACTTTTTATTCTTCCTCTTCGACAATTTTATAATATTATGATATACTATTAAAAGTACAATAAAAGTATTAAATGTCTTTAATGATTGGTGTTCCATGTGGAGGTGGTTTTATAAGTGAACAAACAACAGTTGGACTTTTTAATCTTGGAAAAATTTTAGTTAGAAATAATATTCATCACAGTATTCTAACACTTTCAAATTCTTCGTTAATTACACAAGCAAGATCAAGAATATCTAATTTTTTTGTAAACAATACAAATCATGAATATTTGTTTTTTCTGGACAGTGATATTGGATTTGACCCTAACGATGTTTTAAAATTATTAAATTATGATTTGGATTTGGTTTGTGGAACTTATCCAATGAAATCCTTAGAAAAACAATATTGTGTAAGCATCAAAATTCCAGAAAACAAAAACGGAGATCTAATTGAAATTAATGGTGGTGGAATGGGATTTTCTTTGATCAAGAGAAAAGTTTTTACAGACATCTCCCAAAAATACCCTGGTCTAAAATATATACCATCCCAAAACAATTCAGAATATCCCTATAGTAAAGAAGAGATGAAAAATTCATATCATTATTTTGCAGAAACTAAATTGAATAATCAATTTATGTCAGAAGACTATAGTTTTTTTCGTCGTGTCATGGAAGTTGGATATAATATTTGGTTAGATTCTTCTATTAAATTACTACACACTGGTTATCACATCTACGGAGAATAAAAATGAAATCTGGAGCAACGGAAACTTCTTATATTCATCTACAAAAACATTATACATTTCCAGAAAATGTTTTTGTTTCCCATTTGCCAGAAGAGATTAAAAAGTCAAATCATAGTATTAAGATACTATGGGCACATCATGCATATGACCAACCACTATTTTTAAATTTTGATCATTATATCGTCGATCATATTGTATCTCCATCTCAGTGGAATAAAGATCAATTTATTAAATATCACAATGTCCCCGAAGATAAAATTACAGTAATTTCAAATGGAGTTAGTGATATATTTTCTTTCTCTGAAGAAAAGACAAAGACAATGATTTATACTTCTGTTCCATATAAGGGATTAGAAGTTCTTTACCATGTCATACCATTAATCCATAAAAAGCATCCTGATACTAAATTTAAAATCTTTTCTTCCATGTCTTTGTATGGTTTAAAAGATGATATGTTTGATGAACTTTATGAAAAAATAAAAAAACTACCAAACGTTGAATACTCTTCAGCAATAGATCAAGAAGATTTAGTATCACATTATCAAGAATCTGCATTTTTCATTCACCCAAATATTTGGGAAGAAACTTTTTGCGTTTCTATGGTAGAGGCAATGAAGTGTGGATGTTATCCCATTATTACAAATATTGGAGCATTAGAAGAAGTTGCAGGAGAAAAAAATTCTTTTGTTGTCCCGATGGATGGAACCTCAACATCCAAAGGATATGAGGTTACAAAACGATTTATAAATAATTTCACAGATACTTGTTGTAAAGCTCTAGATCATTTTGATTCAGATAGAACTCATTATTTAAAAGTATCAAAAATAGTTTCGGATTATGTATCTGAAAAATATAACTGGGAAAAAATTTCTCAACACTGGAAAAATTTAATTTACAAACTTGGTGGAAAATCTATGAATTCCGAATCTCATTCACTAACTCGTTATAAGTTAATCACTGCCGATGAAGCGATTAATAATGATGACTATTTAATGCAGGCATCAGAAAACGTACTCAAATGGGAAGAGAGTGATAAAGAGTTATCCCAAGGAAGAACTAATTTTCAAATAGAAAAATTCATCGGTCTTAACTCTTTTAATATTTCCGTTACCTTTGAGCATATTTTAAAGGAACGTAGATTAATGGCTACTGGTTATATGACAAAATTAATGGAAATGAAAATGAAAGTTCGTGAATTTGAATATAAATGGAAAGATGCTACAGAAGAAGATAAGATTACTGGACCATATTTTTGGAGTCCTGTTCCAGAGGCACCAAAATCAGTTTGTTGGTATGATATGGAAGAATTGTCAATGAAACATTATTTGAAAGATAGTGAATTAGAGATTCGGGATCGTCTTCATCAATTAGAACATTTGGACAAAATTCTAGAAAGATTGATTGAATTAAATGGTGGAAAACCAGTTACTAGAAAGCAATTCTTAGAAGAAAATGCTGACTATTGGGAAACAAGACTAGCACAGCAAGCTCTTGATGATTTATTATCTGCTCAATTGGGAATTTCTGGTGGAAATATTACAGCAATGAGACAGGCGTCTGCCCCTTCTATTGTTGATGATAGAAACGAATTAAACAATGGATACTTACCTATGGATAAGTTAACCACATCTCAAGGGCGACAAGAATTTATTGCAGACTTGCAAATGAAAGTCCTTAAAGGTTTTGAAGAAGTTACAAATGCTGGATTACTTACTCCAAAGCAAGAAGAAGTGAAGAAATTGGAAGAAACCTCCTTATTTAATAATGACGTAGTTAACAACTACTACACTGAATCTGAAAACTATTTTACTAAAAAAAATTCAATAGAAGAACTTGAAGAAATTAAATATCTTGAAGAATGAAACAAAATATTATTATTGTAGATAATTTTTATGATGATCCACTAAAAAGTCATATACATCTATTAGAAAAAACACAGATAGAAAAAGTAGATGAAGTAACCGGAAAAATAGGACAAATTTTAAATAAGAATGTTCAAATATTTTCATACGATTATTATTATCTAAAGGAGAACGATAAATCTCCAGTTTTATGCCATTTGAATTCTGATTGGATCGCTATTGTTTGTTTGACTTTACCAATATTTTCTTTTGGTGAACTTGGTCTAAAATTTTTTATTGACCGAAATTATAATTCTGAAGAATTTATAGAGAAGAATAAAAAAGAAAATAAAAAAGAAAATAAAAAAGAAAACTGGAAAGAATATGCAAGTATTCCAGCAAAATATAATCGTATGATTTTATTTAAAAGTAGTCTATGGCATTCTTTCGGAAGTGGATTTGGGGATAAACCTGATAATTGTCTATTATTTCAAAACTTTATAATAAAAGAAAAATGAAAAGAAATATTATTATCGTTGATGATTTCTATCAAAACCCAGATGAAGTAAGAAACTTTGCATTATCTCAAGATTATTTTAATGGAGAACATGATACCTATCCAGGAAAAAATTCGAAAGAAAATTATTACCCTGAAGATCTACACAAAAAAATCGAAAGAGTTGTAAATAAAAAATTAACGCCAGCACCACAAAACGGATATTTTAGAATTTCTTTAAAGAATGACTCATTCAAACAAGATGTTCATGTAGATCCTATATGGGAGTGGGGTGCAGTTCTGTACTTATCAAAACCAGAAGATTGTTTTGATGAAGCAGGAACTTCTTTTTGGATGCACAATAAAACGAAGATGGAATTTTATGACATGGAATACTATAAAAACTATGGATATTCCTCATATGAAGAATTCTGGAAAACAACAATTTACTCTGATGGTCTCGATAGAAGTAAATGGACAAGAACTCTGTTATGCCCCATGAAATATAATCGATTTATTATATTTCGAGCAAATTTATGGCATTCTCATAGTGAAAATTTTGGTAAGGATCTCAATGATGGTAGATTAGTACAATTATTTTTCTTTAATAGAAATAATTTTTGTCACAATAAATAAAACATATAAGTTTTACCATGTGGGACTCAAAGAAAAGTATATTTACTCTAAGTGAACTAAGAGAAGTATTGTCTAATGATTCTCAATGGGAAAGTAGTAAAGAATCTATTAAATCCGAATATCAAACTACCGTTACTGCTGGCAGTCGATTTGCACAAATTTTTAGTGTAGGATCATCTATTATTACTGAAGTAAATTATAATGGAGATCTAAACTATAAACCATTAATAAAACCAGTAGTGGGATATTATTATTGTGTCGGGCAATTTCGACAGTCGATTGGTAGAATGAATCCGTCTATATTTCAACCTTTTAATGCTGGTTCATATAATCCTTTTGATACTTCACAATCAATAACTAATGTTGAGGGTGTAAGAAGTTATGTCGATAAAATAGATTTTTCTACTGATAATATTACACGATTGACTAATGGATGTATAAAAAGAATTCATGCTGAAGGTTATGTTAGTGATTTATGTGGATATGCAACAGGAGGTGGATCTGGAGACTATGGATGGGAGGATGCTCTACATTCAGGATCGCTGACCTGGGGACCAGGAACTACAGGATCCAGACCATCAATTACACCAAAAATAGTATCTTTCACTGAAAAGTTAACATTTGCCGACGAAACGATTGCTTTATCTCCTTCGTCAAATTTTCCTTTAAATATAAAGGGACAATGTACTACATCCGATTCCGATAAAGGATATTTAATCGGAGGAACGTTAGCTATTCCCAGTTTGGGTGGATATAATCAGTATATGAATGTGTATAGCAATGTACATACTATTAATTTTGTTACAGACTTAATATCATATCAAAGTTCTCATTCAAATAGAGTTTTTGGTATAGTTGGAAATGCTGGAACAAGATTCTATATCATGGGAGGTCTTACTAGTTCTACTTATAAAGAAGAAAGGTCTTCTGGATCCGGACTTCCAGGTTATAATCTTAATTTAAGTGGTAAATATGATGCAAGTAACAATCCAGTTAGTAAGTATATTTCATCCACTAGTAGTAGTTCTCCTGTTTTCACAATACCATCTGGTGGATATTATCAATCCAAAATTGACTCTCCGAATGCATTATATGTTAATTATGGTGGACTTAAAACCTTAGATAAAAATTTTTCAACCTTCCTTTTGCCACTGTGGTATACTCCATTCGATTATAAATTAAAAGCAAGTAGTGAAATGGCCAAATTGATATATTCAACTGAAACACTTACCCCCATACCTGCAGGAAGTCATGATAAAGGATATTCCTTAGGAAGTTCTTCTAAAGGATATGTTCATAATATAACCACTGCTCAATCAAGTAGTTCTCCCGCCGGATATAACGGACCTACTGGTTATGTGAATACTTTTACGGTAGCAACAGAATCATTTGCCCCTATAACTACAAATCCTAATTATTTTACATCATCGACCGCAGTATGTAATATAATGAATAATATGCCAACCACGTTTCAATTATCTAGTAAGAGACTCTCAATCCCGGTGGAAGTTTAAAAAATGTCATTAAATAAAAAAGTTTGGATTTTGCATGAAGTAATAAACTTAAAAAGAAAACATCCCGATCTTTGGCCAGATTCAGGATCTCTGTACTCCTCTTGGAGTGACTTTGTAGTGACAAACCAAGCGGCTACTCCACATGGGTGGTGGGTTGGAGGAGTGGCATCCACTCAAACTAGCGGTTATTATTGGAATCAATTTACCGCAAGTATTAGTTCATATACATTAGCTATAGTGAGTACAATAGGAAGATTGAATTATAATACAGAAACAATAAGTACTTCTACCAAAACATCACAAAATAAAGTTTTTCCTGGATCCACAGCTTCTGTAGATAATAATGTAGCATATGTAACTGGTGGTTCCGATAATACTCCCTCTAGTAGAGTCGTTTATTATTATGATCAAGCATCTTCTGCATACCCATATAGTATCCCTGGAACTAATTATGGTTGGAAATATACTTCTAATACTTCTAAAATTAATTTTGGGACAGCTGTCGAATCTTCTGTTCCCAGTGGAAACATTTCTGTTGAATCTGGTTTTATGACTGGAACAGAAACGAGACAGAATGCAACTAATTATGGATATTTATTTGGTGGTTATTATGAACCATCTGGAGGTCCATTACCAAATCCATATTATCCACAATCAAATTCTCATTCTTATATTCATAAGATGCTCTATTCAACAGAAAGTTATACAACCATATCTAATAAATTGCCAACAGGTAGAGATTCTTGTGGTGCTGATGGAGATAAATCTACAATGTGTTATATTATAGGTGGATATAATGGAGTGGGACCTACAGTTAGTTATATTACAAAATTCACTTTCTCAACGGATTCTGCAACGCCAATAAGTAATATGTCTCAGGAACTTGGTGATATTACATTAACTTCAGCTCCATCATCATATGGAAAAGCATATTCTGCAGGAGGAAATAGAAGTCAGTCCTATACTGTTGGGGGTTGGCCAATACAACCAGCATCTTATTCAAATTATTCTAAAATAATTTTTTCAACTGATACTTATTCAACTATAAGCGGTGCTAATTTGATTGCCATTCCACCAGCAAATGATAGTAGAAACATAGAAGGTCCTGGTGGAGGTCAAGGTTCTAGAGGATATGTAAAAGGTGTCGGCGGTGCAGCAAATTATGGATATTTTGGTGGAGGATGGGCTAATTTTGGATGGTATATTGGTCCATCATTACCAAACTATCTGAATATTGGATCATATAATTATAATGAAATAGAAAAGTTTGAATGGGCAACCGAAACAAATTCATGGGTTCCCGGTGCCTCTTGGTCAATAACGTCTTTTGGAGGAAAAGGCGGAACCTCATTTAGTCAATAAAATTATCAACTTGTCATCATTTATTACAACTAATTATGAATCATCAATTATCTCATCTATTAATAAGACCGAATGTGATTTCTGAAAATGGTCTAAAACAGATCATGAATCATATAAAAAAATCGAGAACAGAGGAAGTATCTGTTTTTGATGCGGAAAAATCAAATGAAACTGGAGAAACTCATTGGCAGGTTAGAAAGGAAGTGCGAGATACTCAAATTGTCCCAATCGAAGATTTTTTGGTTCCAATATATTCTTTGATGAAAGAAACAGTTAAAAATATTATTAATCCTTTTTATGGAGTAGAAGTTGCAGAAAGTGAAATCCCACAAATTCTTTCTTATAAAGTTGGGGGACATTATAAACCACATATTGATGCGGAGGCTCTTTGGAAATGTCCTGATGATAAACTTGTTTGGAAAAAAAGTGTGGATAGAGATATCTCTATTATATTTTTTTTAAATGACGAATTTGAAGGAGGTGATCTTGTTTTTCCAGAATTAAGAATTAGGATCAAACCAGAACCAGGAATGTTGGTGTGTTTTCCCTCAAACCATCATTATCTTCATGGAGTTGAACCGGTAACAAAAGGACATAGATATTCTATTGTTACTTGGGCAACAGTGAAGGGATTTTTATCGATGGAAGAGCAAAATAAACAACTATCCGAAAAATATGGAATTAGCGTCACTAACTAAAATAAGATCTAAATACTTCAAAGTTTATTAGATGATATCAGATGCAATATATAAAACACTATTATGTTGACAATATTAATAATAATTTTATAACTACTATTGACGAAAAACAAAATTCTAGGGAATATCGTCAACCAAATGTAGAGTATTCTGAACTTAACGTCAAATTTTGGTTGACTGATTCTGATAGTATTGATTTATGTATTTCTGAAATTCCCGATGATGTTTTAGTGGAGAATATTAGAAATGTTGATGATACAAAATATTCAGTCAAAATTTTGACAAAAGAAGAATATAATTCTTTTGTTGAATTGAAAAAAGAAGTAGATCTACTAAATTCTATTATTATCAAAGAAGAAATTGTTAATCAAGTAAAAATTACTAAAAATAATGATTTAGTAGAATTTATAAACTCATAATAACAGATGGCAACTTTAAGCACTATTCTTGGTGATAATTTTAAAGGACCTTTGGGAAATCAGGGAATTCAAGGTTCTTCTGGTTCTGCAAGTTCTGTAGGAGCTCCTGGTTCTCAAGGAACACAGGGAATAGTTGGTGCAACTGGTGGTCTTGGCAATCAAGGATTTGATGGTGATCTGGGACCTCAAGGACGTCAAGGTACTCAGGGTTATAAAGGAAACCAAGGTATTCAAGGACTTCATGGTCTATATGCTGGACAAGGTGTTCAGGGATCTCAAGGACGTCAAGGTGTCCAAGGTTCTGGTGATCAGGGTGTTGATGGGCGACAAGGTACTCAAGGTACAAGTGGAGAAAGTTTTAATCAGGGTACTCAGGGTTATAAAGGAAACCAAGGTACTCAGGGTTATAAAGGAAACCAAGGTATTCAAGGACTTCATGGTGCCTTTGCTGGACAAGGTATTCAGGGACCTGATGGACCTCAAGGTACTCAGGGTTATAAAGGAAACCAAGGTACTCAGGGTGCTGGTGATCAAGGTGTTCAAGGTACTCAGGGTTATGAAGGAAACCAAGGTCCTACGGGACAAGGTCTTCAAGGTATAAGTGGACAAAGTTTTAATCAAGGTACTCAGGGACCTCAAGGACTTCAAGGTCTTCAGGGTCCTCCAGGACAAGGTACTCAAGGTCTTCAGGGGAATGAAGGAATTCGTGGCGCTAGAGTATATACAGTAACAAATAATAGTTTTGTCGATTACGTAATTGATGGGGCATATGATCCAACTCTAAGTCTTCTTCGTGGATTTACTTATATCTTTGATATGAATGCCTCAGGGCATCCATTTCATATACAAACAAGTTCTGGTGCTTATAATTCTAGTAATGCGTATACTAGTGGAGTTACTGTTACAGGGAATAGGGAAACTGGCACTATAACATTTGAAGTTCCTTATAATGCTCCAAGTACTTTATATTATGTTTGTCAGTATCATCAGATAATGAATGGAACCATTAATATTAGTGATGTTGGACCTCAAGGTGTTCAAGGTGTTCAAGGTACTCAGGGTTATAAAGGAAACCAAGGTCCTACGGGACAAGGTACTCAAGGTATAAGTGGAGAAAGTTTTAATCAGGGTGTTCAGGGACCTCATGGACCTCAAGGTACTCAGGGTTATAAAGGAAACCAAGGTCTTCAAGGTACAAGTGGAGAAAGTTTTAATCAGGGTCTTCAGGGACCACAGGGAACTACTGGTACTCAGGGTTATAAAGGAAACCAAGGTCTTCAAGGTGCTGGTGATCAAGGTGTTCAAGGTACTCAGGGTTATAAAGGAAACCAAGGTCCTACAGGACAAGGCACTCAAGGTACAAGTGGAGAAAGTTTTAATCAGGGTGTTCAGGGACCTGATGGACCTCAAGGTACTCAGGGTTATAAAGGAAACCAAGGTACTCAGGGTGCTGGTGATCAAGGTGTTCAAGGTACTCAGGGTTATGAAGGAAACCAAGGTCCTACAGGACAAGGTACTCAAGGTACAAGTGGAGAAAGTTTTAATCAGGGTGTTCAGGGACCTGATGGACCTCAAGGTACTCAGGGTGCTGGTGATCAAGGTACTCAAGGTCTTCAAGGTATAAATGGAACAAGCTTTAATCAAGGTCTTCAGGGACCTCAAGGACAACAAGGTGCTCAGGGTGCTGGTACTCCAGGAGTTCCTGGACCTACAGGTCCATCAGGACCACCAGGTCCTAGTATTCAAGGATCTCAAGGTACTCAAGGTATAACTGGTACTGGTGATCAAGGTACTGATGGTACTCAAGGAAACCAGGGTACTCAGGGTTATGAAGGAAATCAGGGATCACAAGGACTTAATGGTCTTTATGCTGGGCAAGGCACTCAAGGATTACAAGGTCCAGCAACATATAATATAACTATATCAACATCAGATCCTTCGGGAGGATCTAATGGTGATCTTTGGATTAAATATACTGCATAAGAATGGGGGAATAGTAAGAAATGGCTACACTTTACGTTGATTACGAAAATGGAAATGATTCTAATGATGGGACTTCATTTGCGAATAGGAAAAAGACACTAAACTCTGCTACTACTGCATCTTCTGCTGGAGATACTATAAGAGTGATGGCATCTCCAGATCCAACGCTTGTTGGTAATGGAAGTGTAGTATCAAGACCAGCACATGGATATTATCAATACTTATCTTCAGTTAGTTACTCTACAACTACTGGTTCCACGCAAATCACTATTAATAGTCATGGGTATAGTAATGGTGATACTATTTGCATCTATGCAAACACCAATGGACAAGATTTAGATGGAGTGTATGAAATCAGTAATGTTACAACAAATACATTCACTTTAGATGGATATACTGCATCATCTTCCACCACTGGTTATGGTGGTTATGTTTATAATTGGACTGCAAAAAGAGTTTGGTTAAGCAGTGCTGTTACTCAAACTATTGCAAGTACCGGTTCTAGATCATCATCATGGACAGCTTCAACGAATGTTACATGCACTTTAAGAACAAATAATTCTGTAAACTCAACCGCCATGTACTGGATTGAACATGCATATAGTGATGAAATTGCTATAGCATCTGGATTCACCACAGGGAAGGCAGCATATTATACATTACCTTCTACATTAGATTTATCTGGATATCAACAACTTTCTTTTTACATAAGACAATCTTTCGGATCTGTTTCAACCACAGGAAATTATTCTTTAAGATTATGTACAGATACTAGTGGGAATACATCTGTACACACTTTTACAGTACCAATGGGAGGTGCTGCTGGTGGTTCTTCAAATTATTGGAGACCTGTTACAATTGACCTAGGAACTAATTTAAATTCATCCATTAGATCTATAGCACTATATGTTGATAGTGATCTCGGAGCACAAACTATCTTATTGAATAATATTATTGCATGTAAATCTTCTTCTTCTGCAGATAGTTTAACTTTAAACAGCCTAATAGGACGTAATACATCAAGTAACAATGAATGGTATCCAATAGAATCAATAGTAGGACAAAGAGTTCTTATAAACACAACCGTTTATAATCAAAATCTTATTAATGGTACTAGTTATTCTTGTTACGGTGTATATTTTGCAGATACTGCCGGAACATATTCTTTTTACAAGAGAGAGTGTATAATAACTTCTATTGATAATCCAGCAACTTTTAGTTCATCACAGGCTCAAAGAATTTTAAAGAACGGAACATCATCAGCATCTATTACCATTTCTGGTGGTTGGAATAGGACAGATATGTCTACACAAACCACAAATGGAATAAGTTTTTTTGATGGTTCCAACATGCAGGGATATGGTCTTGATATAGGTTCATATAGTTATTTGAATTTTGAAAATTTAGGATTTGTAAGATATTACATAGGAATAAGAGTTAGCGGAGGATCGTATTTATCCTTTAAGAATATACATGTATCTTGTTGTTCCTACTATAACGCATACCTTTCTCAGTGCAATTATTTTAAGGATTTAAATATTATAAGTACTTCTCATCGTTCAACAACATATTCAATAGAGATTGCAAGTTGTGCGTCTGATGATACTAGTGGTAGTAGTGGATATGACAGAAATTTAACGGCAATAGGATCTCCAGGAAATGGAATACGAATACTCTCTACAAGTAACTATAAATTTGGAGACATTAAAGTTGCTTATTTAAAAGCATATTCTGTATATGTTTTTTCTTCTAGCAACAATACTATAGGCAATGTATATCAACCATA
>Ga0255751_10002734_pt1 | contig 16332 bp, 16 predicted proteins | sample 071ome_20_FD_179951 | JGI IMG/M metagenome (GOLD analysis project Ga0255751, IMG submission 179951) | Coastal salt marsh microbial communities from the Groves Creek Marsh, Skidaway Island, Georgia - 071412BT metaG (version 2) | ecosystem: Environmental > Aquatic > Marine > Intertidal zone >...
TAGCTAAAATGGTTTCAGAAAAACCTGAATCAAGTGAAGCTGAAGAAGAATCTGTAGAGAACTAATTTAAGGAGTTAATTAACAATGGCTGAGATTACAGCAAGTTTGGTAATGAAATTAAGAGGTGCTACGGACGCACCCATGATGGATTGTAAAAAAGCACTAATGGAAGCAGATGGTGATATGTCCAGAGCTGAAGAAATACTTAGAGTTAAGTTTGGTAACAAAGCTTCTAAAGCTGCTTCTAGGGTTGCGGCTGAGGGTGGAGTAGCATCTTTTATTACAAAAGATGGTAAACAAGGATCCCTAATTGAAGTTAACTCTGAAACTGATTTTTGTGCTAAAAATGAAGAGTTTCAGGGCTTTATACAGCAATTGGCAGAGGTTGTTGTTTCAGAAAAACCATCTAACGTTGAGGAGCTATCAAATGTTTCTACCAATGGTAAAACGGTAGAAGATTTAAGAACAGGTTTAATTGGCAAAATTGGTGAGAATATTACACCGCGTCGTTTTGTTAATGTTTCTGCCAAGGGTTCTTTATACAGCTATATTCACGGTTTACGCATTGGCGTGATTATTGACCTTGAGGGCGGTAATGAGGACTTAGGTAAGGATATTGCGATGCATATCGCAGCAGCCAAGCCAAAGGCTATTGATCAAACAGGTGTTGATCAAGAGTTAATTGCCACTGAGCGACGAGTTGCATTAGAAAAAGCTCGAGAAGCAGGAAAACCAGAAGAAATGTTGGAAAAAATTGCTGAAGGTACGGTAAATAAGTATTTAAAAGAAGTAACTTTGCTTAATCAAGCTTTCGTTAAGGACGATAAATTATCAATCCAAGATCTTTTGAATCAGAATAAGGCAACAATTCATTCCTTTACCATGTTTACCGTTGGTGAGGGTATTGAAAAAAAACAAGATGATTTTGCAGCTGAGGTTGCAGCCGCAGCTAATGCGTAAATAATAATTATCAATAGAAAAAAGGATTGTCCGTCAATCCTTTTTTTTTGCCTAAAACCATATAAAATACAGCTATTATTAATTTTAAAAGTTGTTATGAATCCCAAATACAAAAGAGTTTTATTAAAGTTATCCGGTGAAGCGCTTATGGGCGATGACTCTTTTGGGGTTAATCCAGATGTTGTAAATTCCATTGTTCGAGAAGTGGATCAAGCTAAAAAGCTTGGCGTAGAAATTGCCATTGTGATTGGTGGTGGTAATATTTTTAGAGGTGTTGCATTGGGTGCTGCGGGCATGGACAGAGCAACTGCCGATTACATGGGTATGCTAGCAACCGTTATGAATGCGTTAGCTTTACAAGATGCGATGACGAAAGCTAACATCGTTTGTCGCGTTCAGTCTGCTATTAAAATTGAACAAGTAGTTGAGCCTTACATACGTGGTAAAGCAATTCAATATTTAGAAGATCAAAAAATTGTAATTTTTGCTGCAGGTACTGGCAATCCTTTTTTTACTACGGACACTGCTGCCGCATTAAGAGCCATGGAGATTAATGCTGACATCATGATCAAAGCTACCAAGGTTGATGGTGTTTATTCTGATGATCCAATTAAGAATCCAGATGCTGAGCTATATAGTAAATTATCTTTTGATGATGCAATTAATAAAAATTTAAAAGTGATGGACGCAACAGCTTTCACTTTATGTCGTGATCAAAATTTACCCATTGCTGTTTTCAATATAAATAAAAAAAATGCTTTATATAATATTTTAGTTGGGCACAAAGAAGGATCAATAGTTAAAAATTAATGTAGGGATTTATTTATGGAAGATTTAAAAAATAACACAAAATCAAAAATGCAAAAAAGCCTAGAGGCACTTAAAGTTGACCTATCTAAAATAAGAACAGGAAGAGCACATACTGGACTGTTGGATCATTTGATGGTGGATTACTATGGATCGCCAACAGCTATAAATCAAGTCGCTAATATCACATTAGGTGATGCGGTCACGATTAATGTTCAGCCCTATGAAAAAACAATGGTTGAAATAGTTGAAAAAGCTATTCGAGAAAGTGATTTGGGTCTAAATCCCGCAACCTCTGGCGACATGATTCGCATCCCCATGCCCCCATTGACTGAGGAAAGAAGGAAAGATCTTATTAAAGTCGTGAAATCAGAGGGAGAAAATTCTAAAATTTCAGTTCGTAATGTAAGGCGCGACGCTAATGATGCCCTAAAAAAGCAACTTAAAGATAAAGAAATAAGCGAGGATGATGAGCGACGTGCACAAGATGATGTTCAGAAAATGACAGATCAGTTTATTTCAGAAATAGATAGGTTAATAGCTTCTAAAGAGAAAGATTTGTTAGCAATTTAGGGTGAAGTTGTTTAGCTTTTTTAAAAAATTATTTCTTGATCCAAAAAAAAACCCTAAACATATCGCTGTTATTATGGATGGTAATGGTCGATGGGCGCAAAAAAGGCATATGCCAAGATCATACGGTCATGCTAAAGGCTTAAACTCCGTCCAAAAAATAATAAAATATGCCATTTTTTATAAAATTGATGCTCTTACACTCTATGCTTTCAGCACTGAAAATTCGAAGAGACCGAAAAAAGAAATAGATGATCTTATTAAATTATTTGACAATTCCATTTCAAAAGAAGCAAATAATTTATTAAAAAACAATATTGTTTTAAGAATTTTGGGCGATATTACATTTTTTCCAGCATCACTCCAAAAAAAAATTATTTCTTTACAAGCTAAATGTAAAAATAATAATGGCTTAAAGCTTAGCGTTGCTTTAAATTATGGAGGTCAAAAAGAGATAGTAAATGCAGTTAATAGATCTTTAAAAACAAAAAAAACTATTACACTGGATGATATAGAAAAATCCTTGGATACTGCTAGCTTACCTAAGGTTGATTTATTAATTAGAACTGGCGGAGAGAAAAGAATTAGTAATTTTTTATTGTGGCAACTAGCTTACTCAGAATTATATTTTGTTGATAAGTTATGGCCCGATTTTACAGAATCAATTTTCATCGACGCGTTATATTCCTTCCAAAAAAGAAATCGAAGATTCGGGTCTTTATGAAAATTTTTATTCAAAGATTTTTTTCAGCTTTTTTTCTTCTTAGTATTTTTTCATTTGCTTTTTTCTCGGAAAATGACTTCTATTTTTTGATTTTAATTAATATGATTTTTTTTCTTTCATTGTATGAAATGTTCTCTCTTTTGATGCTAAAAAAAATCGAATATTTTCTTTATTGGTTTTTTTCTTTTATTTTTTTTATTTTTTTTATTTTTAAAATCTATAACCTTAATTTTGTAGTTTTTATTTCAGCATTATTTTGGATTTTTATTGGCTCATACTCTGTTTTAAGGGCTAATTTATTTTTAAAATCTATCCAGTTTTTATATGGCCTCATTATTTTATTAGGCCTTTTAATTTCAACCACTCATTTATTTGCTAATGATAAATTTTTATTATTAATTTCATTGATTATGGTTTGGGTGTCAGATATTTTTGCCTATTTATTTGGAAAGCTTTATGGGAAAATAAAACTTGCCCCCAATATTAGTCCTGGTAAGACTTTTGAGGGAGTATATGGAGCAATTTTTGCTAACTTACTTCTTATACTTATACTCTCGTTGGCTTTTGATTATTCATTATTTCTTCTTGCTTTTTTAGCTTTATTAATTATTCCACTTTCTATTGTTGGTGATCTTTACGAGTCTTTATTAAAGAGAAATGCAAATATAAAAGATAGTGGTAATTTAATTCCAGGTCATGGTGGGGTTCTTGATAGAATCGATGGACTCTGTTCCGTTTTACCCGTTGTGACCTGTATGAATTTATTTGGCTTTACAATATGAAAACTATTTCTATTTTGGGCTCTACTGGAAGTATAGGCATAAATACCCTAGATGTAATTCGCTTAAACAGGAATCAGTTTAATGTTTTTGCTCTTTCATGTAATAAAAATATTGATCTTTTATTAAAGCAAGCAATTGAATTTAAGCCAGAGTATATTGTATGTTCAGATAAAAATGATGCAATAAAGTTAAAAACAAATTTACCTTTATCGTGTAATTGTGAAATTTTATCAAATGTTGAAGCGCTTAATTTTATTGCATCTCATGAGACTGTAACTCATGTTGTTGCAGCTATTTCAGGTTCGGCTGGAATGGAATCGACATACTGGGCAGCAAAAACAAAAAAAATTATTCTTTTGGCAAACAAAGAATCTATGGTTATGGCTGGTCCTTTAATTATGAATAACATAAATTCTAGTAGTGCTATGATTATTCCAATTGATAGTGAGCATAACGCCATCTATCAAGTTCTTAATGGGCCATCTAATAAAAAAGAATTCCTAAAAAGGATTGTTTTAACAGCATCAGGTGGCCCCTTTTTGAACTACAGTTATGAGGGCTTGAAAAAAGTAACCGTTCAGGAGGCCTTAAAACATCCAAATTGGAAGATGGGTCATAAGGTCACTATTGATTCCTCAACAATGATGAACAAGGGGCTTGAGGTTATTGAGGCTTCATATCTATTTGGCATATCTAAAAATGAAATTGATGTTTTAATTCATCCACAAAGTATTATTCACTCTTTAGTTGAATTTATTGATGGGAGTTTTTTGACTCAGCTTGGAAGTCCTGATATGAGAATACCAATTTCATATGCTCTTGGTTTTCATCATAGAATCCCTTCAGGAGCACCAAGATTAAACTTATTAGAAAAAAATTTATCATTTTTGGAGCCTGATTATAAAAAATTCCCCTGTTTATCATTAGCTTATTCTTGTCTAGATGAGGGGCATAATTTTTGTGTTGCCTTAAATGCCTCAAATGAAGTTGCGGTTAGTGCATTTATGGAACAAAAAATAAAATTTACAGATATTTTTAAAGTAAATTCAGAAATTTTACTTGCTATTAGCGTAAAACCCCTTTCATCAATCGAACAAATCAAAGAATATGATAATGAAATTAGATTCAAATCTACAGAAATTATAAAAAATTTATTCTAAAAATATTATTTATTCTCAACAACTTAAAATAAACTTTTATTACTTTTAAAGCTAAAAACATATATAATATTGGCAATTAATTTAGCACATCCTCTAATGAGAAAAGTTTTTTTAATTTTTTTCCTATTTTTTTGTTCAATATCTGCATCATATGCAAATTTGAAAGTTTCTGATATCCGCATTGAAGGATTGCAAAGGGTCGATCCAGGACTAATATACAATAATCTCCCCTTTGAAATTGATGATGATATTGAGTCAATAAATTTTTCAAAAACAATAAGTCTTTTGTATAAAACTGGACAATTTAAAAATGTAATAATTGAGCGTGAAAACTCAATTATTTTAATATTTGTTAAGGAGAAACCTCTTTTATTTGAATTGAATTTCACTGGAACGGAGTTATTTCAACCAGAGGCTTTAAAAAGTGCTTTGGCACAAATGAATATCTCGAGCGGACTTGTTTTAGATGAATCCGATTTGTCAAAAGCTGAGAAAGAGATTGAATCGCAATATCTATCTCAAGGAAAATATACCGCCACAGTTAGATCTGAAGTTATTCCAATATCTAACAATAGAGTTAATGTGAATTTTATAATCGATGAAGGCAGAATCTCTCGTATTAAAGAAATTAAAATTATTGGCAACAAAACATTTGACTCTGATACTCTTCTTAGTGAATTAGAATCCAAAACGACAAATTTTATGTCATGGTGGAACAAAGATGATCGTTATTCAAAGCAAGTTATGTCAGGCGATTTAGAAAAGATAAAATCTTTTTATATGGATAGAGGTTTTTTAGATTTTAAAATTACTTCATCAGTTGTAAGTATAACCAAAGATAAAAAAAGCGTTTTTGTTTCTATTACTATTTCAGAAGGAAAAAAATATAAAGTCGGTAAAATTACAATTACAGGAAATCTCCCTGAAAAAATAGTTGCTTCAGATGTAGAGAAATTCATATTAATTAAATCAGGAGATTTATTTAATAGGAAACGAGTAAATGAGTCTTCTCAGGGTATATCAAAATATTTGGGTAATTTTGGTTATGCTTTTGCAAATATTAATGCTATTCCAGACATAAATAAAAATGATTTAATTGTTAATTTTAATTTTAATATTGATCAAGGAAAAAAAATATATGTTAGGCGGATCAATATTCTTGGGAACGATTCAACTAAAGATGAAGTAATTAGGCGTGAAATTAGACAATATGAATCATCATGGTTTTCTCAAGAAAAAATAGATTTATCAAAATCAAGATTAAACAGAACGCAATACTTTGAATCTATTAATATTGAAACTCCTACAGTGAGAGGTACATCTGATCAAGTAGATATTAATTTGGTTGTTAAGGAAACAAATACAGGTAAGTTCAGTATCGGCGCAGGTGTAAGCTCAAGCGATGGTCTGGTTGGCTCCTTAGGACTTTCTCAAGCAAATTTTCTTGGTACAGGCAATCGGGTTGCTACAAGTGTTAGCTTAGGAGGCGTTAATAAGGTTTGGAGTATTGATTTTGTTGACCCTTATTGGACTGATGATGGAGTATCCAGAGGTTTTTCAGCATATTATAGAGATTATGATACAAGTAAATTAAATATTGGAGACTATAAAACAAATAATTACGGAGTCGGTATTAATTTTGGTTTGCCATTAGACGAGTTTAAAACTTTTAAATTTGGCTCAACAATTGATTTTACTGAGCTTAAACTTTCTACTGACTCTCCTCAAAATTACTTAAACTACTGTAATGAAATTTCGGGATCCAGTTCTACGTCTTGTAATTCGGATTCACTTTTATTTTTTGCGAGTTGGGATGATAATAATGTCGATAATCCATTCTTTCCTACAAAGGGCCACAAGATAGCTGTATCAGGGGATATCTCATCACCTGGATTTGATCAAGAATTTTTTAAGATATTTGCAAAGGCTGAGAAGTTTTTTCCTCTTTCATCTAGTGTCGTAACAAGAATTAGGGGTGGGATGGGATATGCAGATAGCTATGGCGATAATCCTTTTCCATTTTTCAAAAATTTTAGAACTGGAGGCAAATCAACAATTCGTGGTTATAAGGAGGGTTCCGTCGGTAAAAAGACATTTGATTCAAATTCAGGTGATTGGGTTACTTATGGTGGAAGAAAAATGGTTAATTTTGGGGTTGACACATATTTTCCTGTTCCATTCATGAAACAAAATGAAGGTTATCGTTTAAGTGCATTTATTGACGGTGGTTCATCTTTTGAGGATTCAATTAATACATCAGATTTACGTTACAGTGCTGGATTAGGCGCTGTTTGGCTTTCTCCATTTGGCCCTTTAAGCGTTTCAATTGCGCTTCCGCTGAATGAGGGCGATCATGATCAAACTGAAAAATTTCAGTTTGGCATGGGTTCAAGTTTTTAATTTTAGGAGATTTTGATAATGAAAAGTTTTTTTATATTTTTAATATTATTTTTTAGTTTTGTTGGTTCATCATTCTCTGAGGTAAAAATAGGTTTTGTTAAAGTTGACCAAATTTTAAAAGATGCTCCTCAGGCAGCTGCAAGTAATAAAAAGCTTGAATCAGAATTTAAATCAAGGACAGAAAAGCTTAAAAAAGAAATTGCTAATCTCAATGAAAAAGAAAAAGATTATAAAAAAGAAAGTATTACTATGGGTGATGCTGAAAGAGAAAAAAAACAAAAATCTCTACAGTTGGCAAGAATTGACATTCAAAGAAGTGAAAGAGAGTTAAGAGAAGATATAGATTTACGTCGTCGTGAGGAAATTAACAAGTTACAAGTTAAAGTTACTCAAGTCATTGAAACATTAGCAGAAAAAGAAAAATATGATGTAATTTTATATACTGGAGTTGCTTACGCTAGTGATAAAGTTGATATGACCCCATTAGTTTTAAAGGCTTTAGCTGATTTAAAATAATAATGCATCAAATTTTTAAATCTAACCTAATAGCTAAATTTTTAGATGGAAAGCATGTTGGCGAAATTATAAATGTAAATAATTTTACAAGTCTGCTATTAGCTAAACAAAACTCAATATCTTTTTATAATGATTCGAAGTTTAGAGAAGATCTTTTAAAAACAAAAGCTGGTATTGTAATTTTAAAAGATTGCGATTTATCTCTTCGTAAGGGCCCATCCATTGTTGTTGATGACCCCTATCTTGCATTTGCTAAAATATCTAATTTTTTCTTAAGGAAAGAAAAAAAAGAATTCATTCATCCTAATTCGATCATTTCTAAAGAAACAATTTTAGGAAAAGATATATATATTGGCCCATTCACAGTAATAGGAAAAAATTGCACTATATCAGATAAGTCTGAAATAGAGGCAAATGTAACTATTGAAGACAATGTGGTAATTGGAAAAAATGTCAAAATACATCCTGGTGTTACCATTCATTGCGGAGTAATAATTGGTGATAATTCTGAAATTTTCTCTGGAGCAAAGATTGGTACTGATGGTTTTGGATATGCGAAAGATCATGATAAAAAGTGGATAAAAATTCCACAAACAGGCTCAGTTAAAGTGGGAGACAATGTTGATATTGGAGCAAATACAACAATTGATAGGGGTGCGATTGATGATACTGTTATTCATTCAGGCGTCAAAATCGATAATCAGGTTCAGATTGGGCACAATTGTGTAATTGGTGAGAATACAATTATTGCTGGCTGTACAGGAATTGCAGGTAGCGCTAAAATTGGAAAGAACTGTATGATTGGTGGAGCTTCAATGATAAAAGGCCACATCGAAATTGCTGACGATACAGTTATTTCAGGTGGTTCTTCGATTGGGAAAAATGTAAATGAACCCGGAAAACGCTTCACTAATATCTTCCCATATAATATTGAACATAAAGATTGGTTAAGAATAGCAATTAATTTAAAAAAAATTGGAAAAAAAAATGACTGAGCCATTAATGGATATCCATCAAATTTTAGAGCATTTGCCTCACAGGTATCCCTTTGTTCTTGTTGATCGTGTTTTAGAGATTGAGCCTGGAAACAAAATTAAAGCTGTTAAAAATGTTTCTATTAATGAACCCTTTTTTCCTGGCCATTTTCCTCATCATCCTGTGATGCCAGGTGTTTTGATAGTTGAGGCTTTAGCTCAAGCAGCAGCCATACTATCTTTTAAAACAGGTAACTATATGCCGTCAGATGATTCAGTCTATTATTTTGCGGGTATTGATAAAGCCCGATTTAAAAAGCCTGTTTCACCTGGTGATCAATTAATTCTTGAGGTTTCAATTGATCGAATTCTTAAAGGTATATGGAAGTATAATTGTTCTGCCTCTGTAGATGGAAAACTAGTTGCTGAGGCTGATATTATGTGCATATTAAAAGATATTAAAAAGTAAAATTTATGCGCGTTACAAATTCTATTCATCCAACTGCGATTGTTCACAGTTCTGCAAAGATTTACTCGAATGTTCATATAGGTCCTTATTCAATTATTGATGCTGGAGTAGAGATTGGAGAGGGAACAGTTATTGGTAATCATGTCACCATATCAGGTAACACAATTATTGGTAAAAATAACAAGATTTATCATTCCTCTTCAATTGGAGAAGATCCCCAAGATATGAAATTTGCCAATGAAGATACCCGATTAAAAATTGGTGATAATAATCTTATTAGAGAGTTTTGCACTATTAATAAAGGTACCTCTCAAGATAGAAATGAAACAACTATTGGTAATAATAATTGGATCATGGCTTATTGTCATATCGCGCATGATTGCATTCTTGGAGATTATATTGTGATGGCAAATAGTTCTACGTTAGGGGGCCATGTTGAGATCAATGATAATGCTGTTCTAGGCGGTGCTACTTTAGTTCATCAATTTTGTAAAATTGGAGCTCATGTTATGACTGCAGGAGGATCAGGTATCCAGAAAGATGTTCCTCCGTTTGTTATTACACATGGAAATTTTGCAAAACCAATTGGTGTAAATTCTGAGGGTCTTAAAAGAAGAAATTTTAATGAGAATCAAATCTCTTTTATTAAAAGAGGTTTTAAGGCGATTTATAGAAAAGATAATTCAATGGATGAGGCCCTTAAAGAGCTCGAATCTTTAGCTAATGAAGAAGAACTCATTAATTTATATATTGATTTTATTAAAAAATCTACACGTGGATTAATTCGTTAGTGCCAAAAATTGCAATAGTATCAGGAGAACCATCTGGTGATTTAATTGCTTCTGAACTTATGAGGGACTTAGTTAAGTTTAATAAAAATATCTCATTTGTTGGAATAGGCGGCCCCGCCATGAGCAAGCATGGTTTAAATTCTTTTTTTGATTATTCAATCTTATCAGTAATGGGTGTGATTGATGTTTTAAAAAATATCAGAACACTTTTCATTTACCGCAAAAAATTAGTTTCATATCTATTAAAAGAAAAACCTGATGTATTTATTGGTGTGGATGCCCCAGATTTTAATTTCTATATCGAAAGAAAAATGAAGGATAATGGAATAAGAACCTTCCATTTAATATCACCCTCTGTTTGGGCATGGAGAAAAAATAGAATTTATTACATGAAAAAAGTTATGCATCATTTATTTTGCGCATTTCCGCATGAGCCAGCAATTTTTAAAAAAGTAAGATTACCTACAACCTATGTTGGCCATAGCCTTGCAAGCAGGATACCATTTAAGCCAAACATTTCGATAGCAAGAAATAAATTAAAAATAACATCTAAAAATATTGTTATATCAATTTTGCCCGGAAGTAGAAGGCATGAGGTAGAAAAATTATCTGAAATTTTTTTGAGAACGGCTGAACTCATTGCAGAAAAAAAAGAATGTCTATTCCTTATATCAGCAAGCTCTCAAGAGAATTATTTAAAAATAAAGCAATTCATTAAAAATTATCGAATTCAAAATATTCGAATCGTTATAGGTCATTCTCATGATGTTATTAATGCCTCAGAGCTGGTTATTCTTGCCTCTGGTACCGCAACTCTGGAAACAGCTTTATTTAAAAAACCCATGGTGGTTGCCTATAAATCATCATGGATTGAATTTACAATTTATAAGATGGTTCGATTAATCAAATTTATATCGCTTCCTAATATTTTGCTAAATAGGGAGGTTGTTCCAGAATTTTTACAAGACAATCTATCGCCTGAAATTTTAAGCCAAAAAGTTTTTGATATTCTAGATGACAAAAAATACCAATCTAATCTAAAAAAAGAATTTAATTCACTACATAAATCATTAAAAAGAAATACATCCCAGCTAATTTTTGATCAAATCAAAAAATATCTATGACGTTAATATGCGGAATTGACGAGGCTGGCAGAGGCCCTTTAGCAGGTCCGGTTTATGCTGCTGCTGTTATTTTTGACTCTAATTTTATTTTAGATGCCCTAAAAGACTCAAAGAAATTATCTGAAAAGAAAAGGTTAGACTTGTATGAAATGATAAAAACTAATGCAGTTGACTATTCCTTTAGTTTTGCGAGTGTTTTAGAAATAGATCAGCTAAATATCCTGCAAGCAAGTTTGCTGGCGATGAATAGAGCCTATGAAAAATTAACTAAATTTCCTGATCAGATTATTGTCGATGGTAATTTTATTCCAAATATAGATTTTAATAACATTAAATCACTTCCAAAAGCTGACGCACTTATTCCTGCTGTTTCGGCGGCATCAATTATTGCAAAAGTTGAGAGAGATAACTATATGAAAGACTTGGATCTAAAATATCCCGAATATAATCTAAAAAAACATAAAGGGTATCCGACTAAAGAGCACTTGGATTTAATTAAAATTCATGGCATTAAAGATTTTTATAGGAAATCTTTTAAGCCCGTAAGAGATTTAATTAATTAAAAATATACTGGGTTTTTTATCCAAGATGGGTAGATTATTTTTTTTCCAATCTGCTATTTTTTTTGAGATTATTCTTTCATCACTGGCTGTGAGATTATAGGCAATACAAAGCCTTGTATTACTATTTAGAATATCAATTAACTCACCTAATAATTTATTATTTCTATAAGGTGTTTCTATAAAAATGAATGTCTTGTTATCGATATTTATACTCTCTTGAAAACTAGCTAATTTCTTCTTTTTTTCGTTTAAATCAATGGGTAAGTAACCCACAAACTCAAAGCTCTGACCGTTAAAACCAGACGCCATAAGTGATAAAAAAATGGAGGAAGGGCCTATGAGTGGTTTTATTTGAATATTATGTTGGTGCGCATATGAAACCACTATATTGCCTGGATCGGCAATACAGGGAAGACCGGAGTCAGAAATAAGGCCAAAATCATGACCTGCATATATTGGCTCTATAAAATGATCAATTTCAGTTAATTTTGTATTTTGATTATTTTCAAAAATAATAATTTCTTGTAAGAGCGTATTAAGCTCTAATTTTTTTAAAATGGCTCTAGCTGTTTTCTGATTTTCAACAAAAAAATACTTAATTTTTTTTATTTCTTCATGTTGATGTGAAATTAAAAAATTCTTTGTTGAATTTTGTTCAATTGGAGAGGGAATTAAATATAAGTTACCTTTGCTCACTTTTAAGTTTAATACCTGAATTTTTTAGCATTTTTGATAATGAAATCAATGGTAGACCAATAATGGCTGTAGGATCGTCTGAGCTTACTTTTTCAAGTAAGCTAATACCTAGACCTTCTGACTTAATGCTACCTAAACATCCATAAGGCTTTTCATATTTAAGATAGCTTTCAATTTCATTTTCACTTAAATTTTTATACTTAACATTCACTTCAGATACATATTCATATTTGATCTTTTTTGATTTGCATATTAGACATATTGCCGAGTAAAAACTTACATCTTTCCCACTCAATTTTTTGAGTTGCTCAAAAGCTTCCTCGTAGTTGTTGGGTTTGTTAATTTGTATGTGATTAGATTCTGCAGTTTGATCGGCGCCAATAATAAAGCTATCAGGTAAGGTTAAGGCAATTTTTTCTGCCTTTTCTAAAGCTAATCTTATAGCAGAGGTCTTGGCATCCTCATGATCATATTTTGACTCATCTATATCTGGAATCTCTATCTGATATTCTTCAATGATTCTGGATAAAAGCTCTTTCCTGTAAATTGAAGATGAGGCTAATATAAGCATCTTAATAAAGAAAAGTTATTGAATTTCAATCAGTGTTTCATTAGGGGATACACTGTCACCCTTGGCAATATGGACAGATGTTACCGTACCAGCTTTGGGCGCCTGAATCTCATTTTCCATCTTCATGGCTTCTATAACAACCACACCATCACCTGCTGATACCTTATCTCCAACGGCTACTTTAATATCAATAATAGTGCCTGGCATTGCTGTAGTGACACAGCCCTCATGCGATGGTTTTGGTCTGGATGCAGAGGATGAAGGGTTCTTAACTTTATCACCTGATGCCTGACTATTACCATTAACAAGAATTTCATCGAGCGTTTCAACTAAGACTTCTTCAGTTACACCGTCAACCGATACATAAAAAGGTCGCTCAGCTTCGCCAGCATGACCTGATCCAGTTAACTTGATATGATAGGTTTCACCATGAAGTGTAATATTAAATTCAGATGGAGCATAATGTCCTGAGGCTTGATTAGCTTCTGATTTATCAAGTAATACTTCAGGCTCAAGTGTTCCCGCATTCCTCTCTTGTAAAAAGATTTCTGCTAAGTCAGGGAACATAGCATAGGTTAAAACATCTTCATCATTCTTGGCAAAAGCTTCAGATTTTACCTTTAAGCTTTCTATTTCAGGTTTAATTAAATCCGCAGGCCTACACGTAATAGGTTTTTGATCAGCAATGGCAAGTTTTTTAATTTTCTCATCAACATTGCCTGGAGCGGCACCATATTGACCTAAAAAATAATTTTTAACTTCATTGGTAATAGACTTGTATCTTTCACCCGTAATAACATTGAGAACAGCCTGAGTCCCAACTATCTGGGATGTGGGGGTGACCAGTGGAGGGTACCCTAGATCTTTTCTGACATTAGGAATTTCATCTAAGACATGATTCATCTTATCAAGCGCGCTTTGATCTTTAAGCTGGCTAGATAGGTTTGAAATCATACCACCCGGTACCTGATTGATAAGTACGCGAGGATCAAGATCAGTAAACTCAGATTCAAATTGCCAATATTTTTTTCTCACATCTTTGAGGTATTGGCTGACTTCAGTTATGGCTGATAAATTTACTCCAGTCTCATAGCCAAGGTCCTCAAGAGCAACCACAATAGATTCAGTGGTTGGGTGACTTGCACCCTCTGAAAAACTTGAGTTACAAGTATCAATCATAGTTGCACCTGATTCAACAGCAGCAATAAGATTGATGGAGGCTAAACCGGCAGTGGCATGACTGTGCACATGTATAGGTATAGAAACGTTTTTAACTAAAGAGCTAACGAGGTCTTTCGTAATTTGCGGGGTAAGAAGACCAGCCATATCTTTAATAGCTATGGAATCACTGCCAAGTGCCTCAATTTTTTTTGCAAGCTCAACAAAATAATCAACATTATGCACAGGCGAGGTGGTGAAGCTGATTGTACCTTCGGCATGTTTTTTATATTTTTTAACTGCTTTAATAGATAATTCAATATTTCGGATATCGTTCATCGCATCGAATACCCTGAAAACATCAACACCGTTATCAGCAGATTTTTTTACAAATAAATCAACCACATCATCAGAATAATGACGGTATCCGAGTAGATTTTGACCTCTTAAGAGCATCTGAATTCGACTGTTAGGCAGTGCTTTTCTAAGTTTTTTTAAACGCTCCCATGGATCTTCTTTGAGGTATCTAACACATGCATCAAAAGTAGCGCCACCCCATGCTTCAATGGACCAGAAACCTAATTTGTCCAGTGTTGGACAGATTGGTAACATATCTTCAATGCGTAGGCGCGTTGCAATATGGCATTGATGTCCGTCACGTAATACTAATTCAGTAATATTAATTTTTTGCATAAATACTTATATTCCTTCATGAGCAGCAATGGCAGCACCAATCGCAGCAGCAATTATATCAGGGGGTAATTCATCCTCATAATCTGTTAACTCTGGATGCATCTCAACAAAACTTGTATTGAAATCGCCTTGAACAAAATCTTCATGTTTTAAAATTTCTTGATAGTAAGGTATGGTTGTTTTTACGCCAAATACGCCGATATCATCTAATGCCCTTAGTCCCCGCTGAACAGCATCCTCCCAGTTAAGGGCCCATATAGTAAGTTTCGCACACATAGAATCATAGTAGGGTGGAATAACATAGCCTGTGTAAATGGAGGCATCTGTTCTCACGCCTGGACCACCAGCAGCAAAATAGCGCGTAATCTTTCCAAAAGAGGGAAGAAAGTCTTGTTTTGGATCCTCAGCATTAATTCTAAATTCTATGGCAAAACCACGATAGCTAATATCCTCTTGTTTGTATCTGAGCTTTTCACCACTAGCGATTTTTATTTGTTTTTGAACGATATCAATACCTGTTATGGATTCAGTAATCGTATGCTCAACCTGCAGACGGGTATTCATTTCCATAAAGTAAAAATTATTTTCTTTGTCTAGAAGAAATTCAACAGTTCCTGCATTTTCGTAGTTAACCGCTTTTGCTGCTTTAACGGCTAGCGCACCAATATATTCTCTTTGCTCTTCATTAAGTTGCGGTGAGGGTGCAATTTCAATAAGCTTTTGATTTCGTCTTTGTACTGAACAATCACGTTCATAAAGATGAATAGCGTTTCCATGCTGATCAGCAATGACTTGAACCTCAATATGTTTAGGATGTAAAACACACTTTTCGATAAAAACCTCTGGACTCCCAAAGGCTTTGGTAGCCTCAGAAATCACTCGATCATAATTAGAATTCAACTCTTTTTCATTGTCACAACGTCGAATACCACGTCCACCGCCACCATTAGTTGCTTTTAGCATGACTGGATAACCAATGTCTTTAGCAATTTTTTTTGCTTCTTCAAGATCTTTGATATTGCCATCACTGCCAGGGATAACAGGAACGCCTGCTTCAATCATGGCTTTACGCGCCTCAATTTTATCGCCCATTTTTTTTATTACAGTATGGTCAGGACCAATAAATTTTATACCTCTACGCTTACAAATAGCCGCTAGCTCAGGGTTTTCTGACAGGAAGCCATAACCTGGGTGAATAGCATCACAGCGTGCAGTCACAGCCAAATTAACAATCCTGTGAGCATTTAAATAGCCTGAAAGAGGGTCATTACCAATAAAATAGGACTCATCCGCCTTTTTGACATGCAGGGCATAACGGTCTGCATCAGAATAAATGGCAACACTGGTGATCCCCATCTCCTTGCATGCACGTAT
>Ga0255751_10002741_pt1 | contig 16313 bp, 21 predicted proteins | sample 071ome_20_FD_179951 | JGI IMG/M metagenome (GOLD analysis project Ga0255751, IMG submission 179951) | Coastal salt marsh microbial communities from the Groves Creek Marsh, Skidaway Island, Georgia - 071412BT metaG (version 2) | ecosystem: Environmental > Aquatic > Marine > Intertidal zone >...
TACCCATTTCAACTTTGAAAGTTGAATCAACTTAATTAAAAGTTGACAAAAAAAGAGTGCTAGATATTTCTATCTGCACTACCGGCGTTCATACATTACTCAGTTGTCAAAAAGCCAATTTTTTTCGCAAAGACAAGAGTAACAGATCCTTGTTTAAGTGTGTAATATTTTTTAATTAAATATGAAAAAATTTCTTTTTCCTAATTGAAGAATTTTCCCAGAGATTTCACTGAAATCTACATCTAAATCTGTATATTTCTCCCCGTCTATTTTAAAGCTACCTGCAGTAATCAACCTTCTAGCTTCTGAGTTAGAAGATGTGATACCTTGTTCCGTTAGAATTTTAGGTACATGCACCTCTCCAGCGATATTTAAATCATATATTGGTATATCTTCAGGTAAGTTTTTGTTAATAGTAATATTTTGAAACGCGTCTAGTGCAATAGAGGCTTTATCTTTACTATATATATCTTGAACGATCATTTGTCCCAATTGTTTTTTATATTCAAAAGGATTCTCACCATTATCTATATTTTTTTTCATTTCATCTATTTCATTTAAAGGAACATCAGTGAGCATTAAAAAATAATCCCACATAACTTCATCAGGTATACTCATTATTTTTCCAAAAATATCTTCAGGTTTATCGCTTACTGAAATATAGTTATTTAAGGATTGTGACATTTTCTTTTTTCCATCTGTTCCAATTAGTAAAGGAAAAGTCATTGCTACTTGTGGATCTAAATTATAAAATTTTTGTATTTCTCGTCCTAACATTAAATTCCATAATTGATCATGACCTCCTATTTCTATATCTGCTTTAATTGCTACTGAATCATATCCTTGAAACATTGGATAGAAAAATTCCATTAGTGATATTGGATTGTTGTTTTCAAACCTTTTAGAGAAATCGTCTCTTTCTAACATTTGAGCTAATGTTGTTGAAGATGCAAGATTAACTAATTCTGAAGTAGTCAGTTTAGAAAGCCAGTCTTTATTTGATACTATTTCTAAATTATCTTCGTGTAAGATATTTTTAATTACAGGTAAAACTCCCTTTGAATTTTCAGATACATCAGATTCCTCTAATAATGTTCTTGTTTCTGATTTTCCTGAAGGATCACCAACTTGTGCAGTAAACTCCCCAAGTATTAACACTGCTGTATGTCCTTCTTCTTGGAATTTTCTTAGTGCCCGAATTATCGCATACCAGCCTAAAGTTACATCTGGAGCTGTAGGGTCTACACCAAGTTTTACTCTTAATTTTTTTCCAGACTTTACTAACTCGTGAAACGACTCAAGTGGTTGTATTGCACTAGCTCTTTCTTCTAAGTATTTCATGAGAGAACTAAATTGAATCTCCAAAGATGCTTGTCGTTCCTTTTAGCATTCTTTCTTTGTTTAGCGATTGCTCTGTCAAGTGAGTGAATTCTTGGAGATAAATTTATATGACTAGATAATATATTAACTCCATCATCTTCATTCGTTAAACCTAATGCAGTTGTGATATTACCTGGACCAGTCAACTTATCTGTCTTCATTTTTGTTTTACGTCTTTTTTCGATAATGTTTTTACCAATTAAAATTTTTCCAGCTCTAATTAATACAGCTTCTGCACTACCTGGCTTTCCAGCTAATATATAGAGCCCTTTGCTTGATCCACTTTTGAGAATTGAGATATGAGGTGGGCCTAAAGTTAGTGAAGTGGGTACATTTGTAAAAGAATTAAGCATTGACATAGGATCAGAATTTTTTCTTCCATAAGCTTCGGTTTCAGTGATTAAGATTTCAACAAAATTATCTTTTATTGTAGTAGACAACCTCATGCCTAAAAGATCTACTGCAGCTTTAGATGAACTTTGTGATAAATTTTTTAATACTCTATTATTTAAACCAACTTGCATATCAGCCTCTTCTGTTTAGAGTAATTTTAAATTTCTTTTCTAAAATATTTACAATTTCTTCTAACAACTCAGAACTTTCCTCTTCACTGATGGTTCCTTGATAACTTCTTGTCTCTATTCTAACTCCTAAATTTCTTGAATCATCTTTATAAAAATCATCAAATATAGAAATTTTATTTTCATTTTCACTCAATATATTTTTAATCTCATCGATTAATTCAATTGATATAAAGTCACTAGGCACATTGAAAGATAAATCAAATTTAAGGAATGGATATTGGGATAAAGGTGTATAGTTATTATTTTGAATTTGATTTAGAGAAATATTTTCAAGATTTAGTTGTGCAATATATATAGGATTTTTTAATTCATATTTGTCCATTAATTTATATGAAAGCTGTCCAAAATATCCAACGATCTTATTGTTAAATATTAACGAATAAGAATAATTTGCATGCATTCCAGGTCTTTCAATAGGTTCGTGTGTAAAACCCGGTAATAAAGCATTAAGAGTATTTACTAAGTAGTAGATATCAATATTTGTAGTTTTGTTTCTAAAATCATTATTTTTGATTCTACTTGGTAACAGTATTCCTAAAGAATAAATTTGTTCGGGTATTTCTTGATATTCTTTATTTCTATTTAGCGAATAAACATTGTTAATTTCAAAATATGCGTGTGATTCATCATTTTTAATTAAATTATTTTTATAAACGTTGATAAGAGAATGTATTAAGTTAGTTCTTAAAAATTGATTTGTTTGATCTATAGGATTTATTACTTTTACAGATTCTTTTTCGGGTGTAAATAAATTATTAGAACTATCTTCAACAAAAGATAAGGTTTGAGTTTCAAAATAATTGAAAGATGTTAATTTTGACAACATATAGCTTCTAACATCCCAGTAATTTCCATAATTATTTAAATTGTTTCCAATAGGTAGAGATGAATCAAAATTGTTAAACCCATAATGTTTTGCTAATTCTTCTATTAGGTCTACAGATCTTTCTAGATCGTATCTCCATGAAGGTTGTTTAAAAACAATTTCACTATCTTTTATTTCAAATGGTATTTGTAGATTGGTAAGAGTTTTAATTATGAAGTCTTCTTTTAGATCTTGACCAAGAAGATTTTTAATTTCCTCTTTGTTTAAAGTTATATTTTCTGATTGATAGATGTTTGAACGATCTTCTTGAATACTTGAATATAAAATCTCTTGATCATCTTCAAAAAGTTCCACAAACCTTTCAAGTCCTTTGTTTTGTATGCTTCTATCAATACCACGTTCGAACCTTATAGATGCATCTGAGATGAGGTTTAGTTTTCTTGAAGTATTCATAATTGAAACTTTGTCAAAGTATGCACTTTCAATTAATAAATTTTTTGTTTCATCTGTTACTTCAGTTTCTAAACCTCCCATTACCCCTGCTAGAGCTACAGGCTTATCATCATCTGTAATTAATAATGACGAAGAATCTAGTTTTCTTTGCTGGTTGTCTAGTGTTAAGATTTCTTCACCTTCTTTGGCTAATCGAACAGAAATTGTTCCAAATAATTTATCTCTATCAAAAGCATGTAGGGGTTGTCCTATATCATGTAAAACATAATTCGTATAATCAACTACGTTGTTTATTACTCGCACACCAATAGCAGATAATCTCGTCCTAAGTAATAAACTAGATTCTTGAATTTGTATGTTTTCAATTTCAACAGAGTTGTAAGATGAACATAATTCAGTATCGCCACTATTCGTAGTTAGTATGTTTTTAATTGAACTTTGATCAATAAAAGTTCGTTCGATTAGCGGTAAATCAAAATAATTAGATAGTTCTCTTGCTACACCCAGATGAGACATACAATCTCCTCTATTTGGTGTAACTCCTATTTCCCAAATGGTATCTGTAGAAGCATATGTATCTGAAAAATTTGAACCGATTTTGCTATCTTCATCTAATAACAAAATTCCAGTGTGATCATCCCATAGATCTAGTTCTGTAGCGGAACAAATCATTCCATTAGATTCAACTCCTCTAATATCCCTTTTATCTATAAGAAAATTGTCTTTAATATAACTCTTAGGAAGTGCAACTGGAACTATTGCATTGACATCAAAGTTCCAAGCTCCACAAACTATTTCATACACACTGCTACCAACATCTACTTTTGTAACGCGTACTTTATCTGCATTTGGGTGCTGATATATTTCAAGTACTTTTCCAACAACTATGTCTTTGTAATTTGGTTTTATATGCTCAATATTTTCTATTTCAAAACCTAACGACTCAAGGGCCTCAGAAAGTTCATTATCATCTATTGATGAAACATCAATCCAATCAGTTAACCATGATTTTAGAATCTTCATTAAAATTGACCCAAAAATCGTGAATCGTTTTCATAAAAGTTTTTTATGTGGTCTATTCCATATCTAAGCATTGCCAATCTTTCAATACCCACTCCCCATGCAAAACCTTGATACTCTGACGGATAATTTACATTTGTCAATACATTAGGATCTACCATTCCACAACCTAGTATTTCCAACCATTCACCATTTTTCCATTTAACTAGCACTTCAGCAGATGGTTCAGTAAAGGGAAAAAAGTGTGGAATAAATTTAGTTTCAACACTATCACCAAAAAATTGTTGAACAAAGTATTCAAGTGTACCTTTTAAATCTTGAAAAGAGAGATTTTTATCTATAGCTAAACCTTCTAGTTGATGAAAAACAGGTGAATGTGTAGCGTCTAACTGATCAGATCTAAAAACTCTACCTGGTGCAACTATATATACAGGAGGTTCATTATTTTCCATGTATCTAATCTGAACTGTACTTGTTTGAGTTCTTAAAAGTTGAGAAAGGTCATCTTTAGTATATAAAGTATCTGACTCATATCTGGCAGGGTGCCATTCAGGTGTATTTAACGCGTCGAAATTATGCCAGGATGTTTCAACTTCAGGACCATAAGCTACTTTATAACCAATAGAATTAAATATTTGGACTACTTCGTCCATAACTGTGGATAAGAGATGCTTATACGTAGGGTTATGTGTAAACCAGTTTACAGAGATATCACTAAATTCAGATTTTTCTTTTTGTTTATATAGTTCATTAATAAATGAAACTTCAGCTTTCTCAATAGTATCAATTAACAAATTATTTAATTCAGTTAATTTTTGACCATACTTTTTCTTATCTTCATTAGACATAGAAGATAGTTTCTTACGTTCTTCTGATAATAAAGAATTTTTTCCAAGAAAATCTTTTTTGAGATCTTCTATATCTTCTTTTGTCTCAAGATTGTCAATTCTTATATTTAAAGAAGAAACAATTTTATCAAGATTTAATTCAGGCATCTATGTGTTGCTTAGCTACGTCTACTAATTTCTTAAATCCTTTTGGATCATTGACTGCAATATCAGCAAGGATTTTTCTATCAACTTTAATGCCAGATTTTGTGAGGCCATTAATAAATTTAGAATATGTTACTCCATGTTGACGTGAAGCAGCATTTATTCTTGCTATCCATAGTTTTCTAAAATCACTTTTTTTATCTTTTCTGTGAGTAAATGCATCTACTCCAGCATGCATAACTTGTTCTTTAGCTGCTCTTAATCTTTTGCTTCTAGCTCCTGTATAGCCTTTAGCTTGCTTTAGAACTTTTCTTCTGGATTTTTTACTATTTACAGATCTTTTTATACGAACCATGATTAACCTAACAACTTTCTAATTTTTTTGCTGTCGCCTTTAGAAGCTTCAACATCTCTTTTTAACCTTGCCCATGTACCAGAGCTTTTTGCTAGTTTATAATGTGATCTATGAGAACGTCTTCTCATAAACTTTCCAGTTCCACTAGTTCTAACTCTTTTGGACATACCTTTATGAGTCTTATGTTTCATTTTCTTCCTCCACTTGGTGCCAGTACCATTGTTATAGATCTCCCATCTGGTTTTGATGTAGATTCCACAGTAGCAATGTCACTTAACTCGCTTATGTAGTTATCTAAAATCCTTTGTCCGAACTCTGGGTGTTCTGCTTCTCTACCTCTAAATCTCATAGTAAATTTGACTTTGTCACCATCTGTTAAAAATTTTCTTGATCTGTTTAATTTAATTTTAAAATCGTTTGTATCAATTTTTGGTTTAAGTTGTATCTCTTTTACTGAAATCTTAACTTGTTTCTTTTTAGATTCTTTAGCTTTTTGAGCAAGTTCATATTTGTACTTACCGTAATCCATCAATCTTGCAACTGGTGGCTTAGCTTCAGGTGATACTTCGACTAGATCAAGATCTAATTCTTGTGCAATTATAAGAGCTTTTTTAAGTTCCAATACACCAACTTGTACTCCATCTGGTGCAATTACTCTAAGCTCTTTAGATTTAATCGCATCGTTCACTTTTAATTCTGGTATAACAACCCCTTTCAATAAAAAAAACAGCACGAAGCTGTTTCATCTTACCTTACTATTATTCACAGTAGGTGGAACATTGTTCGCTTAATTAAATTATACAGTCTAAAAGATATAAATTAACTAAAAAGATTATTTAATGCTTCAGCAGATTCTTTACCTTTATTGTTTTGATCTGTAATTCTTAATTTCGCTTGATCTAAATTATGGACATTTAAAACACAGTTAGAAATATAAACATTTTTATTTACAGTTGTATTAATCATACCGTCAATAACTCCTTGTGATATAAATTCATAATGGTCTGTATCGCCTTTACAAATTACACCAACAGCAATAAATTTAGAAAAATTGTTTGAATCAATTAAATCGTTAATTTTATAAATTATTTCCCAAGAACCTTTTACATTAAATTTATGAATACTAAATTTTGGATCTAAATTATCTTCTATACCTTTGATTAAACCATCGGAAATATCTTTGTAATAGTCTGAATAAACTATAGCTACATCATTCATCGTTAAAATCGTGCCCCATTCTTGTTTGTTTAGTTTCCAAATATTTAATATTTTCTGGAGTGGTAGTGCCTATTAACGGTGTCCTTTTAACTATTTCCAAACCGTATCCCAAAAGTCCTGCTCTTTTTTCAGGATTATTAGTTAAAAGGTTCATTTGGGTTATTCCTAGTGATCTTAAAATTAATGCACCCGTTCCATAGTCTCGTTGATCTTTTTTAAAACCTAATTTTAAATTAGCATCTACTGTGTCTTCTCCTTGATCTTGTAGTGAGTAAGCTTTTATTTTATTCCCGAGACCTATTCCTCTACCCTCATGTCCTCGTATGTACAAAAGAACTCCACTTTCATTTTCAACAATTTTTTTAAATGCATTGGATAGTTGAGATCCACAATCACATTTGGTAGAGAATAATGTATCACCTGTTAAACATTCTGAATGTACACGAACCATGGATGGTGAGTTATTAATAAAATCTCCATATGTCATTGCAATATGTTCTGTACCATCTACATTATCTTTGTATACATGAGCCTCAAATTCACCATATTCTGTTGGCACTACGGATTTTGAAATAAATTCAACAGGGTTTGACAAATCAAGCTTATGTTGAATTAAGTCTCTAATTGTTCCAATTTTTAAATCGTGTTTTTTTGCAAACTCAATTAAATCATCCATTCTTGCCATGGAACCATCATCATTAATAATTTCGCAAATGACAGCTACTTCTTCGTGCTGTGATAATTTGCATAAGTCAATTGCAGCTTCAGTATGACCAGCTCTTCTTAACACTCCTCCGTCCATTGCTTGCAATGGAAATATATGGCCTGGAATATTAAAGTCTTCATTTTTTGATGCTGGATTAGATAATGCTTTAATAGTTTTGTATCTATCGTCTGCTGATATTCCGGTTGTTACTCCGCCACCTTTGTAATCTACAGATGCAGTATATGGAGTTTGCATTTCATTATTTACCCCTTGCATTAAAGGTAGTTTTAATTGTTTTGCTACTGTAGATGATATAGGAGCACAGACTAAACCTTTGCCATATGTAATCATAAAATTAATATGTTCTGCAGTTAGGTGTTTTGAAGATACAACTAGGTCACCCTCGTTTTCTCGGTCTTCATCATCAACGAGGATAATCATTTCACCTTGTGAAAATATCTGAATAATTTCGTCAATGTTGGTAATCATTTTTACTTTTGTTTCTCAATATATTTAGCAATCATGTCGTACTCTATATTTACAGTATCGCCTTCTTTTAAATATTGTAAATTAGTCCTGTTGTAAGTTTCAGTAATTATTGCCACATGGAATTTATCCTCCTTGGGATCAACAACGGTCAAACTTATTCCGTTAATTGTTATAGAACCTTTTTGAATAATATATTTGGAATCTACACCTTTAAAATAGAAATTCCACATGTCATTATCTAATTGTTCTATCCGATCAACTAAAGCAGTATTATCTACATGGCCTTGAACTATGTGACCACTTAAAAATGATGTGAGAGTTGCAGGTAGCTCTAAGTTTACATAATTAGTATTGTTTGGATTTATGTTTGTTTTAGATAGTGTCTCTGTAGATACTTGAAAAACCAATCTATTATTTTCGTAATTCCGAAGAGTTAAGCAACAGCCGTTTATTGCAATACTGGTACCTTCCTCTAAATTTGAAAAATGCTTATTAGAATACGTTATATGAATTTCGTCTTCTGAATTGAATTCTAATTTACCAATATCTGTAATAATTCCTGTAAACATTACAACTAAGTATAAATTTCTAAAATATTTTCATTTAATTTATATTCATTATTTAACGATAACTTTCCATTCAGTTCAATATTCATATCAATACCGTTCATAATATTTTTGTCTGATTTAAATAAATAAAATTTGTTTATTAAGTTATTTTCAAAAAAGAAGCTGAGGGTTTTGTTCCCCCCTTCTACTAACAAAGAAGATATAGAGTTAGTTTGTAAAAAGTTGATTATATTCGTTTTGTTAATAGTTTTTATGTTGACTACATTGTTACTTAGATCTTCAAAGTCTGTAATAAATATAAAATCTTTGTACTCACTTGCATATTTTTCGATATTTTCTGAATCGGTACCCCAGAGAATTATTTTTTTTATTTCAATATGCTCTAAACCTTGATATCTAATATTCAATTTTGGTAAATCTGTGATTAAAGTATTTTTACCTATAAGGATGGCGTCAACAGATGCTCTTATTAGATGTGTTAATTTTAGAGAGTCCTCATTTGAAATATATTTAAGCTTTTTGTCAAGATCGTAAATCTTATTATTTTGACTTATAGCTAATTTTCCAATGATATATGGATAAGAAGCGTATAATTTTTGTGATTTGTAATGGGGGTTTATAAAGTCATTTATCCCTTTTTCAATGTTTATTTCAACACCTTCATTTTTGAGTTTGTTAATACTTTTACCATTTGTTCTTTCATCTACATCTATATCTCCTATGACTAAATTTTTTAAATCTGTTTTAAGCAATTCTTCAGCACAAGAAGGAGATGTGTCTGAGTGAAAACACGGTTCTAATGTTATATATAAGGTATCAGTAGATTCTATGTTGCATTTTTTTATCAAGTCTATTTCAGCATGATCAGTTCCTGGACCTTTGTGTACTCCCATTCCTTTAATTTGATTGTTTTGATCAATTAATATTGCTGCAACATTTGGATTTGGATATGCTTTTTCTTTTAATGCAATAACCGAAGCTTTTTGCATAAATTCTGAAAATTGTAAATATTTAAGAGTGTTTTGCAAAGATTGCACCACCTTGAACGACTATATCTACTGATAGTTCTTTGTAGTCATTTATATCTTCATTAACCACTCCTCCATCAACTATAAGTAGTCCAGGAAAATCAGGATAGAGAATCTTAAAATCTTCAACTTTTTCTTTTAAATTAATAACAGGTTTTTGATTTGAAAACCCCGGTGTAACACCTAAAAAAAGAACAGAATCTGCAAAAGCCACATACTCTTTTAGTTCAGTATTTGGTGTATTTGGTAAAAGACCTAAGCCAATTTTTTCATATTTTTTAGATAATGATATAAATTCTTTTAAATTAGTTGATTCTTGATGTACAACAACTAAATCAGCACCACTATCAAATGCTAATTGGGCGTATTTTAAATTTTCATTAAGCATCAAATGCACATCAACAAAATAATTAGTTTGTTGTTTTAATTCTTTAATTACTTTAAAAGACATACTTATGTTGTTCGTGAAGTGTCCATCAGTAATATCTACATGAATATAATCAAATTTATCAGAATTATCTTGAATATCTTTTAGAAGTGAAAGTTGATTTGCTGCTTGAATACTTGCTGATATTTTCATTTCAAGCCTCTACAGTAATCTTGATAATTCATTCTTTTTTTTCCAGGTGGTGTAACTTCTTCTAAGTATAATTCTTCTCCTTGTAACAAAATAGGAAAAGAATGTTTTTCATCTGTATAAGAGTGTATTTTTAAATTACTATCGTTATTTTTGTAAATTGCAGGCCCAAGTACATTAAAAGCTCTAATTTTTGCTTTAGCTTCAGTTAGATTACATAGATTTATATAAAAATCATCTTTAATAAATTTCTTTGTTTTAGAATCAACTATGTCTTGAGGTTTGAAGTGGTTAAATAAATTAATATTTGAATAATTATATTTAAAATCTTCATTTACAAATTTGTAAAAGTCAGATGCATAAGTCTCTTCAGATATATCAATATCTTTTTGGTAAACAATATTTCCAGTATCAATATGTTTGTCTATTAAAAATATAGTGTAACCAGATGTTGATTCCATATTTAGTATCGCTGTTTCTACAGGAGTTGGGCCTTTGTAAAGCGGTAAAATACTTAAGTGAATGTTAAATATAGGTTTTACTAAATATGATTCTGGAAAAATATGAGCAAATGAAGCTGATATTCCATATTCCATATCTTCAGGAGGTGAACTGTCGTAATAGCTAAACCCTATGTTATTCTCACGACAAAAATTTTCTACAGGATTTGGCTGTTCTTTTTTTCCACGTCCTGAAACTTTTGGCTTGGTTGTAATAACCTTCAGCTTTTCTTCGTTGTTAAATATAGTTTCTAGAAATGGAACACTTCTTATATCAGAACCGTAAAAATATTTATATTTGATCACCAGGAAATCCTTTTATGGATATATCTTTTAAAGCTTGTTTCCTTTCTTTTCTTTTAAGAGCGCTTAGTAACAGTTTTCCATTTAGATGATCCAATTCATGTTGTAAAACTCTACCTAATAAGTCTTCCCCTTCATAAACAACTTCATCACCTTTTTCATTTAAACAAGATAATCGTGCATATTCATATCTTGTTATATCCCAATAATATCCAGGAAGGGATAAGCAACCTTCCATAAATACTATATCGCCTGAAAGTTCGTCCATTTTAGGGTTTATTGCAACAAAGGGCCCATCTCCTGCATCAAAAACAAAAATATTTTTATTAATACCTATTTGAGGTGCAGCAAGTCCAACACCAGGAGCTGCATACATAATATCAATCATTTTTTTTGATAAATTTACAATGTAATCATCAATGTTATCTATATCAGAAGATTTAGTAGTTAATGCAGGATGTCCAAAAGTTACAATTTCACTCATTAAATAAACCTTACTCTCTTTAATGCATACTCATATAAATTTTTAAAAATATCATTTACTTGCACATAATCGTTATCAATATCTAATTCTAATTCGTATAGATAATTTCCATTATTCATAATTGGGCCTTTTAAATTTTTGTGTTGATAATCTAGTTTGACACTAGTGGTTATTGTAAATATTTTTTTAACTAAATTAGGACCGTATTTTTTTCGTATACTAACTTCTTTTTGTATCCATTTGTATAAATTTTTGGAATAAAGTGAATTTGAAATATTTAGATCTTTATTTGATATGCAATATATTTTCTTTTTATTGTTTTTAAAGTATCTTAATAATTTCATTAGAAATATTAATTTGTATGAATTTAAAACACCATTTGTTGAAATCGTTGGATTTAAAATAACAAGACAATCAGAATTTTTTATGTCATCATAATCTAAATAATTTAAATATAAATTGTCGATTTCATCAGGTGAATAATAATAAAAATTTTTATCAATTTTTGAATTAAATAATGTGATAGCTTCTTGTGTAGTATTGCCTATGTAGTATTCAATATCAAAATCAAATTCATAATTATTAATATTTTGGACCCTATTAAATTCAAAATTTGGAAATTCATTAATTAATACAAATTCACCACCAAAAAATAAATTTTTTAAATAAACAGACTCTGTGATATTTAAGTTATTAAGTTTGGGAAGTCTAAAAGAGGTTGCGTTACTGTTAAAAATGTAATATTTTGAACGGTCGTTAAGTATAAGTTTTTCAAAATTTGTATTTAATAAAATTATATTTCCTTTTTTATAGCTTTTTAAATAAATATTTGCTTCATCAACACCTCCATATTTTTGATAAAAACTAAATTCAAGAATATTCTTTAAATTCTCATATAATCTTTTAGATTCTTTTAATGAAGAAACTATAAATATATGATTTTTAGATTTATCAAACTTAATATTTGAAACTTTATCGATAAATATATTTTCTATGGAAGAATGTTTTAGTTTATTTTGTGAACGAAGTGAATCTAATTTAATATAACTGTTCAAGCAAATACCTAAATTTAGATGATTTGTTATAGCAACTGCTTTAACATAATTTAGCTGAGTTTCATTTAATTGTTTATTGTGAATTTTTATTAATGAATTTACCTTAAAATTAGGTTCTTTGTTTGTAAATGAAGTAATAACACCAATTTTCTTTTTATTTCTAAAAAGAACTTCCACAAGCGTTCCTGTAGAAACTTTATTATGAAATTTTTCAGGAACTTTGTATAAAAACTGTGAAAATTTATATGTGTTGTTAGAAATTATTTCTAAATTGGCATACATTACATATCAATATTATCAATTATGTGTGACGCAATTTCCTCTTTTGAAACTAATTCAGACTCAAAAATTAATTTATCTTTATCAATTAATTGAATTTTATTGTTTTCACCACCAAATTTGTTTTCCAATATATTATTAATAACTAGATAATCTACATTTTTTTCTTTTAATTTATCAAAATTTAATTCATTATTTATTTGAGCCGAAAAAGCAATATATTTTTTATTGGGAAATTCTTTTTTTATTGTTTTTACTATATCTAAATTAGGTTGCAATTTTAACGATAACGATCCTTCATCCCTCTTAACTTTCCCATCAAATTTGTTTACTGTGAAATCTGAAACAGCCGCAGCCATTATAAGAGTGTTTACGTTTTCCATTATTTCTTTAAGCTTTGTATATAATTCACGTGATGAAGTAAATCTAATATTGTTTGCATGAGGTATGGACTCGATTGTATTTGCATGAAGGTAAGTAACAGCATAACCTCTCGCTAACAGTTCAAAAGCTATTGCTCTCCCCTGTTTTCCAGAGGATAAATTTGATATCACTTTAACATCGTCAATATTCTCTTGAGTACCACCAGATGTAACGATTACTGATCCTCTATCTTTATTTATAATTGAAAAAATTTCCTCAGGTTCAAGCATCCGTCCATAGCCTTTGTCACCAATGTCTAAATTTCCATATCTTGGTCCACATATAATATTTGTTTTACTTAATTCTTTAATATTTTTAATCGTTTTAATATTTAAATACATTTCTTCATGCATTGCTGGAGCAATGAATGCTGGCTTATCAAACATTAAATAAGTAGAAGTAAGAAGATCATCAGCTATTCCAACAGCAAGTTTTGCAAGAAGATTAGCTGTAGCTGGATAAATTAAAAAAATATCTGCCCATCTGGCTAAATCTATGTGAGGAGATCCCTCTAAGTCATCCCAATTTGTAACTACTTTATTTGAGTTTAAAAATTCTTTACTTAAATATCTAGTTGAACTGTTTGTACCAATAATTTGGAAATTGTATTTTTCTTTATAAGTATTTAAAAGTGTTTCAGCTTTAGAACATGCAACACTACCTGATAACCCAAGTAGTATGTTTTTTTTCATTATTCTTTTTCTGTAACTTCGACCTTTCCTGCAGCAATTTCTTCAAATGCGACAGTTAGTGGTTTACGACTTAAGCTTTGTACTTGAGGTGGAGTGTAAGCTCCAATGCCTTCTCCTAGCTGATTAAAATAAGAATTTATATCTCTTGCTCTTCTTGATGCTGTAATTACTAAAGCAAATCTTCCTGGTGTTTCTTTTAATAGTTCTTCAATAGGTGGTTTAATCATATTTCCTCCAAGGTACATATTATATCAACTAATTGATTAACAGAAGTATTTAAATCTATATTCTCTATGAAATAATTAAATATTTCTTTATTTGATCTTTGGCTGTCAGCAAGTTTCATTCTTGAATTTATAAAATCTTCAGTATGACCCCTACTGTGTAAACGTTCAATTAAAAGTTCGTTGCTTATATCAATAAATATTCCGATATACTCTTCATTGTTAGATAATAAATTTGTAGCACCTTTTATTTCTAAATCTAAAATAGTTATTCTGTCTTTTGTTTTTTCAAGCTCTTCAATAGATGTACCATAATAATTGTTATTAAATTCTTCAAATTCGATAAATTCATTATTAGATATCATGCTTTGAAATTTTTCTAATGATACGAAATGATAATCGATACCATCTATTTCATTTTCTCGAATCTCTCTTGTTGTATGAGATACAACAAAATTTATATCAATTATGTTACCTAGTTCATTAATAATAGTATTTTTGCCAACTCCACTAGGACCCGTAATTATATAAATCATATTGTCTCAATAAAATTCTTTATTTTATCAATGGAACTATTCTCTAATTCATAGATTTTAGTATTTTCATCTAAACCTATATCATTTAAAAATCTCATCGTTTTGACTTTTCCTATATGACCATTCTCCGTTAAAAGTTTATGTACCCTAATAGAATTAATTTTTGAATTACTTACTGCATCCCTTAGTAAATTATCAAAGTTTTCATATTCTAAATTAAATGAATTAATAAAAACATTTCGCTCTTTTTTAATATGTAATATTTCAGTTTTTAAATTCATTTTTACCAATCATATCAAGTATTGCGTTAACAAACTTTGCTCCTTCTGAAGAAGAGTGTTTGTCAGTGAGTTTTGTCCATTCTGAAACTATTACTTTTAAAGGCGTTAAATTAAGAGACAGTTCAGATATACCTAGTATTAGTGATATTTTTTCTGTTTTAGCAATTCTTTCATAATTCCAATTATCAGAATACTTAACAATTAAATTTTTTATATTTTCATACTGATTTTTGGTATTAAGAATTAATTGTTCTGCTCGTATTAATTGATTTTCTGATAGCTCATTTTTACCCAAAGAAAAATTATCGATATCTATATTTGAGGAAAATAATATTTTAAAACAAACACTTCTAAAATCTTCTTTCATACTCTTGTTATATAGCTTTTAGTTTTTGTATCAATTTTTATCTCATCATTCTCATCTATAAACATAGGAACTTGCATAATTAAACCTGTTTCTACTGTTACTTCTTTTGTGTTCGAATTAACTGAGTCCCCTTTAACTGCAGGTTCAGATTTAGTTACTATTAAATTTACAGTTGTTGGAAGGATGATGTCTATAGGGCTATTGTTATACATCGAAATTGTAACTTCTTGATTTGGTTTTATTAATAATTCTTGCTCGTTTAATTGTTCTTTTGTTAAGGAAATCTGTTCATAAGACGTTGTATTCATAAAATAGTATTCAGTGCCTTCGCTATATAAATATTGGAATGATTGTTTGTCTACATAAGCTTGCTCAACATCTTCATCCGCTCTAAAGGTTTTATCAACAACTCCTCCACTATTTAAATTTCTTAATTTAGTTTTTACAAATGCACGACCTTTTCCAGGCTTTACATGCTGATATTCTAAAATTTGAAATAATATACCATCTACAATTATTGATTGACCAGGACGCATGTCATTAGTTGATACCATTATGGAATAACTCCTTCTTCTTTAGCTTTATTTTTGAGGTTAATAAACTCTTCATAATTATTTGTAAAGGTCATTTTGCCATCTTTACTGGTTAGAAGATAGTAGATGAAATCATTTTCTGGTGTGTTCATAATTGCAGTCATAGCTCTTTCTCCAAATCCAGAAATGGGTGTTGGTGGTAAACCAGTAAATTTATATATATTGTAAGGACTGTCAACTTGTAAATCAATTAACAAAACCTGTGATTTTCTTTTTTGTAATGCGTAGAGTATAGATGCATCTATTTGAAGTAACATATCAATTTCTAATCGGTTTTTAATAACTGATGATACTAAAGGTCTATCTTCATCAATTTTTGACTCAGCTTCTATAAGACTAGCTATTGTAAAGAATTCATTTGCATCATTTATCCATGTAG
>Ga0255751_10002745_pt1 | contig 16293 bp, 18 predicted proteins | sample 071ome_20_FD_179951 | JGI IMG/M metagenome (GOLD analysis project Ga0255751, IMG submission 179951) | Coastal salt marsh microbial communities from the Groves Creek Marsh, Skidaway Island, Georgia - 071412BT metaG (version 2) | ecosystem: Environmental > Aquatic > Marine > Intertidal zone >...
AATTCCAACCAAAAGATTTATCTCCAGAAGAACTTGCTAAGATGAGCAAGGAAGTCGAAGACAAAATTATTGTTGCTCGTGTAGGTCTTTTGCTACGCCATCCATTTTTCGGCAACATGGCAACTCGTCTTAAAATCAAATCCTGCGATGCGTGGTGTCCTACTGCTGCAACGGACGGCAGACACCTCTACTACAATACACAATTCTTTAACGAACTTACAGAAAAACAGATCGAATTTGTTATTGCACACGAAATCCTACATTGTGTATATGATCATATGAGTCGCAGAGATGATCGCAATCCTATGCTGTACAACGTTGCCTGTGACTATCTTGTAAACAATCTATTATTACGTGAACGCATTGGCGAGAAAGTTACACAGATTCCTATTTTCCAAGACTACAGGTATGACGGTTGGACTAGCGAAGAAGTATATGACGAGTTAAAGAAAAAGTCAGATGCTGAGGGTGAAGAATTCCTTAAAGAGCTAGGAGATTTATTAGATGAGCATATGGATTGGTCAGAAGGAGGTGAGCAAGAAGGGCAAGAATCCCAAGAAGGAGATGGCGATACTGAAAATGGTAGGCCACGCAAACTAACATCAGAAGAGATCAAAGCAATCAAAGACGAAGTTAAAGAAGGTATGTTGCAGGCTGCACAAGCTGCAGGGGCCGGTAATGTTCCAGGCGAAATTAAACGCATGATACAAGAACTTACTGAGCCTAAGATGAATTGGCGTGAGATTATCCAAACTCAAATTCAGTCTACTATACGAAATGACTATACATTTGCTCGTCCTAGTCGAAAAGGCTGGCATACAGGTGCAGTACTGCCAGGTATGAATTTTGAAGATACTATTGATGTGTGTGTTGCACTTGACATGAGCGGATCTATTGGAGGAGAACAAGCTCGTGACATGCTTAGTGAGCTACAAGGTATTATGCAACAATACAAAGATTATAAAATTAAAGTTTGGTGCTTTGATACACAAGTTTACAATGAACAAGATTTTTCATCCGATAACGGAGATGACGTAAACACCTACGAACCTAAAGGAGGTGGGGGTACGGATTTTATGTGTAATTGGGAATATATGAAGCAAAACGATATTGAACCTAAGAAGTTTATAATGTTTACAGATGGATATCCTTGGGACAGTTGGGGAGACGAGGATTACTGTGATACAATTTTTATGATACATGATTATCACGATAAAAACTTCGAAGCACCATTCGGACTTACAACACATTATGACAACACAAATTAATTTAAAAAAACCAAATCCATTAGATTTTTATAATGTTAGACAACCAAAAACTGCTCCTTTGCATTTTTCATATATAAATATACCTGTGCAGTACAATTTAGAACAAACTATTCGAAAATGGATTCAATTGCATTTAAAAGGAAGATTTTTTGTAGGAAAAGGTTGTAGCATTGATAAGTACAGCAAGATAATAGAATGCTTGCAAATAGGATTTGAAGAACCAAAAGAACTTTCTTATTTCACATTAGCTTGTCCACACTTAAAATATAAGTAAATAATCATTATTACAAGGAGATTAAATAAAATGGCAGAAACAACAACAACAAAAGAACAAGTAGTAGATAAAAAAGCTCCTGCAGGCCAACCGGCTGAACAAGAGCAAATCGAACTTACTATTAATGATTTAACAGCAATTAAGCAAATCATTGATGTAGCAAGTAGTAGAGGTTCTTTTAAACCAACTGAAATGACTGTAATCGGAAGTGTGTACACTAAACTAGAGGCCTTCCTAAATGCAGTTGCACAACAACAAAAAGGTGAATAATGTTAAAGCATGTAGGTCGAAGCAAAATTAACAAAAAAAAATTAATTGTTGCTTTTAGAACACTACCAGATGATCCAACTAGTTGCTTATGTATACCTACTGAGAGTTTAGAACATGCAGATCATGATTCTTTAATAAATGTTGTAGAATCTAATGCCGGTCAATCTGCAAATGAACTATCTGAAACTATGGCAAGGTCTGTACTAAGTGATGGAAGTAACATGTTGGCTAGATTTCATACTACTGGAAAACTTGTTAAGTTTAAAACTGATGAAGTTGAAATGACGCCAACACCTACTAATTATATTCTCTTATCAGATCTTAATAAACTAATTGCAGAGCAGCAAGGTGTCGCAATAGAAGAGCTAGCAGTAAAAGGTCCTTCTGGGTCAAAAAACCCCAAACCAGTAGAACTAATTGATACAGAAGAAACACTTACAGATGACCAAATTGCTGCTAACTACAGATCTCAAGCAGATACAATGTTTAAAGAAGCAAAAAGATTAAGAGACGAAGCCGAAAAGCTCTCTCCTACTAAGAAAAAAATTACAAAAAGTGTCTGACAAACCTAAAAATAAACTACCAGATAATATTGTAGCTCACTGGCCTGAAATTTTCAATGACATTGAGCTACGAGTAGTTCCTATCAAATACTTACACTCTGTCAAAGTGTACTTTTCAGATGGAAAAATTTGGGACGTAGATGTAGAAAAAACTAAAAAGTCTCAAAATCATGCCGAAATTGAACAATCCCTTACAAATTTATTTAAAGCCCAAGAAGACGTTATTGAATATATAGATTTTAGATTAGATGTAAATAAAATAAAAGAAGATATACAAAAACAAACTATGTCTTTCCTAAAAAGAAAAAGATAAATTGCATAAATACATAAAAATGTATTAGGAGCATATCAATGGCGTTAAGACTTAGAAGAGGCAGCAATGCTGAAAGATTACAAATAACTCCTGCAGAAGGAGAAATAATTTATACCACTGATACAAAAAAAATCTATGTAGGCGATGGTAATAGATTAGGTGGTAATCTTGTAAGCGGAATGAATGAGACAGTAGAAGATGCAAGTCCACATTTAGGTGGAGATCTAAATATTAATGGACGTAATATAATTGGTACTGGTAATATTAACATTACTGGTAATATTACAGCCACAGGACTCAACGTATCCACAGGAACACTAACAGTATCTGCAATAACATCTGATGCAATAACATCTGATATAACAGGTTCAGTTTTTGGTGACGACTCTACAGTATTAGTTGATGCAATTAATAATAAAATTAATTTAGCAAACAACTTATTAACAGAACTAGAAGATGTATCAGCATCTAACCCTACAAATGGAAATGTCCTTACCTGGAATAGTACACTTATGGCTTGGGAAGCTAGCCAACCAGCTAGTAGTAACAACGGTACAGGATCGTGGAACGGAAGTGTTTACAATGCAGATGGATCATTACTGTTAGTAGACGGAACTGTTGGCACAGAAAAAATTTATTTAAACAATAATACACTAATTGATTTAGCTGATGTGTCGTATGACGATACGTCAATACAGAACGACTGGGTACTTGCATGGAACGCTACATTAGGAAAGTTTTCTGCAAAAAGTATAACCATTGAATTAGGTGATATCATAGGCACAGGAGATCCTGCTCCTACACTCGTTGATACTATCAACAATAAAGTTTATCTTGCTAATAATAAATTAACAGACTTAAATGATGTTATACTACCTGAAAATCCTACACATGGATATGTTTTAAAATATGATGATCAACAAGGTTGGATCCAATCAACTGTCATAGATACTGGTTCTATAACTTCCTTAAATCCTTTATCAATACCATACATTGATACACAAATGGTTACTGGAGATCTTACAGGTGGCGTTTACGCTAATGACGGCACGTTACTAGTAGATCCTGCATCTAAAACTTTTGCATTAGAAGAAAATGATTTACACAGCTTAAAAAATGTATCTGCGGCTGCTAACAATCCTAACGACAATAGCATTTTGTGCTGGAACTCTGCGATTTCAATGTGGGATACAGCTACCATTAACGAACTAATATACGAAACAGGTTTTATACACGCAGATGCATTTAAAGGTTCATTATTTGCAGATGATAGTTCTATAATTGTAGACGCATTAACAAATAAAATGTATCCTAGTGAAATAGAATTTCCAGAAACTAAACTGTATACAAATTTTGAGTATGGAGAATTGACTCTTGCTACCAATCTTAATCCAAGTTTCGTTCTGCTAAGTCCTATAACTGCTGATAAAGGTCGACCTAATTTAGAACTTAAAACAATAAGAGGTACAGTTGATTCTCCGGATCCAGTCCAACCAGGTGATTGGCTTTTTAATATTTGGTGGTCTGCCCTCACTAATCGACCAGGCAGTAATCAATTTGGCAAAGACACCTTTGGTAATTTATTTTGTCGAATACCAAGTGATGCAGACTTTGTAAATGATACGCATATTCCGTCTGAGTGGATTATAACTAACAATCACAGAACAGAAGGGCTTAATATAAACGGCTTTTTGAAAACTGGTGCTTTCATGACAAACACATTGCAACTATCTAGAATGGATGTAGCAGGCAACTTTGTTCACTTTGCCGATACTACAGCAAGAGATAATTATATAGAAAATTCTCCTGTAGAAGGTATGATAACCTATGTACAAGATAGAGGTGATGGAACTCCAGCATTTTTAGGTTACAAAGGTGGATCAGTTAATGCTTGGGTAAACTTAGAACAAAACAGTACACCCACAGTATATGGTAGCAGTGATGTTGATTCACACTTAAATACCGGCACTGCTGCTGATGGTCAAATTCTAAGTTGGAATACAAGTTTGCTTTCTGGTGCAGGCGATTACGAATGGGTTGCACAAACGGGTTCTACTGCAGTAGACATAGTAAGCGAAGGCAATACATCAGTTGAAACAGTAGACACAGGTATAGACGGCGAAATTAAATTTACAACAGAAGGAACTCATAGATGGTCATTTGATTCAAGTGGTCATTTAATTCCAACTACAAATGCTGCATATGATTTTGGAAGTGCAGAATTTAAAATTAGACATTTCTATCTAAGTAATAACAGCTTGTACATCGGCGATGATTTTACTTTTGGTGTAAGTGAAGAGGACGGCCAACCAGAATTTAGAAAACGTAAACAACAAGCTAATCATATTCCAAAAAGAATACTCGCATTAGCTTTAGCTGATGTGGCTCTTAATTTAGCAGACGCTGCAGCAGTAATCGCTCATGCCTTAGCATGGATGAATACTCAATTAGACCCCGATGCAACTGATTTATCAGATAAAAGGATCACACTTAAACTTTGGTGGTTATACGGTAATGATAATATAGCCGATTTTGCAACAACAATTCCAGATCCTACAGATATACTACCTCCGCCAGGAGATAGCAATTTTGACAAAGGTGACTATGATCAAATTATAAAATTAGGACAACAAGGTTTTGCAAAATCTCCAATTTTAGACGGTAGTGCTCCTATCATGATACCATTAAAAGCTAATTTTCCATATTTTATAATTAATAATGTAACCGGACCATTTGATGTAATGGTTAATGAAGTTCCACCAGTTGAAGGAGGATCATTCAAATTTACTTTGTATGTGAATCAAGGTGCAGGAGGAGGAACTTTAGGCGCAGTCATTATAAAAGATTTACAAGGCAATAATGTTCCAGTTGACCCGATTAATATTAGAACAGTAGGATCTGTAGTAGAAAATTCGTTACAAGTTATGGAAGTTAAAGCATTCTTCTTAGCAGGATCTTGGAAAATAATTAATCAAATTATTTAATATGCAAGACAAATGGTACTTTTTTTCTACAGAAAAATATTTAAAGTTGGAGATTGAAGTACCATTTGAAACACTTTTACTTGAAGCTCAAAAATTAAAAAATTTATTCACTCCGCATCGTGAATCAGAGACTCATAAAGGATGGAAAAGTTTAAGTTTATATGGATTAAATAGTTTTGCACATGAAAGCTATGCAGCATATAATTATAAAACGCCATTAGAAGCAAGTAAAAATTACAAATGGACAACCGCAGGAAATTCGTGTCCAAATACAAAACAATGGATTATACACAACTTTCCTAGTAATTTTTATAGCAGAATACGATTTATGCTACTAGAACCCAATGGTTTTATCGATTTCCATAAAGACACCGAATATTCAATATTAGAAAATATTAATGTATCTTTATCAAATGATCAAGAATGCAATTGGATATGGAAAAACGGGGAGAGATTATTTACCAAACCTGGACACATTTATACTTTTAATCTAAGTTATTTACACAAAGTAGAAAATAACAGTAAATATCCTAGATATCACTTAATCTTATCAAAACAAGATTCTACAAACAAATGGTTGCAAAAAATTATATTTGCAACCACATCTAATTTAAATAAAGGTGTTTTTATAAAACACGAACCGCGTTCTTAAAACAGTATAGTTTTTGACTTCCAATCTTTTATGTGCCAGTCTGGAGTTTTTAAATAATTTATATCTGTAAATGTAAAATCAGATACTTTTCCTTGTTTAGTAATTTGTTTTTTCAAAAAACTATCAGCTGCATGAGCTGTCATAATTAATTCTATATTAGGATTAAATTCTTGCAACTTTTTAATTAAAAAATTTTCTGCAGCAATTCTATGCTTATATGATTGAGTGGCTACATATGTATTATGTGTAAAAATATCGCTTAAATATATTAATGTGTTTTTATCATTATCTAGCCATGACAGATTATAATCTGCAGTAAAATCTATAAAAACAAAAGAAAATTTTAATTTTTTAATTTGGTTTTGCCAAAAGTCTTCAAAATCTAAAAAATTTTTTATAAAATTTTCCCAAAAATCAGTAACAGTTTTTATATATGCATCTGCATCAAAATTTATGTTTGTAACAAATTTAGGAATAAATTTTTTAAAAAACTTATCATAATCTTTTCCGTCCCAATTTAAAATTAAATTTTCCATAAAATTAAGTGCATTAATATTCCTATCTACAAATATGATTTTACAACTTGCATCATAATTAAGATTTTTTAAATAATATATCCAATTTAATCCCATACTAGGAACAACAAATTGCTGTATATTTTCCATAGAACTGTTCACTGAATTTAAATTATCTGAGTTATAAGCTGAAACAAAATTATTTGCTGCTAACTGTAAATTATAAACTTTACGCATTTCTCGCACAAATACATGATCATATTCATACTTTAGATACAATTTACTACTACGAATTCCTTCGCCTACATCTATCATTTTTAAATTATTAGATAATGCTTTAGAAATAATATTCCATCCATGGCATTTAAACCGATACATTTTTTTATTTTTTTTATTGCCAGGTAATATACTTTTAGGTATTTCTTTATTTCCATACAAAAATTCTTTAGATCTATTCGGTTCTATTTGTTCATGCGATTCTTTACTAAAATCTCCAATAAACGGTTTTCTCATACTACGGTAATATTCACAATTTATAATATAGAATTGCTTATGTAATTCATAATAACCATTTTTCCAATAAGAATCTTCTCCTCTTTCTAAAATGTGTCCGGCAATAAAAAAATCATTCTTGCATAACTTTTCTATTTCATCAAAAAGATTGTCATTAATTTTTAAACTAACACCACAATGAACTATGCATATATGACTATAAAATTTATCTGAACTAATTTGTTTCAAAAGTGTATTTTCATTATTACCTATAAATACGTCATAGTTGTATTTTATACTACGTTGAACAAAATGATCTGTAATATTAATACAAATTTGTCTTGCCCATTGACTTTCTATATTGCTAAAATTATTTACAATAGCAACTGCAATTGGATTACTTTTTTTTATGCTAAATTTATATTCCATTTTTTATTCTGTGCTAATGATTGAAAAAACTTTTCTTTATATAATTCCCAAACTGTTTGATGAGTGTTCCTGTAATAAACTTTTTTAATTTTTTTCATAACACCAATTTTTTCCATTGCAGGACACCAAATATTATGCACTGCTTTTTGAGTACCAATTTCTGATTCATTTGACGTAATAAATGTTCTAGATCTCGAAGGCACCCATTCTAAACATTTAGGAATTAAAAATTGAGCTGTGATATTTTGATGCGTTATTATTTGATTATAAGTCCTAATACTTTTTAAAGGAAGAGAATCTGTAAACACACAAGTTCTTACTGCAATCCTATATGAATCATTACCCATTACAGTATCAAAACTATGTGCTCCTACACTACCTACAGGATTATCATGCCAATACAAAATCCAAACATTCCATTCTTTTTCTACTCTCAAACTATCAATTAAAATTTTTTGACTAGAATTGTTATAATGATTTAAGATCTCTGCTTCTTTATAAAATTTTGTTAGGTCTAATTCAGGTGACCATTGAACTAGTTTTAGCATTATAATCTGTTTTATCTTTCATTGGATACCCTTTGATATATCTAGAGTTTTTACTCCAAGTATCGTTTAATTTTTCTATACCAATTATAGGAACGTTAAAATCATATTTTAAAATTAATTTTATAACTTTTGCTATTTCCTTACAATTTAATTTATCAGGGTGGAACGATCCAGGATTCTGTATTGCACCTATTACAAAATGTGTAATTTTAATATTCTCAGTACACAGTTCTAAACCTAAATTCCTAAGGTCAGTTTTACTTTCATAATATTCAATAGTATCAATTTTATATTTTTGAGCAAATTCATACTCTAAAACAGAACCTATATTTATTATATGTCCTCTTTTTTTATTTTTTTGCCATTGATCTACACAAAGTTGCAATAGGTCTTTTTGTATTGTGTAATTAAAAGCTGAATGATTTATAAAAACGTTATAATTATTAATAAGTATTTTAAATTCATCAAAATTTGTTAAGTCAGCACCATTAGACTTGTGTGCAAAATCTATGTTTTTAAAAATTTTACTTAAAGAATAAGGTATACCAATGTAATTAGGATTTCCTGTACACAAAATATTAAACAATTTTTAAAGCCTTACTAATAAAATCTGTAGGATAATTTGTTCTAAAAGTTTCTAAACACAATTTATTCATTTTAGCCCAAGGCTGAGGAACATCCCAACTAATTCCTAGTTGGTCTAAATATTTCTTCATAATATTTTGTCTATTTATATGAATATGACTTTCAACATCTTTGATACTTATGTAAGGTTCGTCATGATCGTAGCAAAAAAAATAATTAATACTTTTTAATTTATTATTTACTATGAAATAACTAGATGGATGCAGTGAATATTTGTAAAAATTTAATTCATTATGTTTTTCTATAATGTTTAACATTTGATCTTGCCAATCGGGTAAAACATTATTATATTGTGATATATCACATTGTGCTTTATTCCAAAAATCAAAACCATCAATCTCTAGATATATCTTTTTATTTTTATAATCAATATCTAAAATTTTAGGTACAATATCTGGAAAGAAATTTGCAGTTTTTATCAAATACTTCAATTCGCGCTGCCATTTTTCATCCATTAAATTTTCATTTACAACTTGATTTTTTCCTTGATGATAATTTGTATCATTATAATACCATTTTACAAAAGTTTTTTTATCCTTACTAATTAAACTTGTGTAAACCAAATTATTACGAGACTTGCCTTCACCAGGTACATCGTTATAATAATACTCATAATTCATATATTTTCTCTTACTAGTTAGTTATTATAAATAAAATAAATCAGTTATAATTATGACTTTACTTTCTAAAACATACTCTATTTGTAATACATGCTATAGACACATTGATGCCGAAAAACACATCATAGAAGATAAAATTTATTTAATTAAAACTTGTCCTACGCACGGAACAACAAAAAATTTAGTAGAACATAACGCAGACTTTTACCTAAATTACAAATATAAGCAACGACCACCTGTTAACTACTTTTTAGAAATAACAAATAGATGTAATTTATCTTGTCCACATTGTTATCAAATGCCGGACAATTTGTCACATGATCCAAGCATATCTTCTATTATTTCTAAAGTAAAAAATTGGCCTGACAACGGTACCGCATTTTCTCTAGTAGGTGCAGAACCTACTATGCGAAAAGATTTTTTTGAGTTGTTACAAGAACTACGGCTATTACCTGGCAAAGAAAGACCTATCTTTGTTTTAACTAATGGTGTAATTTTAAGCAATAAAAATTTTGTAAAACAACTTTCAAATATAAAAAATCTTCATTGTGTTATTGGACTTAATCACGAAACATATCAAGGAAAAAAAGTCAGAGCAAAACAAATAAAAGGAATAGAAAATTGCGTAGAAAATAGTGTTTCTATAAAAAACATATCTTATACATTAGAAAAATTAGAACATATGCAAGATTGTATTGAAGAAATTGTAAATTTTAAATTTAATATAAAAGCATTTTACAGAATTAGATGCGGAGCACAAATTGGTAGATCACCAAAAAATGAAAAACAACTTTATCTATCAGATCTTGTAACTCATGCAAAAGAAATCTCATATAAAAAAAACATATCGTTTACTGAAAATAATGAAAGTCATAATAGAGCGCATTATGCTGCATATTTAAACGATCTATCGTTTAAAATAATACAATGGCCTGACAAAACAACACTAGATTTAAAAGAAGTACAAACCGAAGCGTTAGGCGATTTTTTAGAAAATAAACCTATAAGCCCCTTGGTACACCAAGTTATACTAAGAGATGCATACGTAAACAAAAGTTTACCTTTGTTAGATACTATACCAGACGATTGGAATAAAAATTACGGTACATACAATGATTAAAGGTATCAACAACAAACCATTTATAAATTTAGACAAATTTTTAGATATAGAAAGTTTTAAAAAATTAGATCCAGAAATATGCAAAGGGTTTGCTTTAGCTAAAGAATACGCCAAAGAAGGAACATGGATGATTCCTGGCTTTAATTTATCAGATATGAGTTACACTTTGAATTGGAAACCTATATATAAAGCGTTTGAAGAATATCAAAATTTGCCTAATGACCATCCAATCAAAATTACAGGACAAACTATTTTTCCAAATGATTTTAAAAATTACAAAGAAAGAAATATTTTTACAAGATATTTAAAAGCAGCTCTTGGTGCCAATGATCCTTACACATATTACTTTTTATGGGAAGAAGGTGATTGGAATAAAAGAAATTCTGCCAGAATGCCTACAAGCGAACAAAAATACTTCCCTAATGTAGTGAATTGGATAGAAAACCTTGTTACTGAAAATATTATTGATGACATCGGTAGAGTTATTTTTTTCCATTGCGACCATAATGGAAAACCTTTCGAACACCGAGACTTAGATGGCAAAAACGGATTAAATCAACCCTATAAAGACAATCCAAATGAATTTATTCACATAAGAACAAAAACAAAAAGAGGATTTTATATTTGGGATCCTGAACAAAAAGAAAAACATTATATCAACAGCTACGCATCTTTTTGGAACGACGAAGATTGGCACGGTGGAGAAGTGTCGAATGAGCAAGAATATGGATTAAGGATAGATTGTAAATTTTCCAAAAATTTTAAAAACAAAATAGGTATCTAAAAATTGTAAATGAATTACATCGGAAATTATGTCGATTTTGTAACCGACGAGTTAATAAATCACCTAACAAATAAAACAGGAGACAGTGTACCTGTTTGGCAACCAGAAAGATGGAAAGGTAACAAAAAATTAGATCATTATAGAAACTTATGTCAACCTTGGTTCGAAAATAATAGTCCAGTTTTTCATCAATTTAATGCTAAAAGTGCAGACATGGAAAACTTTAATTTTCAACTTCCTATATTACCAAAAACTCGTAAAAATATGTTTTGGTGGTTTATAAAACTGTTACCTGGAGAAATGCAAACAATGCATATAGATCCACACTTGTTAGATGTTAAAAATCCTGTTCGATATAGTATGTTTTTACAAGACTATCATCCCGGACACGTATTTGTTTATGAAAATTTTCTTGCTAGTAATTACAAAAAAGGCGATTTATACGAATGGAGTGATCCAGAAATAATACACGGAGTTGTAAACATAAGTTACGAAATTAGATTAACGTTGCAAATAACATTGCATGACTGAATTATCAACTCCAAACATTAAATGTACTCTGTCTGTATTTCCAAAATTTTTTGCAGAATGAGGAACTGACGTATTTAAATAATAAACTTTACCGGGTTGCATAAAAACTTTTTCTCCGTTAACATACGAAAAAGCTTTATCATTAGAAAAAATAGGAATATGGATCATATGTAAGTTTTCCTTGGCAATTGGTTTTCCGTCAATGTGCTCTATGACCTGCCCTTTTGGCGGCAATACGGACAAAATTGCGTTACAAGCATCGGAAAAAGTATTTAAAATAACTTCTCCCCAACCAAAAGCAAAGTTTGTTCTTGCATAATTTTTTGGATTTCTATCTATATATCTACCGCAAGCTTCTCTAAAATCTTCCTTTGTAATATTATATTGTAAATTATAAAGAACTGGTTGAAAAATTAATGAGCTATCGATATAAGGCACAGGATCATACAACCACCTAAACAAAGACGTTTTAACCTGCAAAACTTCTTTTGCCCAAGCTTGAGCTTCATTTAGATCAATTGTAAAATCTAAATCTTTAACATTCATTTAATATCCAAGAACATGTAACATATATTTTGGTTTCATTGATCCATTTAATCCACAATGCCATGCATTATAAGGATTCCAATGTATAACAAAGTTTGCACTATAACTATGATAGATATCTTTATCTAAGTAAAAAACTTGCCCTAACTCACAATCTTGCATCATTACAGAATATCTGTCTATTTTGCCCTGTGATAAATATTCTTTCTCTCTATCATCAACATCCCAATGCCATGCAGCCATGTATCCAGGGCTTACTTTAGAAATCCATGCTCTATGTAGGCCAGAAAAATTAAATTGTTTTTTATAATATTCTACTATTGACCAATCAAAATCTATACCTGGATAAAAATTAACCCATTGTATAGAATCTAAATTAAAATTTGCATCTGTCCATTTTTTATAAATTTTTAAATATTCTGGATTACAATTTTCCAAAGTTTTATCAAATGGTTTTTTATCTCCGGGTAACTTTTCTAAATTTTTTATAACAGTTTCCCAATTAGGTTGTTCTAACATATTAAATTGTTTTTAAAGATGTAAAAGGATTAATAGGCCAAGACCTGTCCATATGCTCGTTTATAGTTATCTCAAAAAATTTTTCAAAATTAACATAATTCCCTTCAATTGCATATGCAAAACGATATGTACTATCTCTACCAATTACAGACTGTATAGTAGTTAACTCTATCATTTTTTCTGCAAATGGTAAAGTTGCATAATAGTCAATTGCTTTCATTGTACCATCATTACTAATAAAAAAACAATGCGGATAAATTGCACACTTATAATAAGAATTATCCAATAATGTTTGAACAATATTTAAAACTTCTGACTGCCAACCCGGACGCACGACATCCATTTCATTTACTTCCGGCTCTACTTGATCTGGAGCATTAAACAAATAATAATTTAACGTAACTCCGCTAAACTCAATAAAAATTTTTTTATTTTGATCATCAATTTCTAATACGTTAGGAGTGAACGCATAATTTTCTAATTCCAATAAAAATCGTTTCTCTCTTTCATACAAAAAATTTGTAGTTGCATCATCAATTGTGCTTCCTGGAGAATACCGTCTATTTCTAAAAAAATGCATACACATTACAGTATTATCAGGATTTACTAATGGTGTATAAGCTAAATTTGTTTCCTGCTGCCCGCTATATGTTCTTTTGTAATAAGGTTTCCAATTAGATGTATCTGTCATTATTTCTCCTTACTAATAATATTTATGTTAAAAAACTTAGGTAAAATAGCATATAAATTCTTAATTACGTCTTCTTCAATATAAAAAGATACTTTTTTGTCATGATAAGAAAATCTATCAACAACACCTTCTTTAAATTTTTTATTTAACCAAGAACTGATAGTATTATCAAAAATATATCTTGCAGTATTTTCCTGTAAATTTGTATTACTCAGAGTTACATAAACAGGAAACTTCAATTTATTCTTTTTTAATAATTTTCTAACCACAAATTCTAATCTATTTTCATTACTAAAATTTGCAGCAGAATGTTTATAACCCGCATTCATTATGTTCCATATCCCTGTTACATTTGTAGGATACATTTTTTCTTCATCTAAGTTTACTAAATAAGAAAATTTACCTTGTAATGTTAAATGGTATCTATCATCGATATCTGCATGAGCATGATAACAATCTTTATATTTTAAATTTATTATTCTAGCTTCTCCTTTAACTAGAGGTAAACTATCATATAAATCTTCATATAAAGTATCCTTATATTCATCTTTTAATTGCCAAGGATCAGTAAAAAAATCACCTACAGGAAAATTTAGAACAAGTTTATCTTTCCTTAAATCAAAAGATTCTACTATATTTTGAATTAAGGACAAATCTACTTTATAATTTAATTGTTTTATCATAAAATGTGTGAAAGTTCAGGAAAAGTTTTTTTAAAATCAGTTCCTCTTACATTATCTAAATTATTTATATAATCACAAAATGGATGCAATAAATGATTATCATCTTTTTCTAATAAGAATTTTAAAATTCCTTCCCATCTTTTCCATCCATATGGATTAATACTCCAAAAATTATCGTCTTTTGTATAATTTTCCCAAAGCCAAGTCTTAAATTCTGCAAAAATTTCTTTTACATGCTCTTTATCATTATGACATAATATCCTTGCATTTAAAAATGTAGGTATATATAATAAATGTAAATTTATTATACCACCGCCTACTTGGTATTCATCAATGAAATAATTATTTATTTTTTTATACTTTTTTTTAATTTTCCATTTTGCAAAATCTACTATATGCTTAACATTCAAAGCTTGTACTACACAAGCTATACTTACAAGTATATTTTTAGGCGTATTATCTAATAATTCTAAACTTTTTTCTACCATTTTCCATTTTGAAGGAAATCTAATATAAGAATTTCTTTCACCTAAACCATCTATACTAAATGCGTATCTTACTTGTTTAAAATTTATCCATAAATCTATCATTTCTTGATTTACAAATAACCCATTAGAATTATATCGTAAAGAAATTTTTTCCGCAACTCCTTGTCTAATAATTTCTTTTAATAATAATTTATGTTCTTTTATCATTAAAGGTTCACCGCCTGCAAAATACAATTGAGTTATATTAGGAATATTTTTATAAATTTGTTCCCAAAAAAGTTGATTTTCATGCCATTTATTATTAAAATTTTCCTTATTCCAAGAAAGCTGATTAGTTACAATGTTAGATTTACTATTTTCTATCATATAATCATAATCTTCTAACCATTTACTGCTATCGTGCGGAGAACACATTACACACTTTAAATTACATGTATGTCCTAATCGTAAATCAAAATATTTAATTTTATTAGGTACAGTTCCGTCTACTGTCTCATCTATTAGTTTTTTAAAATCTAATTTATTATTGTTCCACTCGTATGCTTCCCATAATCGTTTGCTTACAATACCATTTGCTTCTTCTTCAAAACATTTTGTGCAACTTTCAGGAATCCTATTTTCTAAAAATAATTTCCGTACATTTTTCATATAAGAATTATTAAAAGATTCTTCTATAGTTTCTTTACTAAAATTAGCCGGTTTACCATTTAATTTCTTAACAAGTCCTATTTCATAATCTCCAACATCTGCTCCACTAGCATTGGATGTACAACAAAGTCGCATATCACCATTTGGTCTAGTTGCAACATGTATCCAAGGAAGTACGCAAAAAGTAGAACTACCTGTAATTTCTTTAATTAGGCGTTGCCCTGCTCCAATTTTTGTGCTAGCAGGTTGAAGCCAAAATTCTTTTTCCATTATTTTAACCTATCAAAATATATTTATTAATTCATTTTATTCTATAAATAAATATGATAAAAAAAACTCTATCTACTATTCTAAAAAATTATGAATAATTCAAAAACATTTTGTATGCATCCTTTTACTGGGTTAGCTACTCGTACTGACGGAGCAGTAATGGCATGCTGTAGGAGCCATCCTATTGGATGGATACAAGAAGAATCTTTAGAAAGCATATGGAACAATGAAACTATCAAAAGAATACGAAAAGAAGTTTTAAGTAATATTAGACCAAAAGAATGCGCTCCTTGCTTTAATCTAGAAGATCAAGGTGTAGAAAGCTTAAGACAAAGGCACATTAAAGGAATTATTCCAGAAGCTAGAATTAATTTATATCCTAATGCGCTAGAAAAATTAGATAAAGAATATTCTTTACCTTTTAATATTCCTACTATAGA
>Ga0255751_10002760_pt1 | contig 16248 bp, 16 predicted proteins | sample 071ome_20_FD_179951 | JGI IMG/M metagenome (GOLD analysis project Ga0255751, IMG submission 179951) | Coastal salt marsh microbial communities from the Groves Creek Marsh, Skidaway Island, Georgia - 071412BT metaG (version 2) | ecosystem: Environmental > Aquatic > Marine > Intertidal zone >...
GGCTCGACCCCGTCCTCGTTGCCGATCTGGTCGACGGCATTGCATCAGCCGCCGTCGCTGCTGGGTGGCCGACCACGGTCATCGACTGCGCGGCCACCTACAGCGAGGAGCTTCTCGCTCTCGATGCCGAGATCGCCGACGCCGTCGCCACCCTCGACTCCGACGCACGCATCCTCGTCACCAACCACGACGCACTCGGGCGTTTCGCCGACCGATACGACTTCGAGGTGCTCGGGAGTGTCCTGCCGTCACTCAGCACTCTCGCCGAGGCAAACCCCGCCGACCTGGCCGAACTCGCAACAACGATCACCACCACCGGGGTCACTGCCATCTTCGTCGACGCCCAGTCCAGCGACACCGATGCCAAGGCTCTCGCGCGCCGACTCGACGGCGTGGAGGTCGTGACGTTGCTCACCGGTTCGTTGACATCGGGAACCGATGGCGGACGCGACTACCTCACGATGATGCGCACCAACACCGGCCGCATCGTGGACGCCCTCGGCAACTGACGCGCCACGTAGGCTCCGCCCGTGCGATGGCTCACCGACCCCGGCGACTGGTGGGTAACACCGTTCACGGATAATCCCTTCATGCGCGACGCCGCCGTGGCGGCTCTGCTCACGGTGGTGTGCACCTCCATCGTGGGCACCTGGGTGGTGCTTCGCGGCCTCTCATTCTTGGGCGATGCCCTCGCGCACGGTGTCCTCCCGGGCATCGCGATCGCGTGGGCAATGGGCCAGAGCACCGCCGTCGGCGCCCTCATCGCTGCCATTGCCATGGTGGCTGGGGTGAACCTGATCCGGTCGTCATCACCGTTACCCGACGATGCATCGATCGGCGTGCTCTTCGTTGGCTTTCTCGCGCTGGCGGTCGTGATCATGTCGGCACGCGGTGGAGCTGGTGATCTAAATCGTTTCCTATTCGGGTCGATTACCGGTGTCGACGCGCCCGGTCTCACCAGGTCTGCAATCGTGGCCGGGGTCACCATCATCGCGGCCGTCATCGGGCACCGGGCCATGGTGATGACCACCTTCGACCCGGCACAGGCACGCATCGCCGGGTTCTCCCCGCGCATCACCCACCTCGCACTTCTGGTGATGACCGCGCTGGCCGTGGTGGCCTCGTTCGAGACGGTGGGTTCGCTGTTGGTGTTCGCCTTCTTGATCGCGCCGCCTGCCACCGCATCACTACTCGCCGGCACGGTGGCGCGCATCATGGTCACCGCGGTCGGCCTTGGCTGTGTGGCAGCAATCGTCGGCCTGCTGATCAGTTACCACCATCGCACCGCCGCCGGGGCAACGATGTCGCTGGTCAGCGTGTCGCTGTTCGCCATCGGGTTGGCGATCCACAACCTGCGATCTCGACAAAGTTCGACCTGAACCCACGCGGTACCCTCCGGTGAGGATGGACATCGGCACGCGCCCCCTCATCGTGGCTGCGAATCGGCTGCCGGTGCGATGGACCGACGACGGCTGGGAGACAAGCCCCGGGGGTTTGGTGCGCGCCCTCATCCCGTTACTGCGTGAATCTGGCGGCACATGGGTCGGGTGGAATGGCACCGTCGGTGGGCACGTCGACCCCTTTGAGGTCGAGGGTGTGTCGATGCACCCCATCGCCCTCGACGCCGATGATGTGAGCCGCTACTACGAGGGGTTTGCCAACAACACGCTCTGGCCTCTCTACCACGATGCCATCCGCGACTCGACCTTCGATGGAGCACATTGGCAGCGATACCGCGATGTCAACGAGCGATTCGCGGTCACGTTGGCCAATGTCGCGCCGAACAATGCTGTGGTTTGGGTGCACGACTACCACCTGCAGTTGGTGCCCGGCATCCTCCGACGCCTGCGACCTGATGTCGCAATCGGCTGGTTCAATCACATTCCCTTTCCGCCACTCGAACTGTTCCAGCGCCTGCCCTGGCGCTCAGAGATCATCGAAGGCCTACTCGGGGCCGACCTGGTGGGTTTCCAGCGCGACCTCGGTGCGCGGAACTTCGTTGCGGCGGCACACCAGTTGGTGAACGTCGTCGGCGACGCCGACGATCACTGGCTACATCATGATGGCCATTCCACGATGGTGGGTGCCTTCCCCATTTCCATCGACGTCGAGGAGTTCGAAGAGCGCGCCGCCGGACGCGAGACACGACGTCGCGCCGCCGCCATCCGCGCCCGACTTGGTGATCCCGAGGTTGTGCTACTGGGAATCGACCGTCTCGACTACACCAAGGGCATCGGCTCACGACTACGAGCGGTCGGTGATCTCTTCGACAGCGGCGACCTCGACCCGCACCGCCATGTGTTCGTCCAAGTGGCCACCCCGACCCGTGATGGGGTGGACCACTACACCGAGGAACGCCATGAGATCGAACGACTCGTCGGCGCGATCAATGGTGATCATGCGCGTCTCGGCTACCCGGTCGTGCACTACCTGCACCGGACGTTGGACCTCGATGAACTGGTGGCGTTGTACCGCGCTGGCGACATCATGCTCGTCACCCCATTCCGCGACGGCATGAACCTCGTGGCAAAGGAATACGTCGCCACCCGTCTCGACGACGACGGCGTGCTCGTCCTGTCGGAGTTCACCGGTGCAGCCGACCAACTCAGCGAAGCTGTTCTCGTCAATCCCCACGACCCCCACTCACTCACCGATGGCATCTCCGCTGCCGTCGATATGCACCGCCACGATCGACGCGCCCGGATGAGTGCCATGAGAGCGACCATCAACCGCCACAACGTGACTCACTGGGCCGACGGCTTTCTCAAGGCCCTGGGAGCGAGATGACCCCAGACCGCTGCGATCCGGTCTCGGCGGTGACCTCCAGCATTGTCGATGCACTCACCACCGACACCTGTGTGGTGGGCATCGACGTTGACGGTGTCCTGGCACCCATCGTCACCCACGCCGACCAGGCCACAATCCCCGCCGAGGTATTGGACACGGTGCACGCCTTGGCCACAACCTGTCGGGTAGCCATCGTGTCGGGTCGGTCGGTGGATGACCTCGATCGGTTCGGCTTCGCCGACACACTCGCTGTTTTTGGTTCCCACGGGGGACAGCGGCGACACCACGACGACCCCGAGCTCGATGCCAGCGAACAGATGCGTCGCGATCAGGTCATTGCCGCCTGCGGTGCCGCAGCCACCGAGTGCGGGCCCGGCGCGTGGGTGGAGAACAAGCCACACGGTGCGGTTCTGCACTGGCGTGAGTGCACATCCGCTGATGCCCAGCACGTGGCGCGGCGCCTGATCGATGACCTGTCATCGCGCGCAGATATCTGGGTCACCACCGGCCATCACGTTGTGGAAGCCACCGTTCGCCACGCATCAAAAGCAACTGCGATGCGGGCGCTGGCATCCGAGGTCGACGCACGATGCATGATCTATCTCGGCGATGACCGCACCGACGAAGATGTCTTTGCAGTGATGTCCCCCACCGACATCGGCATCCATGTCGGGTCCGGTGACACTCTCGCGCGGATGCGTCTGGCATCGCCCACGGAGGTGGCCGAATGTCTCCGCGCCGTCGTTGACCACTTCGGCATCACAACAGGCTGATCTGGCCGTCGCGCTGCCAGCGCCGCACACCACCCCACACAAGGTCATCCATGAATGCCCAACTGCGCCGATGCTCGACCGACGGCCCCCACGCGGCCAGCCCCGCACGATGACGCATACACGGGTACCCCTTGTTCGACTCAAAGGACCAGTGCGGATAGTGGGCAGCCACTTCGGTCATCGCGGTGTCACGTGCGACCTTGGCCACGATCGACGCCGCTGCGATCGAGGCGCTGAGATCATCTCCACCGATCACAGTGTGCACCTCGGCCACATGAGGAGAGACAAAGTCCCACTTTCCGTCGGTGACCGCCACGTCGACGTGCACGCCCAGAGCCTCGAGCGCACGTCGACACGCGAGACGCTGCGCTGCACTCATACCCAATTGATCGCACTCGAGCGCCGTCGCCCATCCGGTCGATGCGGCACGAGCACGCGCTCGAATCTCCATGTCGAGACGCCCACGTGCCGTGGCTGACAGCCGCTTTGAATCGCGAACACCAGCGGGCACATCGGCGGTGCCACCAGATGTCTCGAGGATGACCGCACCGATCACAAGCGGACCAGCCCATGCCCCCTTACCCACTTCGTCGACACCCACCACAACCGCTCCACGCGCCCAGAACGGCTCCTCAACCGACGTACTGACAGTGACAGGTGTGCGGCGGCTCACGCCAGCACAACGCCGGCGCCCGACCCGGTCGGGGCAACAAGTTCGCCGACTCGCCACCAACCCGCTGCAGCCAGATCGGTTGCCAGATCCTCGGTGACCGCCGCCAGCAGCCCACCGGATGTCTGCGGGTCGTAACACACAGCCTCGGGGCCGCTCGCCGCTGTGGACTCGACGTGGCCCTCCAGATACTCACGATTGCGCGGATCGCCACCTGTTCGAACTCCAGCAGCAGCCACCGCGAGAACGCCCGGATACGCGACGATGCCCGATGTGTCGATCACCGCGATCACCCCGGATCGTTCCGCGACTTCCCAGGTGTGGCCTGCAAGCCCATATCCGGTGACGTCGGTGGTGGCATGCACATCTGAGCCAGCAGCCATCAAGGCTTCCGCGGCCACACGATTCACAGTGCGCATGCCAGCGATCGCAACCGCCTGCTCGTCAAGGGTGCAGGCAGCGAGTGACAAACCAGTGCCCACGGGCTTCGAGAGCATGAGAACGTCGCCCGGGCGTCCACCCCCTTTGCGCAGCACACGATCGGGGTGCACCACGCCTTGAACCGCGAGTCCGTAGATCGGTTCGGGGTTCCGAATGGTGTGGCCACCGGCAACCGTTCCACCGGCTTCAGCCACCACTGCGGCACCTGCCGCGAAAATCGCCGCGATGGCCTCCCGCGGGAAGTGCTCTGGGAACGCCGCCACGTTGACCGCCATCGTCACACGGCCGCCCATGGCAAAGACATCACTGCAGGCATTCGCGGCGGCGATCGCTCCGAAGTCGGCCGGCGCGTCAACGAGGGGTGGAAAGAAATCCGTTGTCGAGACCACGGCAATGTCATCACTCACCCGATAGACGGCCGCATCGTCGAAGGGTGCGAGACCAACGACCAGTGATGGGTCCACCGATGGCGGAAATTCGGCCACGAGGTCGCTAAGAAGCGACGCTCCCCACTTGGCGGCGCACCCACCACACGACGTCCACTCAGTTAGTCGTAACTCCGCCAGCAGATCGCCACTCATGGCCAGATCCTAGGTCGCTCGTTCTGTCGGAGCTGCCCAGAGAGCCTCACCGGATGCCTCCGTCGTATCGAAGTCGGGGTCGACCACCGGCGCGGTCAAACGTTGGGTCTCCCCGGTGACTTCCCACAGCACGGCCGGCCGAGCACCGTGCCACCGCACAGCCACCGACACCGTCGCCGTGCCACCACCTGGAAGCCCGTGGGCCTCGAGAGACTGCCCAAGCCATTCGTCGTCAAAACCGGCACCGAACAGTTCCACCCGATCGTCTCTCGGGGCAACAAACCGCCATTCGAGCGCGGTCACCGCTGCGACATCACCGCCCTCCAGAGGCCGCCGGTTGGCCACCTTGGCCCACATCCGAGCAAGGTCGTCGATCGCGCGCTGCTCGCCCGCAGCCGTCAGCACACGCCACGCCGCGCGCACACTTCGTTCGCCCGGCGAGCGCCGGTGTCGCGCACCGGCCTCAACGGCGGTCACCACATCGGGAACCAATGCCACCGCCGATTCGCCCATCCGCACGAGTTGATCGGCGGCGAGGAGATGATCCACCGGGTCATCTAGCGGGTGGGGTGGCCCATCGAAGAGCAGATCACAACGCAGTGACGCCAGATCATCGACCGCTCGCCGACCAATCGGACCCGGCGGCAGCGTGATCCGCCCGGCCGCCTCGCACAGCGACCGCCAGCCGGCGGCAACCGTTGCCGCATCGGCCAACGTGGACGGGTCACCGACTGACCCCGAGTGCCCCACTGCAACGCTGAACGTCGCGGAATGGGCGAGCGGAATCACACGCGCATGTCCAAGACCAAGATCATCGGGCGCCGTCGCGGCCGAACGGAGTCCGTCGATATCAAGCCCATCGATCACGATCGCAACCGCCCGTGGCGATTCGTTCGTGAAGGCCACCACATCGGCCCCACCACGATCGGCTGTCGCAAATGTCACCGCTACGACGTCTCCGTCAGGCACCCGGACACGCGTCTCGATAACGGGGAGCCCACCCAATGCTCGTTGGCGCACCGTCGGCGATTCAGCGGGATCATGTAAGCGATCCTCGGCCTGCACCCACCAGCGCACAAGGCACCTCGTGTCACGAATCAGCCGTCCGGCTGCGTCGACGCCGGTCGCACCGCGACCGAGGACGCCGATACGGCGCGAGGGTGGCGGCGAGTCATCAAGGACCATGAGGCCAGTCAACCGGCGGTGCGGACCGGCTGCACCCCACCTACCATGCGCTCATGTCAACGCAGCCACGCCGGGGAGATGCGGGATCCATCCACCAGCTACCCGACACCGATCTGGTGGCCGTCGTTCCGATCAAGTCGTTCACCCAGGCAAAGGGTCGCCTCCGACCAGCGCTCAGCACTGACGACCGAGAACGCCTTGCCGTTGCGACCGCCACCGGGGTCCTGCAGGCGTTGCAAGGGGTGCCCACCGTCGTGGTCTGCGACGACGACGCCGTGGCCGACCTCGCTGTGCACTGTGGTTGCGAGCCAATGATGACCATGACGCGCGGACTCAACGCGGTAGTCGCCGAGGCGATGGAGCACCTGCACCATCGGGGAGTCGGCCGGGTCATGGTGGCTCATGCAGATCTTCCGTGTCCCGAGGCCCTGGGCTCCATCGCGGCAGGTCACCAGCTCGCGATCGTGCCCGATCATCGCCTCGATGGCACGAACGTTCTGATCCTCCCCAGTGACGAAGCCCGCTGCGTGTCCTACGGCCCGGGGTCATTTCGCCGGCACCTTGGGGCTCTCACCGCGCTGGCACACGATCGAGGCCTCAGGCTTGATGTGATACGCGACCATCAACTCGGACTCGACCTCGACCACCCCAGCGATCTCTCTCATCCCGTCACGTCGACCACACGACATCAAGGAACGTCTCATGGCCACTGAACGTCACGATCCGAACGTCCCCGGGCAGCCTGGACTTGCCGCGGCGGTCACCGGACAGAACCTCGACATTCCGGCTGTTGCCCTTGCCGTGGGCGCCCACCCCGATGATGTCGAGTTCGGTGCCGGCGGCACACTGGCAAAGTGGGCAGCGGCGGGTTGTCGTATCCACCATCTCGTGCTCACCGACGGCTCAAAGGGCACGTGGGATCCCGACGCCGACACCGCGGCTCTGGTCAATATCCGCGAACGTGAGCAGATCGAAGCCCATCGCCGACTTGGTGGTGCGGGTGCCGATGCGGTGGTGTTTTGTCGGCGCGTGGACGGCGAACTCATCGCCGATGCTGCAACACGCTCCGAGGTTGCTCGGGTCATTCGTATGGTGCGACCCGATGTGGTGCTGGGTCATGACCCATGGAAGCGCTATCGGCTCCACCCAGATCACAGGGCCGCCGGGCAACTCGTGTGCGATGCCATCGTCGCCGCCCGCGATCCGCACTTTCATCGCGAGCATGGGCTCGCCCCGCATCGCCCGTCGGATCTACTTCTGTGGGAGGCCGACGACGTGGATCACATCGAGGACATCACAACATCGCTTGACACCAAGTTGTGGGCTCTGGAGGCGCACGAGTCGCAGTTCGAGTCCACGATGCATGCCACCGACGATGCGGCCATGGAGCAGTTCCGACAACGGGTCCGAGAACGCGGCGCGCAAATTGGGAGCGCGCTATCGATGACTGCCGCGGAGGCCTTTCACCGCATCGACCGGTTGTGACTCAACGCGGGCCCTGCCAGGGCGCGTCACAACGTGAATCATGAGCCGGATGCACTCGGGAACGACAAAGGGGTGAGGCCAGCGGCCCCACCCCTCGTCGAACAGTCGCGTGGTGTCAGCGACGCTTGGCCGGAGCCTTCTTGGCTGGGGCCTTCTTCACTGCCTTCTTCGCGGCAGCCTTCTTGGCCGGAGCCTTCTTCGCGGCAGCCTTCTTGGCCGGAGCCTTCTTGGCCGGGGCCTTCTTCACTGCCTTCTTCGCAGCAGCCTTCTTGGCCGGAGCCTTCTTCGCTGGGGCCTTCTTCACTGCCTTCTTCGCGGCAGCTTTCTTCACTGCCTTCTTCGCGGCAGCCTTCTTCGCCGGCTTCTTCGCGGCGACCTTCTTGGCAGCAGCCATCGTCAGCTCACTTACCGTTCAGGGTCGACTTCAGCGTCGAGGAGGCGCTGAACTTCATTGCTGTCGATGCGGCGATCTTTACCGGCGCGCCGGTCTGGGGGTTGCGACCCGTGCGAGCAGCACGCTTGGTGGTGCTGAACGCGCCGAAGCCCGGCCACGCGACCTTGTTGCCCTTCTTGGTCTCGGCGACCACGGTGTCGAAGAAGGCGCCGATCGTCTTCTCGGCATCCGACTTGGACACATCGGCGGCCGCAGCGACTGCATCGATGAGTTCTGACTTGGTCATGTTGATCCTTCTTTCCATCGGGTGGTTCACCGGTGCGGCGAACCGTTCGTCACGCAACTCACGGCTGCGCGATGCCCCCATGTTCGTATGACATGACCGTTATCGTGCAACGACCATTTTCGTTGCATATGCAATGAAATGCGATGTCGTGACGAGGTTGCGATGCGCGGCCGGAACATCCGTAGGAATACGCACTACGCCGAGCATCCACCACCAACGCCGCCACAGCCACTACCAACACCCACCGGTGAAACGTTGCACTGTTGATCCGAAGGGGGACACGTGACCGACTTGGCGACCGCACCCACACGCGGGGTGCTCCCTGACCCCACTGCACGCGCCATCACCGTGCTCGACACCAGCGTGCTCGTCGCCGACCCCAATTGCCTTGGGTCGGACTGGGCCTGTGATGTCGTCATTCCGCTAACCGTTGTCGAAGAACTCGACGGGCTGAAGTCGCGCAGTGACGATGTTGGCAGGGCCGCGCGAGCTGCGCTGCGCACCTTGGAGGACTTTCGCGTGGGGAACGGCGGGAGCCTTGCCGACGGCGTGAACGTCGGGTCGGGCAGCCTGCGCATCGAAGTGAACGGTGTCCTTGAACATTTGCTCAAAGAACACGGCCTCGATCCGTCCAAGCCCGACAACCGGATCATCGGGGCGGCGCTTGGCCAACGGGCGCTCGGCCCGACAACAATCGTGTCCAATGATGCGGCGCTGCGCATCAAGGCTGCGCATCTCGGGCTTGATGCCACCGAGCACCGGCCATCAGGTGGACTCCGTAATGTCCAACCCAGTGGCTGGCGCATCCTCGATGTGCCCGCAGACGTGGTCGACACCGTGTATCGCGATGGCAGCATCGATGTTGCCGGACTTCCCGATGGCACCGTCGGCATCGACGACACCCCGCCCGCAGGACATGACCGCGACGCACGCGACAGAACGCGCCTGCGCGAGAACGAATTCGCCGTCCTGCGCGCCGGCTCCCAATCCGCGCTCGTTCGCCGCAGCGATGCCCAACTCGCGCTGCTCCCGCCGGCCACACCAGAGCCATGGGGCCTGCACCCGCGCTCGAAAGAGCAGCGCTTCGCGCTCGAACTACTCCTCGATCCCGAGGTCACCGTGGTGGCCCTCAATGGCCGGGCCGGCACCGGAAAGACCATCTTGGCCATCGCTGCGGCACTCGAACAGGTCGTGGAGTCCCAGATCTATGAGCGGGTGGCGGTGTATCGCCCACTCGTCCCGGTCGGTCGCGCCGATGTTGGATTTCTTCCCGGGGGTTTGGACGAGAAGCTCGATCCGTGGATGTCGGCCATTCACGATGCGGTGGTCGCACTCACGGATCGCCGCTCGGCCAGCGACGCTCGCCGTATGGTCGATGAGCTCACCGAACGCGGAAAGCTCTCGCTCGAATCGGTCACTTTCCTACGAGGCCGGTCGCTGCAGCAGCAGTTTGTGGTCATCGACGAAGCCCAGAACCTGGAGCCCACCACCTTGCGCACCATCTTGACCCGGGTGGGCGAGGGAACCAAGGTTGTGTTCACCGGCGACACCAGCCAAATTGATGCGCCGTATCTGGGAGAGGCCAACAATGCCCTCGCCGTGCTGACCGGGGCATTCGCCGGTCAGCGGTGCTTCGGGCACATCACGCTGCAGGCCTGCGAGCGGTCCAGCGTGGCCAGTCTGGCCGCCGAACTCCTCTGAGATATCGATTCTTATCGAGGTTGTTGGAATAGGTCTCGACCGTTTAGTGTTAAATGACATATGGCCATGTCAGAAACCCTCGAGATCCGTTCGGCGACCGACCTCCCCCGCGGTGTCGACTGGCGCGAGTACGCCATGTGCTCCGGTCGCCTCGAACTCTTCTTCGCCAAAAAGGCTGAACGCCCGCAAGCGCGCGCTCGCCGCGAAGCAAAGGCCAACATGTTGTGTACGGCATGTCCGGTACGCATCCCGTGCCGCGACTTCGCACGCGAGAACCACGAATACGGGTTCTGGGGCGGCGAGAACGAAGAAGATCGTCACCTCATGGGCTACACGGTCGCCGCACCCATCGGTATCCGCGCGCGCAACGCCTGAACGTCACACCCCTGACCCTATGGTGGGGGCGTGTCCGACAACTCACTGCCCCGCGCCGCGCATGCCATCGCCGTTGTCGACACCGAGACCGGCGGCCTTGACCCCGCCACCGACCCCCTCTTGCAGGTAGCGGTCGTCCATGCCGACGTCAGCCCCAGCGGCAGTCTTTCGATCACTCACGAGTGGTCATCCCTCGTCAGCCTGCGCCCGCCATGGCGACCGATCGGCGCGCAGCACATCCACGGCATCGGGCGATGGGCGCTCCTGCGCGCCCCCAGCGAGCGCCGCGTGATGTCACGAGTTGCTGATCTGGTGACGGGTCGCACCCTGGTCGCGCACAACCTCGACTTCGATCGGTCATTTCTCGATGCCGCAGCCAACCGCCATGGCATATCCGTCACCCCCGACGGTGAAATGTGCACCCTTGTGCTCTCGCGTAGCACCGACCCGGAACGACATCTCTCGCACCGCCTCGGCGACATCGCTGAGCGTCACGGAGTGGAATTACACAGCGCGCATCATGCCCTCAACGATGCGCGCGCAACGGCCGAAGTGCTCGGCCGACTGATTGCCGCCGATCCAAGCTTGTGGCCCTTTGGTCACCGGACGTCGTAACGCGCCAACACTGCTGCTGCCGTCGACGACGCCAAGCCCACATACCGCTCCGGTTCAATCACCTGGGCGTCTTCACCCAAACGCATCAGAAGCCGTGCCAACCACCGCTCAGAGGTCACTGGAACACGTGCGAGGCACCATTGATCGGCATCGGGCTCGGACACCTCATCGATCGGATACCGCTCGAGTACCCAACGGGCGCCCGGTCCCAGACGCAACAACACCCGGGGCACATCATCGCCGAACCACTCCACCTCGGATCCGTCGAGATCCTCGGGTGGGTCCACCGTGGCTTCTCCATCATCATTGATCGATGCGATGCGGTCCACACGAAATGTCCGCAACGCCTCGCGACGCTCATCGTGGGCCCACAGGTACCAATTGCCATCGATATGGCGCACCCTGAACGGTGTGACGACCCGATCTGAGGGGTCGGCGTCGTCAGCCGACCGGTAGCCGATGCGCACACGGCGGCGCGACTCAATTGCGGCAGTCAATGAGCGCACCTCGTCAGGGGTCACCGACATGACGACCACACCGGTGTCGTCTTCGCCCAACGCGTCCGCGAGTTTGCGTAGTCCGCGATTCAGCGCACCACCAGCGTCAGCACCGGGAAGCTGCATCGCCGCACGCCCTGCAACAAGAAGTTCGAAGGCCTCTTCCCGGGTAAGGCGCAGCGGACGGGTGAACAATCGTGGGATTCCAACGAACACCGTTCCCTCGTCAACGAAGACGTCGATCATCTCATCGACGTAGGGCGGTAAGCCGCACATCGCGACCAACTCAAGATCGGCGATGAGGTCGGCTTCGTCGATCTCGAAGCGTGACGCCACCTCGCCAACAGGAACCTCTCCGCGCTCCATCAGCCACGGCAGCATCACTAACAACCGGCGGAGACGCTGTTCCGCGGTGCGCCCGCTCATCGGCACAACCCCCGCAAGTGGCTCACGATGTCGTCGCGCAGATCCTCAGGGGCGACCACAACCGCGTCGTCAAGATGCCCGAGGACCCACGACATCATCGCCGCGGTGTTGGCATAGGGAACGTCGACCTCAACCGATCCGTCGTCGTGCACCTGCACGACGCGCTCGGCGCCGAGATCTGCGATGGCAGGCCGCGCTCGGCGGGCCGACACAATCACTCGGGCTGTTCGCACCCGGTGGTGATCTGCTCCGAGCATCATCGGATCATCGGGCAACGAGGTCGTCAGGTCGATATCGGCAGGTATCTCCACCTCACCGGGTGGCCCCACGTCGACTGCAGATTCCATACGGTCGATGCGGAACGTGCGCCGATCAGAACGCACGCGGTCGTAGCCGGTCAGATACCAAAAGCCATCACGCAACAACATGCCCCAAGGCTCGACTTCGCGGTCGCGACCGGCGTAGACAAAGCGCACCACGCAGCGGCGCACCACCGCGTCACGCACAATGGGCAAGGCGTCGAGGTGAGGAACCTCAATTCCGACCGACACCGGGTCGGTGGATCGGCGTGCCCCCACCTTCCAAAGTGCTTCGGTAGCCGTCGACGAACCCGGCCGGGTCGCCGCCAAGGCCACCTGCAGCGCCGCCACCTCATCACTGTCAAGGCCCGGATCGGGAAGTTCGTACTCGTCGGGACGCACCATGTAGCCGGTGGCGCCCGCATCGTCGCCACCGAGGGTGACGGTGGTGATCTCTACTCCGATCTGTCGCAGCAGGGCTTTGTCACGCTCGAAAGCTGCGCGACGCGCGTCATGACCGTCCGGGTACTGCCCGTGAAGCTCGTCCGCAATGGACTGCAGCGTGAGAGGTTCGCGTGTCGCCAGCAACAACGCCAGCAGGTTGGTGATCCGCTCGACGCGTTCGGCCATCAGCGCCGGTACTCGTAGAAACCGCGGCCCGCCTTGCGCCCCAGCAGGCCGGCATCCACCATGCGGCTGAGCAACGGCGGCGGTGCGTACAGGGGCTCTTTGAACTCCTCATAGAGGCTCTCAGCCACCGCAAGGGTGGTATCGAGCCCGATCAGGTCGGTCAGACGCAGCGGCCCCATCGGGTGGCTGCAGCCCTCCACCATGCCGGTGTCGATGTCTTCGGCCGAGGCAAAGCCGGACTCCATCATGCGGATCGCCGACAACAGGTACGGCACCAACAACGCGTTCACTACGAAACCAGCACGGTCCTGCGACCTGATGACGCGCTTGGACAGATCGCCCGTCGCGAACGCTTCTGCGCGATCGAGCGTGGTTTCCGATGTCATCAAGCTGGTGACGACCTCCACCAACCTCAGCACGGGCACCGGATTAAAGAAGTGGATGCCGATGACCTGCTCCGGGCGACCGGTCGCGGTACCCAACTTCATGATCGGAATCGACGATGTATTCGAGGCCAAGATCGCATCATCGGCGCTCAGTACACGGTCGAGTTCAGAGAAGATGTCCACCTTCATCTGCTCATCTTCGACAACGGCTTCGATGACCAACTGCCGGTCGGACAAATCAGCGAGATCGGTCGTGAAATTCAGGCGAGCCAGCGCTGCATCGCGCTCCGCCTCGGTGAGCTTGGTTGCCGCCACACCACGATCGAGGGAGGACACCAGGCGCGCGCGACCGGCCTCGGCAGCTTCAGGTCCGGCCTCGCGCACCAGGACATCAAGTCCGGCGCGAGCGCAGACCTCGGCGATACCCGAGCCCATCAGTCCGCAGCCCACCACACCAACACGTTCGATTCCTGACATCGCTTTCGCATCCATACGACCATTGTGCCCCACGCTCACCCACTTCACCCGCTCTATCGGTGTCGTCACGATCCTGTGCGGGCAGAATCGAACGATGTCATCGTCGCCGCCCACCGGATCTGGCTCGCCGCGGGTGTGGAACGGCGATGCCTATCCGCTCGGCGCGACCTTCGATGGCGATGGGACCAACTTCTCGTTGTTCTCCTCGGTGGCCGACGGAGTGGAACTCTGCCTGTTTGACGACAGTGATCGTCGCGACGCGATCCACATCGAGCTCTCCGAAGTCGACGGCCACATTTGGCACGCTCGGCTGCCCGATATTGGCCCTGGTCAGCGCTACGGCTACCGCGTCCACGGCCCCTGGGAACCCGACCGCGGCATGTGGTGCAACCCGGCAAAACTACTGATGGATCCGTATGCCAAGACCGTTGATGGCACCATCGACTGGGACCCGGCCTGTTTCGGATACGACCTCGATGAACCTGAGCGAGCGAGCACCATCGACTCGGCACCGCACGTGATGCTGGGCGTGGTACACGACCCCACCTACGACTGGGGTGACGACCGCGCGCCGCACCAACCCATGCACCGCAGCGTGATCTACGAAACCCATGTGCGCGGCATGACCTACCAGCACCCAGGTATCGATCCCGGAATGCGGGGCACGTATGCCGCTATGGCCCAGCCGGTGATCATCGACCACCTTGTTGCCCACGGCATCACCGCTGTTGAAGTCATGCCGGTCCACCAGTTCGTTCACGACCACCACCTCGCCCAGCACGGCCTGCGGAACTACTGGGGATACAACACCGTGTCATTCCTCAGTCCGCACAATGGCTACGCAGCCGACCCCACGCGTGTCGTCGACGAGTTTCGCGACATGGTGCGCGCCTTCCACGCGGCCGGCATCGAAGTGATCGTCGATGTCGTCTACAACCACACCGCCGAAGGAAACCATCTCGGGCCCACCCTGTCGTGGCGCGGAATCGACAACCTCGCCTACTACCGCGTTCTCGACGACAGCCCACGCCACTATCTCGACTTCACCGGCTGTGGGAACACGATGAACATGCGCCACCCCCACGTATTGCAGCTGATCATGGACAGCCTGCGGTACTGGGTGCTCGAGATGCACGTCGACGGGTTCCGATTCGATCTCGCCTCCGCACTCGCACGTGAACTCTTCGAGGTCGACCGACTCTCCGCTTTCTTCGACATCGTCCAGCAAGACCCGGTCATCTCTCAGGTGAAACTCATTGCCGAGCCCTGGGATGTAGGTGAAGGCGGTTATCAAGTGGGCAAATTCCCACCGAAATGGTCCGAATGGAATGGCCGCTACCGCGACACCATGCGCGATTTCTGGCGTGGGGAGCCCTCACATCTGGCCGAGTTCGCGCAACGATTCACAGGATCCAGCGACCTCTACCAGGCCGACACCCGTCGACCATCGGCATCGATCAACTTCGTGACCTGCCATGACGGATTCACCCTGGCCGACCTGGTCTCGTACAACGAACGCCACAATGACGCCAACGGCGAAGACGGCCACGATGGCGAACACCACAACCGGTCCGTCAACCACGGGGTGGAAGGCCCCACCGACAACCCTGAGATCATCGCCGTGCGCGACCGACAACGACGCAACATGATGGCGACCCTTCTGCTCTCCCAGGGTGTACCGATGGTGTCGGGAGGCGATGAGATCGGTCGTACTCAACGAGGGAACAACAACGCCTACTGCCAAGACAATGACGTCTCATGGTTCGACTGGACACACGTCGACACGACGATGTCGATGTGGGTGCGTCGGCTGACAACGATGCGCCACCGGCATGCGGTGTTCCGCCGCCGGCGGTGGTTCAAAGGCCGATCGATCCGTGGTCTCGACGACATGGCCTGGTTCCGACCTGATGGCGTCGAAATGAACGACGCCGACTGGGAACAGGGCTTCGCGCGATCCGTGGGCGTGTTCATGAACGGTGAAGCAATCGCAAGCCGCGATCCATATGGTCAACGGATCCGTGACGACACCTTCTTGTGCCTGTTTTCTGCCAGCGAAATCGCTCTGGACTGGGTGCTGCCGTCGGCGACATGGGGTCGGCTCTGGGAGGTTGCGCTCAACAGCGATGACCCCGACGCTGGCACTGCGGGCTGGCCCGAGAACCACCAGTCCGCCGCGGCCGTCACCTACGCTGCCGAGTCGGTGCTGCAGATGCCGCCATTCACCACGATCGTGCTGC
>Ga0255751_10002765_pt1 | contig 16238 bp, 26 predicted proteins | sample 071ome_20_FD_179951 | JGI IMG/M metagenome (GOLD analysis project Ga0255751, IMG submission 179951) | Coastal salt marsh microbial communities from the Groves Creek Marsh, Skidaway Island, Georgia - 071412BT metaG (version 2) | ecosystem: Environmental > Aquatic > Marine > Intertidal zone >...
CGGCGATGCTGCCCACGTCCTCGTCGAGGTCGCACACGAGCGCCCACACGCTGGCGACGTGCTTTGCTAGGCGGCGCGTCTCGCCGTCTCGCATGCTCACCGGTAACCATCCGGGCGTCGCACTCTTCTCCGCGACGATCTGACAGCGCGCCAATCTGCCGGCGAGCTCCCCACTGGTCCAGCTCGCGACCTGCCCCGCTCGGGCTCGGGTATGCGGCATAAGCAGCACCGGCCAGCGCTGCGCCCGGAACACGGGCGGTTCCTCGGCGTCGCGCCAACGCAGGATACAGTCGGCGACCTGCTCACAGTAGGGTCGCACGCAGTGATCGCATCTTTTCACTTCGACCAGCCCCGTTCCCGATAGAGCTTCGCACGACGGCGCCAATAGCCCCGCGCGGGCCCGTATGCGTCGACCAGGTCGAGCACGACGGGGCGCGGCTTGCCCTCGCTCGGACGCAACACACGCCCGATCCGCTGCTCGACCCGCGCCACGTTGCCCGAGGGCGTGGCAAGCACGCAGGCGTCGAGGCTCGGCAGGTCGAGCCCTTCGTCAGCCAGCGACGTCGCGACGACACATCGCACCGCCCCGCGCTCGACGTCCTGCAGCACCGCCGCGCGTTGCTTCGGCGTCATCTTGCCCACGAGCGCCCGCGTCTCGGCACCCTCGAGGGTGAGCACGCCCTCCAGCGCCTGCGCATGCTCGACCAGGTCGACGAGCACAATCACCCGGCGACGATCCCGGCACAGTGCCAGCACCTCTTCGCAGAGTAGCCGGTTACGCTCGGTGTCCTCGGCGAGCGCGCGGCGGCGCTTGTGCGGCTCCGTGTGTTCGGACTTCCAGCCGGTGTCAACTACCCGGATCTCGGGCGTGAGCACGTGCCCCTCGGCCTGCAGTGCAGCCCGCTCGACCTCGTGCACCGTCTCGCCCAGGTGCCAGTGTAGAAGCCTAGTCAGCCCGTCGGGCCGCTCGGGCGTGGCGGTGAGCCCGAGCCGATAGTGCGCGGCCTGGGTCAACATGACCCGCGCAAATGTTTCGGCGGGAAGATGGTGGCACTCGTCGACGATGACGAGCCCGCGCGTGCGCCCGTAGGAGACGAGCTCCTGCCACGGCCAGCGGGCGAGGCTCTGCAGCGTCGCGACGACGACATCGGCGTCGCGCTCGTCTCTCCCGTGCCGCACCTCGCCTGTCTCGACGTCGACCATGGCCTCGGAGATGCGCTCGAGCCACTGCCGCGCCAGGTCGCGCGTGTGCACGAGGATCAGCGCCGGCGTCGGGCGAGCAGCGAGCGCCCCGCACCCGATCAGCGTCTTCCCAGCGCCGCATGGCGCCACGATCACGCCGTCATCGACCGCTTGCCAAGCGTCAAGGGCGTCGCGCTGGTAGTCGCGCAGGGTCCAGCGCATCGCACGCGGCGAGGAGGCCGGCAGGGTGCGCCGGTCCTCGAGCTGCGGCAGATAGCCCGGCTCCCATCGGTTGCGAGGCACGAGCACCCATTCAATCATGTCGTGCGAGGCGTTGCCCCACTGCTTCGGCGGCTTGCCCTTCTGGTGGCGCAGCCACGCGCGGAACTCTGGCCGCTCGTAGCGGCACGCCTCGCGGGCCTTGTGGCCACGCACCGCCGCGCCACGCAGCCCTATCGCGCCGGCGAGGATCATGGGGCACCGCCGAAGAGGTCGCACTGCCCGGCCGCCTCAATATCGGCACGTTCCTGCTCGTCGTCCGTGACCCGCGGGCCTGGTCGCGTGTCAAGCCACTGCTCGGGATGTGCGACGGCGTGCGCGATCCTCGCCTCGGCGATCGGCTGGTAGCGCTCGCCAAGCTCGGCGCCGATGTAGTCGACGCCCTCGAGGGTGGCGGCTACGCCGCACGAGCCCGAGCCGGCGAACGGGTCGATCACGGTACCTTGAGGCGGCGTCACGAGCCGCACAAGCCAGCGAAGTCGCCAGGTCACAACAACTCCCGCAGCACGTCGAGGTCGTCGAGGTCGATCAGCACGACCCAGCGATCCCGGTCTCGTCTCGCCAGCACGAGCGGCACGCGGCCCGATGTGTCGCAGTCGTTCCGCGCCTGCTCACGTGCGGCCCAGAGACTCGGGCGCTTGCCCCGCTTGACCTCCACGTGCAGCCGCGGCACGGACTCACAGACGACGTCCGGCACCTCCGCACCGCCGCGGCGAGCTTGCCCGAGCCCGCGGGCGAAGGTGTGCCCGGTCGCCTCGGTGAGCGCTGCGGCAGCTTCTCGCTCGCCGGCTGCGCCCTTACGGCGGCTTCGTTTACCGCTCATTCGTCCTCCTGGTCGACCGCGTCGGCGTATGCCTCGAGCGCGTCGTCAGCGCCGGACCATATGGCCTCGGCCTCAAACAGCGACTCGTCGCCCGTCGCCTCGGTCAGCGCCCGCAGCGCATCGGCCAGGCTGTCGGCGACCGCGCGCCAGCGCTGCGCCTCGATTCGTGCGTCGCTCATTCCTCGCCCTTCTCGTCGGCACGCTCCCGACCCCACTCGGCAAGCGCGTGCAGCGCTTCGTTCCAGGCCCCGTCGGCGTCGCGCCAGTTGGCACCATCCAGCGACGACAGCCGCTGTATTGCGCGCGCTAGTCGGTCGGCGATTCTCTGCCATTTGTCCTGGGTCATGCTTCCCCCCTCTCGATCGGATCCCAAACCGTCAACATGCGGGGCGTACCATGCACCGATGCGACGACCAGCCGCCCTGCCAACACGAGCGCTTCGCGCGCGGCTTCCTGCAAGCTATCCCAGGTCGGGATCCCGCCCCGCGGCGGGCGCTCATAGTGCCGCGCCCAGAGCCTCGGCAGCTCGGCCTCGACGTCGAGCACGAGATCGGCGCGCTGTGTCATGTCTTCGACGCAGAGCATACCGGCCAGCGCGAGCGCACGCTGCGCCGGCTCGACGACGTCGCGCCAGGGAGGCAGGTCATCCTCGAGCATGCGATGCTCCTCCCAGAGCCGCGCGACCAACGCCACGAAGACGCGCATAGTGATCGACGGCTCAACGCTTGGCAAGGTAGGCCTCCCAGACCCGGCGCGCATGCTCGACGGACACCGCCTGTGCGGGCGTGAGATGTTCCGGCGCTTCGGGCGAGCGCTTAGCTTGTGCCAGATCTTCCCGCGTCTGCGCCAGCCGGCGCAGCGTCTCGCCGTGCGCGGCCTGCGACGCCTCGAGGTCGGCGCGGAGCCGTGCCGAGCGGCTGGTGAGCCGGTCGATCCGGTCGCGCAGCACCTCGACCTGACCGAGCACGCGCGCGATCACGTCGTCGGGACTGTCGTCGCCCTTCGCCTGCTCTGACAGCGCCGCCCACGTGCTCGGGGCGAGGCTGATTCTCACTTTTCGAGCCATACCGCCGCCCATGCGAGGAACACCGTCACAGTGCAGACGAGACCGACGATCACGACATCCATCCAGCCAGGATCAGCCATTGGGAGTCAACACGAGCATCGCGTAAAGCAGCGCGCCCCACATCAAAAGAACAGCGACCGAGCCGGCCAGCTCGTAGCGGTCGTCGGTCTCGGGGTCGGCGGGCGTGTAGAATCGAACGGTCGGTCTCGGTGTCGGTGTCATGTCGTCTCCTCCTCGGCGATGCTACCCCGGTCCCTCGTTAGGCGCAAGGGGTAGCCTTTTTATTACTCCTGGGCTATGGTCACACGAAGAACGTAACCCAGGAGGACAGTATGCCGAGACTGGTACACCAGGAAAAGCGGCAAGCACTCGGGCGAATCCACGCCACGGAAGACGAGGCACAGCGCATCCGCTCGGCAGCGCAACGCGCGGGCGTTCCGCTCATGAGATGGTGCCGCGAGATGCTGCTCGCCGTCGCCGATATGCACGAGCTCCGGGAGGCGCGTCGTGGAATGGAGTGAGAAGCGCGACAAGATAGCCGCCGCCCTCGTCAAAGCGCAGGCCCAGATCAGCGGTGCTGACAAGTCGGCCACGAACCCGAGTCTGCGGAACCAGTATGCCGACCTCGACGCCGTCTGGACTGCTATCCGCGGGCCGCTTGGCGGTGCCGAGCTGGCTGTGATTCAAGCGCCGTCGATCCAGGTCATCGAGGGTGCCCGCTTCGCCGTCGTCGTCTCCGAGGTCGTGCACAGCTCGGGGCAGTGGTGCCGGCACGAGTGCAGGTTACCGGTGCCTGGCGGGAACCGTGGCGTGAATGACGCCCAGGCCGCGGGCGTGGCGATCACCTATGCGCGGCGATACTCGCTTCTGGCGCTGCTCGGCGTTGCGGGGGACGACACAGACGGGCACGTGAGCCGGCACGACCCTAGCTGGCGCTCTGACCGGAAGAAGTTCTGTGCAGCGCTCCGAGACCAGCACGGCGTGTCATACGAGGCGCTGGCCGATCACCTCGAGGCGAGCGGACGCATCCGACCCTCGGAGATGACGCGGGGCGAACGGGAGCGGCTATGGCGCAGCCTGCCGGCGCTGGTCGAAGCGATGACCCCAAAGGAGGCCCCGAGTGCCTGACACGTACAAGCCGCCCGCCGACGTAGCCAAGGCCGCCCAGGCCGCGCTCGACATCCGAAAGACGCTACCACCCAGCCGCCGAGCCGGTACCGATGTGGGCGTGCGGCGCGCGGTGCAGCTCGCTCGGCGTGACCCGGTGAGCATCGACACGATCAAGCGCATGGTCTCCTTCTTCGCCCGACACGGTGCCAGCCCTGGCAGCGCCGAGGCGAGGAAGGACCGCACAAGCAAAGCCGCACAAGCGTGGGGACTGTGGGGCGGCACGGCTGGCCGCACGTGGGCGGCGCGCATTCTCCGCGAATACGAGGCCGAGAAAGACTAGTCGACCGCGGCGGTGCGGGTGCTCCTCCATCTCTGCACAGTGTAAGCGTGCACCGTCGCGGTCCTCTATCTTTTCCGGGGGTATTGGTTGCAAGTTACGCGGGGTTCCGTTAACGCTTAAGCATACCCAGGAGAAACCATGAAACGAGGATTCGACCGCTTACACGTCTGCACGCGGGAGCACTATGAGCCGCGCAAGGCCGACGAGGTCATCGTCGAGCACGCCGGAAAGTACCACGTGTACCGCGTCGATTATGACGACTGGGCCGCTTTTACGACCTGGGCGGCTGGCAAGTGGACCGCGCTTGACCCGAAGCAAGGTGAGCGGCTGTTTCACGTCTGCGCCGCGGCCCAGTATCCGTACATCGACATAGACGCCGAGCCCGCGGTCTGCCGATTTTACCAGAACATCGACAATCAGACCGTATACATCAACTGCCACGGCGTCGTAATGCTTCTGAACATGCCGACCGCGTGGCGTGGTTACGAGCGGCTCCCGAGCCTGCCGGAAGGGTACGAGCGGATCAGCATGTCGCACGCCGACGAGCTGTATCGCGAATGGATGGACGAGGTAACGCCGGAGGAGTTGGCATGATCGACATAACGCTCGTGAAAGACGCCGAGGCCGGCACAGACATCGACTGCTACTTTGCTGGCACCTTCGTGGGCTGTGCCCGTATGCATCTCGACCAGGAACCGATCGAGGTCAAGGCCTCGCCCGTGCTGCGTGCATTTCTGGACGAAGAGCCGGGCCGGCTGGCTTGGCTCGTCGACCGTGTGCAGGTGCTCCGTGCGGAGTAACGACGGGCGCCCCCTACGGGGCTGCGACGTGCCGCGGCATCCGTGCGAATGGTTTGACGAGTGGCGAGCTATCGCCGTGCCGTGGTCGTTCGAATGGAACTCCGACTGGGGGCGCGACGTGCGGCGCCGTCTGAAGCGGCTAGGCTGGCGCCCGGTGCGCGTTACGCGGTGGGAGGTCCTATGGCGATAGCGACCATCGACCTCCTGGCCGCGCTGTCGGTGCGGGAATGGCGAAGCACCCGTCGGGTCGCGCTGCTTATTCGTGAGCCGCGCGGCGTGTCGTCTGTGCGGCACGAGCTCCGCAAGCTCGAGGCCCGCGGTCTGGTCGAGCGCCGAGGCGTCTTCCCGATGTGGAGAAAGGCGCGTGGATAGGCTCGACGCATACCTGACCGGCGCCCGCGCCGCGGCACTCGACCGGCTCTGCTACGTGCGAGAGCAGGCCCGGCTCGACCTGCAGACGGAAGACGAGGCGCTGCTCGACGCTTGGGTGCGAGGCTACCTAGGCGTCATCGCCGAGCTGCTAACGCAGCGTGACGGCGCGCATAGCGCGGCGGCTCTGCAGGTCGGCCCACGTCATGGTGCGCCACTGCGGCCCGCTGGCCATGGCGGTAGTTGTCGACTCGAGGGTCAGGATCTCACCGTGCGGTCGGGTGAGGACTAGCCGCGCGTGCCCGCGGCTCTGCCCCGGCACGCCCTCCCAGGTCTGCACATATGCCCACTCGTCGACAAGCGGCGCCCGCTCGATGCCGAGCCGCTGTGTCACTATCCAGTCGATGTTGCTCCACGGCTTCGCGGCATTGTAGATCTGCAACGCCTCGTAATCTGTTCGCGTGTAGTTGCCCGGATACAGGGCGAAGAGCATCCACGCCGCGAAAGACGAGCAGTCGATGGCGCGCGTGCCCGTGCCGATCAGTGAAGCTGGCCAGCCACTCACGAGGCGCGGTGCTTCCTGCCGCTCGCCCGGCTCGGGGTAGCGCCAGCCAAGCCACTCGGCGGCGAGCTCCTGCACCTCTACAATCCCAGCCACGGCAGTACCCCCGAGACGTCGATGCCGAGCGCAGTCAAGAGCAGCACGGCGAGGATAACGAGCACCGCCACGATCACCCGTTGCCCGACCGTGTCAAGCGTGGTTGCCAGGCTGGCCGCGATCACCTGTATCGCCGAGATCACAGCCTCGGTCAGCCGGTCGAGCCGACCGCGGTTGGCGCGGATCTCGTCGCGGATCTCGAGTAGTAGTGCCTCGACGCGGTCGCTCTGGTCTTCCAGCACCTCGAGCCGTACCTCGTGCACCGTGAGCGTCGCCGACGCCGAGCGAATCGAATCTTCTACCGCTCCGATTCGCTCGTCGATGACCATTAGAGCTTTTCGGCCAGCTCGGGCGCGATCTCGTCGAGCGCCACGGCACAGCCGGCGAGCAGCGCGTCGGCGATCTCGTCGGGCGTGACCTTGCCGTCGTCCTGCTTTGCGGCTCGTAGTTGCTCGATAATCTCGCGGATCATGGGCACGAGCTTAATAATGACGAGTCCGATCGGGAACTTCTTACGCTTAGGGCGTGTCATGGGATCACCTCCGCGGTCACGATCTCACCCTGCGCGGTTACCGTCCAGGTCGTCGCGCTGGTCTGCCTGACGTGGAAGGTCACGCCTTCGCCCCAGCCGGCGACCGCCGCCGCGGCGACTGCAACGCTATTAATGTCGGCGGGCACAGCCTGATCGGTCTGCGTGCCGTTGTGCTCGAATCGGATCATGGGATCTCCGCGGTGCCGATGTAGATATAGAGCTTGCTGATCGTGTAGTCGCTACTCCCGATCGCTAGGGTGATCCCGCTCGCGCTCTGCGTGGCTGTCGTCGTCTGCGCTGCGCCGGCGTAAACGCTGCACTGCACTTGTGCGATGTCGGTCGTGCCGAAAGGTGAGGCAGTGTCGACCGCGCCGTCCTGCACGACCCAGCTATAAGCGCGGGCATCCTCTGCTACGCGCACCGCGTCGCCCGTGGTCACCGTGCGAACAGTGCCGATGGTTGCGCGCCCCGCGGCGATTAGGCCCAGCCGTTCGGGTTCAAGCGCTGTATAGGTATACAGCGTCTGCGAGATTGTCGCAGCGCCGTCATAGTCCGATGCGGCCTGGAAGTAAGCGCCCGCCGTCGTGTAATAGTACCAGATCATCGCGTTATATCGACCCGTGCTTGCGCCGATCGTGGTGCGACGTGCGACGCCCGCAACAGAGTAGTTTTGCGTCCAGGTGCCGCGGTCGACGTCCGCGACGATCTCGACGCTGTGCTTGCTTCCGTCGTAACTCGCGAGCAGGTCGGCGAGCGGGATGGAGATGAACACGCCCGTCGTCGTGCCGACGCCCGTGATCGTGAAGTCGTATCCGTCGATCGAGATCGTGCCATTTGACAGCGATCCGCCCGTGCCCGACAAATCAAACTCAAACGCCGTAACATCGCCGGTCGCCGGTGTGCCCGGCGCTATCGTGCGGATCGGCATGTCATGCCCTCCGAGCGGTGATCGTCGCAGTCGCCGAGCCCGCGGCCAGCGCAAGATAAACCTTCCCGCCGTCAAGGTTGCGGGTGTTACCATGCGCGCCCGGCACGTTGATCTCGATGATGGCTCCCGCCGACAGGTCCAGTGTCTCGGCGTTCGCGTTGACCGCGCCGCCATCAGTGCCGGTCGGATACCACAGCACATCAGCGCTACACGAGATCGACCACAGCCGGGCGTCGACCGGGAGGTTGACCTCGAGGGTCGTGGTGCCGAGCGTAACGTCGGTCGGCGTGTCCAGAGCTGTAATTGTTGAGGCCATCGCCGTCTCCCTGTGTCCTAATTGTATCCCGTTCTAATCGGGTCTTCGAGTACTGCGAGCTCCACGTCGATCAGCGGCCCGCCGTCGAGCGTGAGCGCGGTTATCGTGCACTCCTGCGCGGTGAGCGATAGCGCGTCGGAGGTTATCGCGACCTTGTCGCCGGCTCGGAGATGGTGCCAGTCGGCGCGGCGCATGGTCCCGGTGAGCAGCCGAGACGCGAAGGCCTGTGCCCGGACCTTCTCGCGGGCGATTAGGTCGGCGGTCGCGGCGTCGTAAACGATGTCGGTCGTGATGACCTCGCCGCGTGCCCCGTAAACCTGCCGAGAGAGCGCGCTGTATGCGTTCGTCGAGCTGTCGGCGGTAACCGAGCGGGCGTGCTTGCGTGTCCAGTCGCTTCGGGCGTAGTTGATCCGCAGCTCGTTAACGACCGGCGCCCCGGAGATGCGGATCTCCTCGTCGAGCACGACGTCGATCCCGTCCTCGAGCGTCACGAGCGGGTCGCCGTCTGGATGGTAGGGCGCCAGGTAGATTCCGTCTCGGCCCGTGACGACTGACGCCGACAACAACGGCAGCACGTTTGACGCGACCCACTCGTACGGCGTGACCTCTTCGTCGATCACGCCGGCGAGCTGGTACCGGTCGAGCCAGTCGCGCGCGCCGCGAAGCCGCGGCCAGTCTACCCGCGCCGTCGACTGTGCGAGCACCGCCTCGATCACCTGCCCCGCGCCGCCTGGCGTGGCATCGGTGAGCCACGTGGCGAAGAGCTCCCGCTCGGTCGAGTAGCTTCCGCCGTGCGACAGGATGGTCGTATTACCGCCCAGGTCGCACACCGCGATCGAGCGTCCGCCGTGATCCTCCTGATATGCGACGTTGAAGGTCACACGGTCGGAGATCGAGCCGTTCTCTTTACTCCAGATCTCGACAGTGCCGGCGTCGACCGCGTGCCCGGCGAGCAGCACCTTCTCGGCGTTTAGCGTCGTGTCGAAGATGACGACCGGGTAGGCCGGGATCCTGTGGTGATGGTCGGTCGTGCCGTCGCCCGTCGTGCCCGCCGCGCCGAAGACGAACGGGTATAGGTAGCCGATCGCGCGCGTGCTCACGAAGCCCAGGTCAATCGCCAGCGCCTCGGCAAACTCCGGGCCGAGCTTCGGGTTCTCTGTGATCTCCTCGACCGTCGGCGGCGGGCCGCCGAAGAACTCCGACATCCCGCCAAAGTATTCGTCAAGCGCCTCAAGGTCGGGGATCTGCCGATAAAAGGTATGTTTCGGTGGGAAGATGCCATGGTCATCCCAGGGCACTTCGCGAACCGTGAAGCTCACGGGATGGTGCAGCCCGCCAAATCTCGGCGTGTCGCACTTGCCGCGCAGATAGGTGACGCCGTCGAGCACGAGCCGCGCAGGTGCGCCCTCGAGGCGGTGCCCGGCGGCATACTGCGACGCGACGTCCAGCCGCTCGAAGATGACGGACACCGACACGGAGCGGAACGTGGGCTCGTCGGAATAGAGCTCCATCCGCTCGGTCAGGCTGGCGCGGATACCCGACCAGCTCCAGGTCTTCCCGAGCCAGTCTACCTCGAGGGTCCAGCCGTCCAGGCTCACAAGCACTCCTCAAGCGTGATCACGCTAGATCGCACGACCTCGCCGCCCTCCTCGGGAAGCTGCGTGCCGACCGACTCAAGGCGATACGACTCGGGCACGAACCGAGCCAGGTAACAGCCTTCGGCGTGCCGCTCAACGAGCACAGACGAGGCGTCGCTGGTGTAAGGGATCCGCGGCACGTATACGATCGGCCCGCGCCCTACTTCGGCCAGGATGCCGGCGAAGCTCTGCGGCCCGAGATGCCGCGCCGCCACGGGCAGGCCGGTCGTGCGGGCCTTGACGTAATCCAGGTCGTTCGTAACCTGGTGGAAGCTCGGGCTACTGCGTGTCCAGGCGATCTCGTGCCGTGTCGCGTCGCCCCGCTCACGGCGTGCATACGCCGAGCCGTCGGCCTGGGTCTCGAGCACTTCGCCGAGCGATAGCGCGCGGCTCCTCGTGCTGTCTGGACGCCAGCCAAGCACGTGCACCGCGCCGATCGCGAGCGTGCCGATCTCCCAGTAGCCTTGCGGCGGGGCATAGGTGCCGCCGAAAGTGAGCCGGATCCCGCTGATGTCACGCTGCAGCGCGGTAAGGTGAACCAGGATCATCGCGCGGCGCGGGTGTATCTCGATCCCCGAGCCGGTCGGCGCACCGCTCGCCGGGTCGCCCGATGCCGCGCCGGTCAGTACAAGGTGCGGCCACTGCGGCGCCGTGGCGCCCGATGCCCAGTTGCCCTCCGCATTCCGCACGATCTCGCGGGTCGTCGTCGTGCCCTGGTAGAGCACGTATGCGCCCTCGAGCTCCCCGCGCAGGAGGTAAACTTTGTCCTCGGATGCCGTGCCGACAGCGCGCGGCAGTAGCGTCTCGCCGGCGCGAGTGAACGCCTGCTCACCGAGCGTTAGATCGGTCGTCGCGACAGTCGTCCAGGCATAGGTCCCGCCGCCGCCTTTCTTTGCGATCTGCACCGTAACGTCGTTGAGGTTCGTCTCGTCGAGGAAGATCCCGATCAGCGGCCCGATCTCGGCGTCGTCGAGGCTGTCGAGCTGAAAGGCGAGCGTGGTGCTACCCGTGCCCGTGCTGCGCCAACCGCGCGCGGGGCTCGGCTCCTCGGTCGGCAGCGCCCGCTCGATCTCGTAGCTGTGCCGAGGCTCGACGACCCAGGAGTCGCCGCCGCGGACCAGGCCCGCGCACCGCAGGCTGATGCCGTCGTGGATATAGACGTCGACCGGTAGCAGCGCCCGCCCGGTCAGGTCGTCGGGGTATGACTTGCCGATCAGCTCGTCGCCGTAGCTGTGTCGCTGCACGGCTTGGAATCCCAGGTCGACGTCGAAGGAGCCCGTGCCCGCCGAATGGTCCATCGTATAGGTTACGCCCGAGTTGTTAGCCGCCGCGCTGGTGAGGCTCGACGTGCTGCCGAGCAGGGTCCAGCGCCGGTCGGTCGAGTCGGTGCCGACCGTGCGATAGTACGCGATCCCGTTGCCCGAGTTGTCCAGCTCGGCGAGGTAGTCGATCGTCGAGCCCGCCGTTACCGTCGTCGTCGCGATGATGGTCCCCGCGGCGGTGTCGTATAGGGCGACTGTATCGGTGAGCGCTCCTCCGGTGATACGGATCTGCAGACCGTATCGGGTAGTCCCGCCGCTCTGCGCGAACATGCGCACCCGCAGCCGCGAAGACACGGCATTGACCCGCGCCCGGCCTCTGACTCGCGTGTTGTTGAAGGTGGCTGTGGACAAGTTGTCGAACTTCGCCGTTTCACCCGTGGCGCCGGTCGTCGCCATAAACTCACCGCCCGCCGTGTAGCTCGGAGACCCGGTGTGCGCGGTTACGTATGTGCCCGAGTCGTCGATTTCATTCACGGGCAGCCATACGTCGCGCGTCGAGGCCGCGGCGGTCGTCGCGAAGGCCGGCGCCTCGACGTCGGCATAACCGCCGAGCCAGGCCAGAGAGACCGAGTGCGGGTTGCCCGGCTCGTCGTTGTTGCTCGCGAAGACGACCTGACCGCGCGAGAAGGTCGCGCTGAACTCGCTCACGGTCTCCTCGTCGCCGTCAAAGGGGTTAGGCTCGAGGAGCACGCCGGTCTCACGCGTGACGATCCGGTCGTGCTTGCTCACCCGCACCGTGTCGGCGTCGAATCGAGAATAGATGTACAGCGTGCCGACCTCGTCTTCGGCGAGCGCGATCTCGTCGTCTCGCCTGCCCGCTTGACCGGTCAACGGCGCCGAGGCGTGGAGCGTCGACGCGAAGGCCGAGCCCGCATCGCGGATCTGCGTGTCATGCGTCGAGGCCGTCTCACGGCTCACCGCAACGAACCGGCCTTGCACAGTGCAGAAGATGACGACGGGCCGGGATTCGTTCTGTATCGCCGAGCCCTGCAGCTCGAACCGCGCGCCGTCTCGGCATGCATAGTGTGCGATCTCGTCGCTCGTGTCTGCCCGGTTGTCAGTCCAAAGCATGCCGAGCCACTGCCCGGAACCGTAGGCCGGCGCGAATCCGCGCACCTCTCGGGCGCTGATCGAGACCGCCGAGTCGAGCATGTCGACCGCGTCGAGATCCCACGTGGAGCCCTTGTCGCTCGAGGTCCAGCGCCAAATCTGCGCCGTGCCCTCGAAGGTACGGACGTGGTAAAGCTCGACGATGTCGTCGCTCCTGACGACCAGGCGCGGGTGCAGGTAGTCCGCGGTCGTGCTGCTATGCGGCAGTTGCTCGTGCACCGTACTCCAACCGGAGTAGACGCCCGCGGGCGTGCGGGTGAGCACGCGGACGCGGTGTTTCGTGGCGCTCGGGTTGTCGCAGGCGACGATCAGCGTGCCATCCGACAGCGCTACCACGCTCGGGCGGTAATAACCCTGCGTGGCGCTGCTCGAGAAGGTAGGCACCTCGTGATCGGCGATACACGTCGGCGGATCCCAGCCGCGGTAGCTCTCCGAGGTCGTCGTGCGCCAAGCGAAGCGCGCGCCGCTGTACCCGGTGATCCCGCCCTGCAAGGCGAGCAGGTATAGCGTGTCCTCGTCGACCGGCGTGCCGCTTGCCGTGATCGTGGCGCGGGTCGTGCGATATGGCGTCACGATTCCCGGATACGGGCTCGCCTCGGTCACGCCCGACGACTCCGCGGACCAGTAGGTGAGGCGCTGGTCAGGTATCAGCACGCCCTGTAGGCTGTCGCCGTCTGTGAGATCCGAAGCCATCTAGAACTTCTCCCGCCGGCCTACACGCCGGCCCGGTGCCGCGCCGAGCTGCGCTAACTTGGCGGCGTCGCGATGATACCGCGCGCTCACTCTATCGTGTTGATAGACCATGACGATCGGGCGCTCCGTGCCGATCCCGGCGTTCGCGTCGGCGACGCCTGTAGCGTCCAGGCCGAGCGTCGTCTGTGCCTGCCTGGTGAGCACGGCCTCGCCACGTGTTAGCCGCGCCTGCACCTCGTCGGGTGCGAGGTCGCCGGCACGGGATCCCATATGGAACGACTGGCTCGAGATCTTCGCGATCTGCACCGCGCCCGCGGCACCGACAGCCAGCGCGATCGGCGTCGTGATCGGCGGGCCGGGCGGCATGGCATAGGCCGACATAACGGCCCGAGCCGTCGAGATGATCGTGCTCGCCATGTCCGCGGCTTTCTGCAGTGCGAATACCCGCTTCGTCGCGGCGACATTCTGTGCCCCGCTCGCCTCAAGGCGGTCGAGCTCCGCGGCGAGGATGTCGTCGCCGAGCGAGATCACGGCGTCGGCGTATCGCATCGTCAGGTCGACGGCCTCTTCGTTCGCGGCGCGGCGTGCCTCGGCGATAGCCTCCTGCGCGGCGACCTCGGCGGCGACCTCTTCGTCGAGTCGCGTGATCGTGTCTTCTAACGCCTTGCGTTGCGCCTCCTCCTTCGCCGCTTGTTGCGCGAAGAACAGCTCGTCTTCCGCCTCGAAGAACGCGCGCCGCGCTTCGAACTCCTGCTCGGCGAGCTTGATCGCCTCCTCGGAGGCCTTCGCCCGCGCCGCGATCCGCTTGCGCTCGTCGTTCGCGCGTGCCTCGGCGACCTTCGCCTCCATCGCCTGCCGCTCTGCCTCGAGCGCCTGTATCTCGGCGAGGTTCTGCGCCTCCTCGGCGGCGGCTTTCTGTGCCTCGACTAGCTCCTGGGTCTCCTGGTTGACATAGCCGATCGCGTCGCCGGCGAGGCGCGTAACCGACTCGACGTTAGCAAAGCCCAGCGTCATCCCGAGTAACGCCTCGTCAGCGATCCCGCGCAACGTGTCGATCGTGCCCTGGTTCTGCTCGATGGCGAGGAACACGCCGTTCACCGCGTCGACCGCGTCCTCCATCGCCGCCACGAAGCCCGACGTGCCGCCGACCGTGACAAGCAGTCGATCGAAGGTGCCCTGTAGCCTGTCCAGCGCTTCGTTAGCGTCGTCGACTAGTGCGACGTCTGCCTCGTCGAGTCCCGCGCCGACCAGGGCCAGCTCGTCGGCGCGGTCTGTGATCTCGCCGAGGTGCCGTGTCAGTGCGACCGCCTCGGTAATCATCTTCGTCGCAGTAGCAGCGCCCGCGGTGAGCGCTACCGCGGCGGCACCGACAGCGACACCCAGGGCACCGCCCGCCTTCGCCGCGGCCTCGGCTCTGCCGGCGAGCTCCCCGTAACGACCGCCGAGCGCTTGCGCGCCAGCCTTCGCCCGCTCGATACTTTGCGTCGTGCTCTTGGTCGTCTTGTCGAGCTTGCCCTGCTTATCCTCGACCGTGTCGACGCTATCGCCTAACCGCTCGGTGGCCTTCGCCGCCTTGGTCGCTTCGCGTACATACTGCGAGGCGTCGCCGGTGATCTTGATCTTGATCTGCTCGTCTGCCATGTCACAGGATCCCGTGCTTCGCTAGGTGCTCATATCTCGCGATCAGCCAGTCGCGCAGGCCATCGTCGACGGTGCCATTGTAGAGGGCGTTTCGATCTCGGAACTCACGCCAGCCGATGTCCTGGCACACGAAGTCCCAGGAACCAGCCGGCGTATCCCATTTCCCCGCAGTTTCCTCACCTTGTCGAGATCAGGAGCCCGCGCGATGCGCTCAAGTAGCAGATCGGCGCAACACGAAGCCAGCGCCAGCGCCTCCTCGTGATCGTACCCGAGCGCGATCACATAGTCGATTGCGCCAAGCGCTTGCTCCTCGACCGTGCCCGCCGTGTCGAGTCCACAGAGCACGTGTAGCAGGTAGCCCGACAGGCCCGTGTATACGATCTGGGCGGTCGTCCAGGCCTCCCAGGCCTCGCGCAGCCCGTCGCCTGACTCGCGGGCCGCGTCCAGGCGCTTCGCCGCGCTCGTGTACTCCTCGAGGGCGACGCGCTCGGCTTGCGCATAGGTCTGGTACACGCGACGCGCCGCGAAGGGCGACGCCGGGATTTGGATGTCGATCGGGGGCTTGTCCTCGATCTGTAGCCTCGATGGCTGCATGGTGGCTCCTGGGAGGGATGGATTAGGCGAAGGTCACGGTCGGGTAGGCCGCGCGGCTCACGCCCGACAGCGTGATCGTATTGCGGTCGTCGAGGTTGGTGGCGAACGACGAGCCCACGAACGTGCAGTTCGGGAAGAGCAGGGTCTCCGTGCCTGTCTCGTCGGTGCAAACCACAGTCACGTCAAACATCTTCATGTGATTAGACGCCGCGCCCGCGGGCTCGGAACCGGTCGTATCGGAGCCCGTGCCGACCGTGAGCTTATCCAGAAAGTCTTTCAGCACCGGTGCGCTATCGCTCCCCGTGAGGCCACGCTGATAGCACTCGAGCGAGAAAGACGTAGCGTTCTCGGTCCCGAGCACTGGGCCGACTCCAGAGAAAGCCCCTTTCGAGGTGCGACTCTCGACGAGCGCATAGCCGCCGGGCGTATAGGTAAGCTCCCCGTGTACGGGAATAGCATAGGAGACGGCGGGGCTGCCGTCATCAGACACCGTCACGGAGACCACGTGCCGGCGAGTCTTAGGGGTAGTGGCTTCGCTCATGATGCCATGTCCTTTGCAAGTTGTTCATAGTCGAGCGCGTTGCGCGCCGTGCGGTCAAAGAGCTTATCGCGACCGCCGAAGCCGGCGTACCGCGTGAAATTGTAGATTAAAACTTCATCGGGGAAGATCGTGTAACCCCATTGGGTGATCAGTAGCCCAATGTCGATCGGCGTCACCATCTCGAGCGCGTCGACGATGTCTTGCGCCTGCGCGGCGACCGCGTCGCGGAGATCGATCTCGGCCTGGTCGGCGCGGGCCTTGATCCGCGCTGCTAGCCTATACGGGGCGTTCTGTGCC
>Ga0255751_10002778_pt1 | contig 16191 bp, 14 predicted proteins | sample 071ome_20_FD_179951 | JGI IMG/M metagenome (GOLD analysis project Ga0255751, IMG submission 179951) | Coastal salt marsh microbial communities from the Groves Creek Marsh, Skidaway Island, Georgia - 071412BT metaG (version 2) | ecosystem: Environmental > Aquatic > Marine > Intertidal zone >...
GTGAGCGTGCAGTTCGCAACCGTGAACGCCGTCGGTGGCGGCATGAAGGAAGCGGGCGGTCTCGCCGAGCCACGCTGCGGCGTCGCAGCCGGTTGATGCAGAATCACCAATTCCGGGATATGAATCGGTGATGCGTTCCGAGCGCAACGGGGTGAAGCAGAAGTTCAGGGTTTCGTGGACCTCGTCGTCTTCAAGCACGGCGTTGTTGGCGGTGCCGTTGCCCCAGCCGTCGTCGACGCCGAAACGAACCAGAAATCCGTTGCTGCAGATGTACGGCGGCGCCGTGACCTTGTCGACCAGCGCCGATGCGCCTTGCGAACCGTTGAGCCCGTCGTTGCCGTCAACGCCGTTTAGGCCGTTAAGGCCCGCCAGCCCAACGGCACCGTTGCACACCGTGACCGTGTCGGTGGTTTCGGTTTCGTTCAGCACACCGTCCAAATCGAGGTCCATGCCGGACCCGATGAGCGTGCCTCCCGTGGGGCACGTGGCGTTGCCCAGCGGGAGGGTTTGCACGTCGAGGAGCGTCGCCACGGCGTCTGCACCGCTTTGGCCGGGTTGTCCTTGCGGTCCGGAAAGGCCTCGCAAACCGTGACAGATCTCGGTGGTGTCCTGGACTTCGGTTGAATCCAATACCCCGTTTTCGTTGCTGTCGAGGCCGGTCATGAAGCGAACCCCGCCCTGGGTGCACGGGGCAAAGGGCGCCAAGGGCTCGCTTTCAACGAGCAGCGTTTGGGGTTCGGTCTCGGGTTCGGCCAGATCTTCGAGCAGGGCGTTGTTGTAGGTCGCCAGCACGAGGGCCACCACCAAACCAACGACCTGAACGGCCGTCAACAACTTGCTCTTCTTGGTCGTACAAACGGTTTGCGGATTGTTCTCATTTCTCTCCTGTTCTTCACGAAACGGGAGGTTTTCCGATTCTTCTGCCGGTGGTTGAGGCATGGAGGGCTGTTTGCACTTCAAAGCAAATTAAACTTCTTTTTCGGTGAGCACAGCCTGACGGTCGAGGGGGTGGATTGATGGTGTTTCGGCCGTTGGAAAGGCCATGGAGCCCCCGCAACGGCTGGTGGACCAACTGGAAGGCAAGGAGGGGAAAACCCGCCAAATGGGTGCCCGACTGGTCCTTGATTTGGCCGACACCACGAAAGCACAAGGCTACGTTGAGGCCGTTCACGCCCACGTGTCGGGTGTTTCCGTCATTACTGGCGGCCACGGTTTGCGTCGGTTTTTGCGAGACCTCGCTCAGGAAGGGGACGGGCAGGTCGCCGTGCCGACCACCTTGAACTCGGCGGGATGCGACCGAGAAAAAATGGAGGAAATGGCCATTGAATGGCCCGATTTCCTCGAGCAACAATTCGAAATCGTGCAGGCCTACGAGCAACTCGGCATTGAAGCAACCCTCTCGTGCACACCGTACGACCGAGGCATCGACGATATGTCGGGAATGGCGTCGTGGGCAGAGTCGAACGCCGTTTGTTTTTCCAACACGTGGACCTCTTTGGTGACGAACCGAGAATCCGGTCTTTCGGCGCTGGCGACGGCCCTCACGGGGTATGCCCCTTGGTGGGGATTGCACCTCGATGAGCATCGGATGCCGAACCTTCACGTTCACGTGGATTGCGAACTCAACGACCTCTCGGATTGGTCGGTGCTGGGCGATTGGATCGGCAAGCAGGTTCGTCCGGACTGGAAGGTCCCCTTTGGGCCCATGCCCTACATCACAGGATTGCCCAAGCGGATTTCCTTTGCCTCCAAGAAAGCCCTCACGGCAGCAGCGGCGAATTACGGCTGCGCCATGTTGTGGGCTGAAGGCCATACCGTCGCCCCCCCGCTTGAATCCGACGGGTCAGGTGGCTACGTGCCGCCCGAGGGAGGATGGCAGGGCGAGCTGCGGTTCACGGCAGACGACCTCGCTCAGCGCTACGAGGAATTGGCTCCGAAAGGGCGCGTGGACCTGGTTGTCATCGGGTGCCCGCAGGCCAGCCTCGAAGAATTGCGCATCACGGCCGCTGCGGTGCGTTCCTACATGGAGATGGGGCAGAAAATCCCCGACCGACGCCTTTGGGTGTTCACGAGCGGTGAAAATTACCGCCTCGCACAGGCCGACGGAACCTTGGATTTGCTCGAGGAAGCAGGGGCGCTCGTTCTCAAAGACACCTGCCCGGAGGTCACGCCTTACAACCGCACGAAGTACAACCATCTGCTCACCAACTCCCTGAAAGCCGAACATTACCTCACGAGCGGCCTGAACCGGTTGCCCACCAGCGTGATGCCCATCGAGGCGTGCGTGGCGCATGCGATGGACCCGACCTTGCTGGAGGGCGACGTCCCCGTCCTTCAGGCCAAAGCCCAGCCTCAGCACGCCTCAGCGAAGACCCACCGGTCCGACGCTGCGTCCTTTCACGGGGAGGGCTTGCGCTCACAAACCTCCTTTGCGGTTGAGGGCAAAGCCCTCGTCACGGACGTGCCCATCACCTACCTCGGGTACGTGAACCGAGACACCGGCGTCGTTGAGGAGCCCGGCCATCCTTTGGACGGTGTTGCGCTTGAAGACACCGTGCTCATCTACCCGAAAGGCTCGGGGTCCACCGTCGCTCCCTACGTGCTCATGGGGCTTATTTACACCGGAAAGGGCCCCAAGGCGGTGGTGAACCGAGACGTGTGTCCGCTGACCTTGCCTGCGTGTTCGTTGCTCGGCTTGCCGTACGCGCACGGGTTCGATGCCGACCCGTGTTACGGCGTGAACACCGGCGACACGGTCCGGCTGACCCGCACCGAATCGGGCGTGACGCTTGATGTGGTGGAGCGTGTCTCGCCATGACCTTGCGCGTGCTCGTCACCGGGGGCGCCGGGCTGATCGGCGTTGGTTTGGTTGAACGACTCTTGGCCGAAGGCCATCGCGTGGTGGCGTTGGACAACCTCTTTCGAGGCCAAAAGGAGCATCTTGAGGCCTTCATGAGTATGGAGGGTTTTGATTTCGTCGAAGGCGATGTCACCTCCGAAGACGACATGCAGCGCTGTGCAGCGGTGTTGGGTGGCGTGGACCTCGTCCACCATTTGGCCGCCATCAACGGGACAAAATGGTTCCACGAAGCGGCACGGAAGGTGATCGACGTGAACGTGAACGGGACGTTGGTGGCGCTTTCCATGGCTGAGCGATGGGGTGCACGCTTTGTCCTCGCCTCTTCTCCCGAAGCCTTTGGCGATTCTGTGACGATGCCGATTCACGACGTCGAGGAAAGCGTGTTTCCCTCGGGCGAGGCCCACCAGCGCTTTTCCTACGGGGCAAGCAAGTACCTCGATGAATTGGCTGTTCAGCACGCCGTTCGTGACGGGCTGGACGCCCGCATCGTTCGACCCTTCAACGCCTACGGCCATCGCATGGTGAGCGATGCCTACGGACAGGTCATTGGGATGTTGTTTGGGGCTGTTCAGCGGCACGTCCCCATGGCCGTGCACGGCGACGGGTCCCAAACGCGCAGTTTCACGCACCTTGACGACATCGTGGAGGGGTTCTACCTCGCTGGGGCTTTGGACGAAGGCCTTGATGGCTCTTCGCTGGCAGGCCTCGCCTTCAACGTGGGAAGCACCGAGGAAACGACCGTCCTCGCACTTGCCCAAGCCGTGAACGAAACCGTGGGTTCCAAGGCGGTGGACATCGTGCTCGGCGGCGGGTATCCAGGCGATGCCTTGCGGCGCGTTCCTGCGTGTGAACGAGCTGCGGTCAAGTTGGGTTGGAAAGCGAAGACATCGCTTCAGGAAGGGCTTCGCCTCATGTGGACGAGGCTTCAATCTTCACCGTAATGCTTCGTGACGCGTCGCTTCCACCCTTGCGGTGAGGGCGTCATGTCGTCCCTGCCGTGCTGGCACAGCACGTCAAGACCGGATGCTGGTGCCGAGGAGGACGTGAACCACACCGCCTCGACCCGGAGAACGACCAGAGTCGCCACGGCATCGGGCAACGGGTGTTCCTCAACGTAGGTCACCTCAACGGCAGCCACGGCTTCCTTGAGCAGACGCTGGTCGTCCTGCCCGGTGAGCAGGGAGAGGCGGGCGCCTTCTTGCTCTTCGGGAGGGAGGGGTGTGGCCGTTTCGTCCACGATTTCAGCCCCGCGTGACGTCGGTGGGAGGAAGTTCAGGACGGCGCTTCCGGAGGTCCGGAGGTTGGTGAGCGTGTCCCGGGGCCGGCCGTCTTTGTGAATGGAAAACGAAGCGGTCAGGTACGGAGGTGCGGTGGAGACCTGCATGAAGGATGAATACGGTGCAAAGTTGACGCCACCGTCGGCGTTGGTGGTTCCTGCGAGCACCACCGGGCGCGGCGTGAGCAGGTTGTTGAGCCACACGCTTCGCTCAACGTGGCCCATTTCATCGACGTTCATTCGAACATGGGGGTCGGCGTTGGGTGTTTCAGCGTCGCCAAACCAAGCATCGAGGGTGCCGTTGGCGATTTCCTCAAGGGCGTGGTTGTTGAATTCGATGTAGCTTTCCCATTTTGCCACCTCTTCGGCTTCGCCCCGCTCCAACTTCCGCTGGATGGATGCTTCGGCATAGGCGTTGCACTTGCGAAGAAAAGCGGCGACCGCTGCACGCTCGTTGGTCATCTCGTCGCCTCCCGTCGTGCCTCGTACTCGGCCCTGGTCATGAGGCGTTTGGCCGGATTGCCCGCCCACACCTCGTTTTCGGGGATGGATTTGGTGAGCACCGAACCCGCACCCAGGACGCTGTTTTTTCCCATCGTGCAGCCCGGAACCACGGTGGCTCCTCCACCGACAACGGCACCTTCCTCAAGGGTCACAGGCAGCCATTTTGCCCGGTCGTTGGAGGGTGGAAACTTGTCGTTGAGCAGCACCGCCGAAGGGCCGATGAACACGTTGTTGTGCAAAACGCACGCGTCAGCGATGTACGCCGCCCCTTGGATTTTGCATCGGTCCCCGATCACGACCCGTTGGCCGATGTGGGCAAGGGCACCGATGGAGACGCCCTCGCCAATGACGGCCTCAAGGCCGATGTGGCAGGGCCACCACGCCACGGAGTCCTTGCCGAGTTCAACCCGCTGGCCGGCCAATGGCAGCGATGTCACGCCGTCACCTCATTGTTGGATGCCCAACTCACGCATCAGCATCGAAACGTGGCCTTTGGCTTTGACGTTGTACCGAGCCCATCCCAGCGTGCCGTCGGGTTGGATGACAAAGGTCGAGCGGGCACAGCCCATGTATTCGCGCCCGTAATTCATCTTGAGTCGCCACGTTCCGTAGGCGTTGTGCAAAGCAAGGTCTTCGTCCATCAGGAGTGGGAAATTGAGTTCTTGCTTGTTGACGAAGTTCTGGTGCGAGCGTTCGGAGTCTTTTGAAACCCCGAAAACGACGTGGTTTTCGGTGTTCAGCAAGGCCATGTTGTCCCGGAAGTCGCAGGCTTGCGTGGTGCATCCGGGGGTGGAATCCTTTGGATAGAAATACAAAATCACGGTTTTTCCTTCGCTCAAATAATCGCTGAGGCGGTGAGTGGTTCCGTTTTGATCCACCGCTGAAAAGGCGGGAGCCTGTGTGCCTGCTTCCAAATTGACCGTGTCGCTCATGCTTCCTCCTCGGTGGTGCTTCACAAAAGGGATTGGTTGTCTCCACGAAACACCGCCGGTCATTTCTAACGCTGAACTGGCTTGCTATCTTCTTTTTATTCACAATGAATGAATAATTAATCGGATTGGGTCATTCAAGGCTGTTCCACCGATTCTTTGAATAACTGGCCGGTCACAGAGGAAGTCATGGTCGGCGCTCGCATGTCTCGTAGAGCGCGACGGTTTTTCAAACGAATTCAACGGGCTGATAGCAAATTTGGCCTCCAAGAAATCGCCAGCGCCATCCAAACCGACCTCGACAAGCGCCATCTGAGTTACGACGAAGCCCTGATGCTGGGCAATCTCATTCAAAACCGTGCAGACCAAGTGCCCGGCGATACCATCGTGTACGCCATTTCCGACCGAGATGCCTACCGGCGCACGCTTGAGTTGTACCTCCGGGACGCGCTCCTCACTCGAACGGAGCAGTTGCTTCTCTGGGAAGAGCGACGTCGTCTTGGAATTTCCGACAGTGAACACGATGCCTTGCTCAACCAACTTCTCGCCCAGTGGAAGCGACAAGGCAAATCCGTCACCATCGACCGGTTCGAAAAACCCAGCGGAGGTGCGGATTCTGCATAAGAAAGCACTCCCGTTTGCGCTGGTGGCGCTCTTGCTGGTGACCAGTCTCGCACCGCTCGCTTCGGGAACCCAAGGTCGTTCGACGCCCGACTTCGTGATCTCTTCGTTCACCCTTGACAACGCGGGCTCAATGGTGCTCGGTGGAGCCGTGGAGGCCGAGGACGCCACGCACATCGTCCGAATCCAAGTTCAAAACATCGGTCTTGCAGCAGGCCAAGCCTCGCTGGCCTTGTTGCTTCAGGGCAGCGCTTCATCGGGCGACATTGTCATCGACAGCACCGACCTCGGCGTCATCGCCGCCGGTGGAACGAGCTCCATCACCGTCTTTTCCTGGTCAGCCACCATCGGAAACAACCAGATTTTGAAGGCTCGTGTTGACGGTACGGCGGACGTCAACAACAACAACGACGAAGAACAAATGTTGGTCAACGTGAGCCGTTATCAGGCCGCCAGCGTTCCCGTCATCAACATCCCTCAACCGCTCTCGGGCGGGAACAGCGTCGTTTGGTCACAAACCGTCCACGACTTTTCCATCGGCGTGCGCAACGACGGTGTCAAAAACCTCTCCGCTCAGTTCTGGCTCAACTTCACACAAGTCGGCACCGGTACCACCTTCTCGCAGGCTTCCGGCATCGTGCCCGTCGTCCGCCCCGGCTCAATCTACAACGGTGGAGCGACGCCGGAGACGGTCTCCATGTCGTTTGATGCGACGGCACGAACCGGCGAGTGGGACGTGGTTGGAACGATGTTGGCCAGTGGCGTGAACGGCCCAGTTGAAGTGAGTTTCTTGAGCCAACGCGTGGTGTTTTCGAACTACGACTTCACCCTGACGCCGGCGCATGACCGCAGCGTCGAGCCCGGCCAAAGCTCCACCCTTACGTACATCATCAAGAACATCGGCGTTGCCTCCGACGATTATTCCGTCGCCCAAGCCAACGTCAACGGGTGGGTGACCGGTATGACGCCCGCTGCCAGCACGGCAACCATTTCTCCCAACGTGACCACCTCGGTCTTCGTCCAGGTCGCCGTTCCTTCCGACGCTCTGCGAACCGACTCCGACATCGTCACGCTTACCGTGACCTCCAGCGGGGGTTCCTTTTCCAAGTCCGTGTCCACCACGGTGCTCGCCAGCGAGTTGTACGAGGGCGAGGTGACCATGGACGCCGACACCAAATCCTTGACGCCCGGCCAAACGAGTACGCTTCAGGTTCAGATTGAAAACACCGGCAACGCACCTTCTTCTTTTGCGCTCACTGGGGGGATTTCCACCAATCCCGTCAATTGGGGCCTTGAACTCTCCAGCTCAAGCACCGGAACCCTCGCCCCTGGCGAATCCGTCAACGTCTCGTTGGCCGTGACACCTCCCGTCATCAAGAGTCCGCTCGTCCCTGGCGAGTACAATCGCGCAGGCGATGCCATGTCCGTTTGGGTGCAAGCGGCTTCCCTCAACGGTGGCTTCCCGCATCTTGACGCCACGCCCGTAACCATTCTCCCCGTTGTGGTTGTTGATCCCGGGCTTCCAACCGACGCCATCGACATGACGGTGGAGCAGGTGATGCAAGCGCGTCAAGGCATGGGTCTGGAGGAAGTCCTTGACCTGGAGGTCGAAGTCCGCCACAACCTCGTCAGCGACCTCTCCGAGACGGTCAACGCCACCGTCACCCTGAGTTCACCCGTTTTCACCTCCGACTCCACCGGTGGATTTGAGGAAACGGACCGCTGGGCTTTGGGACTCACGCCCAACTTGTTCCCCTACATGACCCTCGGCGACACCGCTGACGCGGTATTGACCGTTCAAGGTCCCGCCGACGACTACCCCGTTTCCGGAACCCTCTCGGTTCTGGTGACGGCCACCCCGACGCTTGGAAGCGTCCATCAGGGCTCGGGCGTGGTGCCTGCGGCCGTGACCCAATCGCTCGACATTCGCATTCCTCCCGTCTTTGGAGCCGTTGGCCACAACGGTTCGACCCTCGACGTCATGGTCGGCGAGGAGACGGCGTTCGATATTGACCTCGCCAACACGGGCAACAACTTGACGTCCTACCGGCTCACCATGGCCGACACCCTCCCCGAGGGTTGGGTCGCCTCGTTTTCCGCCTCATCCTTGATGCCCTCCACGACGTTGGCCGCCCTACCGGCTGACGTGGCGGATTACCCTTCCAACGATACGGCCCACATCAAGACCTTCCCGCTGGTCATCACCACCGACCCGATGGCGCCGGCGAACAGCGTTGAATCGCTTCGCATTGAGGTTCAAGAAATGGACTCCGGTGCCTACATCACCGACTTTGAAATTCCCATCCGGGTCGGTGAAAAGGTCAACGCCTCGCTCTCCCCGACCAGTCAAGAAATCAACCTCTCCATCGGCGACTCCGTCACCACCAGTATTGTCGTGAGCAACATCGGAAACACGCCGGCGATGTTCAACGTCTGGCTCGATACCTCCCAGGCAGGTGAGGTGGAGTACGTCCTCGAGACGCCAAGCGTCATCGCTATTGGAGCGGGATACGAAGCGACCGTTCGGGTCCGCCTTACCCCAACCGCTGACGCCCTTGCGGCAACGGATTACATCGCCACCCTTTGGGTGTCAAACGCCGATTCGGGTCTCAACCTGTCAGCGGACATTCACGGAAACATCAGCGAAGAACACGGCATTGTTGTTGACACGCTTGACGAGATTGGCGTGATTCCGGGAGAATCCCAAACGGTGAATTACACCGTCACCAACAACGGCAACTTGCTCGAAGACATCATCGTGCAGACCGAGGTTGAAGGGGAATGGGCCGTTACTCCCTCAAGCGCGCCCTTCCAACTCCCCGTTGGTGAAAGCGAAAGCGGAACCTTGTCGATTGCCATTCCTGCGCTCGGTGGGGAGGACAGCATGCTCAACGGCGCCATCTACCCCGTCACGATGCGGGTGATCAACGCCACCACTCAAGACGAATTGGAGGTCCACCGCTTCAACCTCATCGTCGCACCGGTCTTTATCGTTGAAGTTGAAGATTGGCCTGCGGTCAAATATTACCACCGCGGCTACGACCGAACCTGGGACGTGAGCATCACCAACACCGGGAACAAGGACGTTGAGGTCAACGTCTCCTACGCCCTGTTCCAAGCTGGATTGACGCTGCCCAGCACCGATTGGGAGGTGGCCAACAACGCTCCGCAAACCTTGATGCTCCCCCGGGGTCAAGCCACGCCGTTCTCCTTCACGGTTCGCAGCGTCTCCCCCCAACCTCCCTTGACGCTCGCAGCGAACCTGCTCGTCGCCCTTAATCCGGTCGATGAAGGCGTTCAGGGGAGCGCAGAATACGCCACCGAATTGCGAATGGACCGCTTCCACGAGGACAGCGACACGCCCGTCAACCCCAACGGTCCTGCGGTGTTCACCATCGACTACTCCCACATTCCAACGGGCCAAGAGAGTGCGGTGGCTTACGAACTCGAATTGTGCGGTGCTGAGCGACTGTTGGACCTCGGCGACCTGGGTCAAAACGAATCGCTCTTCGATTGGTCGTTCGCCGTGCGAATTGACAACACCGATTTCCCGCTTGATTTGGAAGCGGCTTGCCCGTCGGGCGCCTCCCTTGGTGCGGAGTCCCGTTTGACGCTTCCAACACGCCAGCCCTGGGTGACCTCCGACCCGATTCAACTCGTGGTTGAGGCCCCTGTCTCGCCGAACATCCTCGCGGGCGACGGTTGGGACCTTACCTTCCGACTCTACAACCCGAACGAACACACCGGATACACCGAATTTGATGAAGAAACGTTCACCTACGAACTTGCCGTGTTCTCTGACCCGGGGATCATCGCTCAAGGCCCTGAAGACCCCGACGGATTCTTTGAGGGCCAAGAAACGACCTACTCGGTCACGGTCAAGAACCATGGTACAGCTCAGGCGCTCGGTATCAGTGCAGCGCTGGACTGCAACGATGACGTGATCGTTCTCTCCGTGCCAGAGATGCACCCGCTGTTGGTCTCTCAAGCGGAGCACACCTTCGTTTGGACGGTGCAGCCTGCGGTGATCGATTGGTGGGAGGTTTCCAAGCAAATTCAGTGCGATGCGACCCTGTCCTACATGTACGTGGGCGACGGGAACATCGAAGCCAACGACGTTTCTCACACCTATCAGAAAGACGGGACGCCCGTTGAACTCGGTCAAGACCTTGTTCGCTCGTCGTCCCCGGACCTCTCGGTCGCCTTCGTGGCGTGTGTTGTCGCCTTCCTGCTCTCCTTTGTCTTCGTTCGTCTTTCGACGCAATCCGAAAAATGGCAACTGGGTGGCGTGTACGCTGGCGTGATCGGCTTCGGATTTGCCTTCCACCTCTTCCAAGTGCAGTATTGGGGCCCAGCAGTTCTTCTGCTCGGCGCTCTCTGGATATGGCGCATGACCTGGAAGTCAAGCGAGGAATTCCGCATGATTCATGCGGATTACCAGCGCGCTCGCAAGGGCATTTCCACCGTATACTCCGATCACTTCGCAGCGTTGACCGACAGCCGCCGTCAACTGACCATCATCCTCTCGATGCCCGTCTTGGGTATGCTCGCCATCGTGTTGGGCTTGCCGCCGCAACTTGAGACCAATCAAGACAACCTCGTGGTCATGGCGGCGTATTTCTTTGCCATCGTTGTCGGCGTGTGGTACCTGCTGAAGCGCTCCGACAAACTCTACGGAAATCTCTACGGTCGCATGACGGACGCCGAGGTCAAAGCCATTCGGCTCGAGCGCGACCTGAACGACCCTGCACGCTTGCTCAATGACCTTGCCGACGACGGCCTTGATTTCACGGCGATTCTCGGTCCCGCTGAACCCTCCGCTTCTCAAAGCACCAGCAATGAAGGGGATAAACACCCTGTTGCCGACCTCGACTTTACCACAGCAACGGAGGTGGAAAGCGATGCCTGAGGACGAAGGCGTGGTGATGGACATGCCCAGCGACATGCTGGAGGCCGACCGTGCTCAGCGGGAGCAGGGTATTCTCGAAGCCTCGCAAACCCTGGAGCGTATCGCTCGGCAAGCCGCCCGTCGCGAAAACCCCTCGCTCGCTGAAACCGACATGGACCTCTCGGAGACCAAGGTCTACCTCAACGTCCATCAACTCTCAAAAGCAAAGAAATCCCTCAAGCGAGCCGAAGTTACGCTCGAGGAACTTGAGGAGGACGTGTTGACGCTCCGTCGAAGCATCGCCATGTTGCACCGTCTCTTGGTCCACAAGCACATCACGCTTGAGGAGGCCGAACGCATCCTTTACAAGCTGCGGGAAGCAACCGCCGCCGCCGAAATGGGCGATATCCGCGCCTCAACCGGAGAGGTTGAAGACTTGTTGGAAGACATGATCGGGGGCAACACGTCAACGCTCAATCCCTTCCTCTTCCGTCATTTCTGGATGGGGGTTGACACGCGATGGCCGGCCGGCGGTGAAACCGGTGTTCTCTTGGTACGGATCATCAACGACGGCCCCATTCCCATGCCCATGCTTCGCTTGAAACCACCCGTCCCTGCAGGCTGGACGGCGACGCCTGCCAACGTCGACCTACCCATCATCGCACCGGGCGGCAACATCCCCCTCCGGTTTGAAATCAAACCCAATTTTCGCTTGAGTTCCGAAGACGTACCGCTCACGCGAAAGCTATCCGTCGCCACGGCCTACGAAATGCGCTCCGGTGAAATCACCGTCACCATGCGCGTACAAAACCGCTCCATGGAAGCATTGTCTGAAGTTCTGCTCACCCCGTGGGTCCCTGCTGGATTCACCGCTGAAGAGGTGCCGTTTATTCGTTCTCTTGCTCCCGACGAAGTGGCTGTGATCCGCATGCCGCTTCGCATCAACCTCGGTCAAGGAGGTGCTCTTTGACCGGTTCCTGTTCCACCCGCTGCTGAGCGGGGGAGAAAAAAACAAAAAATGGTGAAAAACATGAAGAACGAAATGAAGAACGAAAACCGCGACAATGTTGCGGCCATTGGTATTGGTGCAATGATTGTGTTCATTGCCCTGATCTTGGTCGCAGCAGTGGCTGCTGCTGTCATTATCCAGACGGCAGAAAAGCTGCAACAAAACGCACAGACCGCAGGGCAAGACACGCAAGACTCCATGTCGGCGCGTGTCGTCATCCTTGGCGTCATCATCAGCGATGCTGCTGCCAACGAACTCGACATCACGTTCGAGTTGGCGCCAGGGTCCGATGACGTGCCAACGACCGACATCGAATGGATCATCGTCTGCGATGACATCGATGACGATGCCTTGACGGCAGCCACCACCCACAAAATTGGCGACCAAAACGGTGAGAACACCATTCAGGCTGGTAGCACTTACGCCACCACGATTGAGGCTGCAAACTGCGCGCCAACCGCTAACGAAGACCACACTTTGCTGGTGGTTGCCGGTTCCGGCGGCCAGACCTACGAGGTTCTCAACTACGGCGGCGACGTGACTGACGGGGCGGTGGTCATTTGAAGTCCGCTCGCGAATCTCAAAAGGACGACCAGCTCGCTGCCATCGGTATCGGTGCAATGATCGTTTTCATCGCCCTCATCTTGGTTGCTGCAGTGGCCGCTGCGGTCATCATTCAGACGGCTGAAATGCTCCAACAAAACGCCCAAACCACGGGCGACGACACCGCAGACAACATGGCCGGTAAGATCCTGATTCACTCTGCATTCGTCGACCCTAGCGACACTGGAAACTACCTCCTCTTGATCTCGCTTGCCCCCGGCAGCGAAGACACCACCCGTGACCAACTGAGTTTCCAGATGTTCTGCGACAACGGCGTCATTGAAGGTGACACTGACGTTACAACGGGTACGCCCAACCAAGCCGAACTCACGTTCACCCAAATGGACGGAACGGCGCTTGGAGCCGCTGACCCCCTTGAACCCGGCCAAGCCTACCAGATGACGTTGATGGCTGACATCGGCGACGACTGCAGCGCTACCGAGGTCCTTGCGGACGACGGCGAGGCCAACCTGTACATCCACGTCGCCAACGGTGGCTCAACCTTCGAGACCTTCGTGGTTGACAGCGCCACCGCTGGAGCCATTGTTGTTTGATTCCTTCCGGGGTGTTGCTTCGGCAACGCCTTGGAATGGAGGGATTCAGGATGGCTTGGCCATTCAGTGGAAACTCTGGAGGATCGAAGAGCGCGGACCAAGACTTGACCGAAGAGCGCCTGAAAATCTTGGCCAACGTGGCCATTGAACAGGTTCCTTTCCCCGAAGAGGGGATGCTCACGGAAGAGGATGCGTGGACGATTTCTCCCGGACCAACACGTGCTCGGATCAACAGCCAGCAAAGCGTGCCCAACGTGGCCGCTTCGCTCGCTCCAGCCGCACCCCCCGTAGCCGCTGCACCCGCAACGGTTGACACCTCAGGTCTTGAGCGCCTCATCAGCAGCCGCTTGGACATGGTGGAAGACGTGCTTCGCATGGTGGAACACCGACTTGAAGAGACCGCAACCCAGGTTGCACCCGCTTCGGATGACGAGGCCTCGCCGGGAGAGGGCGACGACGAGTCCTATACCGAGAGCGCTTCAGGCGACCGAATCATCACTTCAAAAGGTGAAGTGGTTGAGGTTGGCGGGACGTCAAGGATGATGGAAGATGACCAAGGTCGATTGGTTGAGTTGTACGAGGCGCAGGCCTTGGCGGCGAACCCCTTCCTGATGGCACCTCGTTCAAGCGGTTCAGGGAACGGTCAATCCAACACGGGCGCCCCAACCGTGGCGGCGCTCTTGCTCGACCACATGTCCGGCATGGCTGCCGTGAGTTTCACGCAGAAAGCCATCGCATCGGGCATGCTTTCCTCAGAGGAAGGGCAAGCAGTGATGGCCATCGTTCAGCTCGCTGAACCCGGTGAACCGGAAACGGCGCTTGAGGACCACCTGCCTCACCGGCAATTGTTGGTCTTCTCTGCGCTGGTGTCTTCTTGGCGTCAACTTCATGCACATCGGGGTGAAGAGTGAGATGGGCGCTTCGGTTGGTGTTGGTGGATTGGTGATTGGCATGTCCATGCTGGTCGTTTTTTCCATGGCCTATCAGGCCATTTCGTTGCAAATCGATTCGGGCGTGGACCGGATTGAAAACGCTGACGAACCAGCACCTTCTTTTGCGATTGACGATGCGGTGATGTTCACCGGTGCGGTGGTTGATGTGACCGTCGCCAGCGGAGGAGCAGGTTACAGCAGTGGAGGCACCATTGAGGCCTCCAGCGGGACTGGCGGATTCTCAGCCACCTATACCATCGACGGATCGGGAGCGATAATTTCTGTGGTGATCACCAGTCACGGAAATTATTCTTCGCCCCCAGCGTTGGTGGTGAACAACGGTGGAACACCGACCTCAAACGCTTCGTTGAACGCTGTTCTCGGCAACGTGTTGTACGCCAACCTCACCAACACCGGCTCGACCACCATCAACCATGACGATGTGTGGGTCTTCCTTGACGGCCAAAATGCCACGCAGTTTTCGTCTGTTTACAACCCGCCGTTGACCAATCTCTGGTTTTCAGGAGAGACCCTCTTCCTCGATTGGTTTGATACCGGTTTGCCGGGCAACGAACGCATGGCGGTTTCGGTGGGTTCAACCACCGTGGCACACGGATTGTGGTGATGGTATGGCGGACGGAGGTGCTTCTTCGATGATCATGCTCATCACGGCCTTGCTCATTTCGGGCGGAGCTAGCGCACTGCTTCTCTCCGAGTGGAGCGATGCGGTCCGCGTGGTGCAAATCAACGAACAGGCCTCCAACAACAAGGATGACGTCAGCGTGGCTCTCGCAGGTGACCCTGCCATGGTTGCGCACAACACCACCGCCAACACCATCACGTTGTACTTCTTGAACACGGGAAGTTTCGATTTGGACACCTCAAACTACGAGGTGCTCATCGACGGCGCTGCACCGACCTCCAGCACGGAATCCGTCCTGCCCAGCGGCACGGCATGGAATCCTGGCGATCTGCTTGAGGTGGTGCTCACCGACAGCGGCTGGTCCTATTCGGACGGCGAGGACATCTCGGTGTATTTTGTCGGTGTCTCGGAACGCATCAACGGCTACACCCATTCAGCTACGGCCAGTGCGGAGGTGAGATTGAATGCATTTTCCTGAAGGAAATCCCTTTGAAATTGCCCACAAACCCGTCGAGGACGGCTTTCCCTTTGAAGTGGAGACCGATTCGCTTGCCGATTCCATGGGGCTGCGAATGCCAAACCGTTCGTTGTACCTCCTTCAGGGGAAGGTTGGGGCGGGAAAATCCCTCATCGCTCAGCGATTGATTCATGGTATGGTCGAAAACGGCGTCAAGGTGCTCGTCATTACGACTGAACTGACCACACGAGGCTGGATTGAGCAAATGGAAAGCATCGGCTACGGGATGACCGAAGCCATTCGCAAGGGCCAGGTGATGGTCCTGAGCCGATACGGGACCGTCGCCGAGCCTCGCAACGATGTCTCGCTGGAAGAAGTTCTAGAAAGTCCAGCGGTTCAGGCAGCGGACGTGATCGTCTTGGATTCAGCAAGTTCGCTCATGCCCAGCGAAGGCACGAAGGCCGAGCATGTCACTCTTGTTCAACAGTTCAGAAAAATCGCTTCTGACGGGCGCTCGTTCATGTTGTGTGCCGACCCCGAAGAAATGGACGCTTCCCTTCTTCACACGCTGCGAGCTTCGGCTGAAGTTGTGCTGGATTTGGAAAACGCCATGATCGGTGGGGAAATCAAGCGAAACATCGTGATCACCCGCTTTTTGCGTGCAGCAGGCCCGATTCAAACGTCCATCGGTTGGCGTGTTGAGCCCGGCATGGGCTTCATCGTGGACATCACGGCGGTGAGCTGAGGAGGGAGATGCTATGACCGACGAACCTCGTTTTGCGAAGGGCGACCTCAACGGCGTCATGGCGGCGTATCCGCACGTTGCTGAATGGGTACGTGATTTCGAAATTCGTTACGGCTCTCGCCCAATGTATTACGGTCCGTTGGACCGGGATGCGAAGAAGCAACGGCCGT
>Ga0255751_10002779_pt1 | contig 16186 bp, 15 predicted proteins | sample 071ome_20_FD_179951 | JGI IMG/M metagenome (GOLD analysis project Ga0255751, IMG submission 179951) | Coastal salt marsh microbial communities from the Groves Creek Marsh, Skidaway Island, Georgia - 071412BT metaG (version 2) | ecosystem: Environmental > Aquatic > Marine > Intertidal zone >...
TCTTCGCCAAGTGGCTGTTACTACTAATGCTGAGTGGGCTGATCGTCTTGGTATCCCTGTATCTGCTGCTATCACATGCGTTAAGCCAAGCGGCACTGTCTCTCAGCTTGTGGATTCAGCATCTGGTATCCATGCTCGCCACTCACGGTTTTACGTTAGGACTGTACGAGGAGACAACAAAGATCCTCTTACTCAGTTCATGAAAGATCAAGGTATTCCTCATGAGCCATGTGTGTTTAAGGGTGACACTACTACAGTGTTTAGCTTCCCTCAGAAGTCACCTAACAAAGCTGTGACTCGTAACGACATGTCAGCTATCGAACAGTTAGAGATGTGGTTGGCTTACCAACGTAACTGGTGTGAGCATAAACCATCGGTGACTATCTCAGTTCGTGACTCGGAATGGTTAGATGTGGGTGCCTTTGTGTACAAACACTTTGATGAGATGTCAGGTGTGTCCTTCTTACCACACTCTGATCATACCTACCAACAAGCACCATATCAAGATTGTAGTGAACGTGAATACAAAGAACTTCTAAAGTTGATGCCGAAGGCTATTGACTGGTCAAAGCTTTCAGAGTATGAACAAGAGGACAACACTGTGGCAATGCAAACTATGGCTTGCTCTGGTGACTCATGCGAAATCGTAGACCTAGTGTAGGGTCTACACCTTCACCCTGCGTAAAGGTCTGTCGAATAGAAGATGGATACTGCGCAGGGTGTTTACGAACCGTAGATGAGATACGTGACTGGATGATCATGTCTGACTACGAACAAAAGAAACTGTTGTACGAATTGAAATGGAGACAAGATGTACGTAATGATCACTCGTGACCAATGTAACTTTTGTGATCAAGCTAAGGCTTTGTTGAAAGGAGCTAACTTACAATACACCGAATATAATATCCAATCTAAATCTAGTTCGTGGTTGCTTTATCTTTTAAAACGTTCTAGTATTACCACAGTACCTCAGATCTTTAGCCCTTCGGGTTCTCATATTGGTGGGTACACAGACCTAAAGGAGTATTTAGAACATGGGCAAGCCAGTCAGAAAAGCGTTTAATAGAGCACTGTATGAGGCATACGATTCACAAGCTAAGGATGCTTTGACAGAGTATCTCACTAAGAAGGGGCATGTGTTAGTCAACACTGAAGAGAACTACAATGTAGATGTTGTATCTCAGAAGCATGGCTACACCTACTTTAATGAGGCTGAGGTAAAGGTAGCTTGGGATGGTGATTGGCCTACGCACTGGAGAGAGATACGTATTCCAGAACGTAAGCAACGTCTACTTGATAAGTACCAAGGTGAGAACGGGGTGCTTAACTTCTACGTCTTTCGTAAAGACCTCAAGCAAGCTTGGCGTATCAGAGACTTCCTGTTGACTAAGGAAAGCCTTGGTGAAGCAAAGGGTAGGTACATCAGACCAGGTGAGTTGTTCTTCCACATCCCATACACAGAAGCGGAGTTGATTATACTATGACAGACAACGTAAACCAACCTCCTCACTATGGTCAAGGTAACATTGAATGTATTGATTACATCAAAGATATCTTGACAGACGAGGAACTTATCGGTTATTATCGGGGCAACGTTGCGAAGTACTTACATCGTTGGCGTTACAAAAATGGTCTAGAGGATTTGAAGAAAGCAAGATGGTACCTAGAAGCACTCATACAGCATCAAAGCAAAAGATGAAACCGTTTAACGAAGGATACCAATCCTTCCTCAGAGGTAACTTGGGTAATCCCTACCAAGTTAATACAAAAGATAACAGGGATTGGGAGATGGGTTTTAACAAAGCCTATTTCAAAAACAAGGAGCTGGTAATTGAAAGAGAGCTTAGAGAAAGAAGCAAAGAAGTTCACTCAGCAAAAGCGTAAGGCTCCTGCAACAAAAAGCCTGACCGCAAGGATATACTTGGCAGGTCAGGCATTAAGTGGTCTATTGGCTGGTGGCAGGTCGAGTAACGATATGCGAGAAATAAAGCGGCAAGCATATGATTGGGCAGATTATATGTTAGATGATGATACATAAAAAGAGGGGGGCTTGATGCCCCCTTTTATTTTATCTACCGTATTGTCTTGCTCCAACCTCCGCAGGAACCTTGAGCATTTCTATTTGCTCTACTGTAGAGAGGTACTCCTTGAGGACGTATAGTTCTGCCCTTGTCATATCCCCAATCTCCCCATCAAAGTTTAACTCTTTGATAGCATCATCTAGTTTTTTATTGTTGTACTTACCTGACAGTTCATACTGCAAGTCGATAGTATCAAGTGGTCCTGAGTATTGCAGATAAAGGAAGCTCTTAGCTAACTCTTGAGCTTCGGGTAGTATCTCTTTTTTCCAATACAGTCTTTGCCTGTCGAGTGGCATATTTCTAAATGCCTTACTGTCCATCAAAGCAGAAGCTTTTGCTTCAATAACATCGAACAAAATACCATTGTATTCGTTAGCAGCTTCAGGAGCTTTTGTTCTGACTTGTCTAGCAGCATTGATATCAAACTGCTCGTAGCCTAACATATTCATAACACGCTGGGTATCAGTAAGCCTGATAGATCTTACACCTAATGACTTTGTAGATGTAATATCAGCTTCTCCTGTTGCAGCTTGCTTAAGTGTTTCACCGACTGGTTCACCAGTAAACAGTGGAATAATATTGTCAATATAACGAACAGAGTCATTGTACCATTTGCTTCCTTGATAACGATCAATAGGTCTAGCTTGTTCACCCCTAGCAATACCAGCTAGTGTATTTACAGGTTCAACAAAACGTGTGATAGCTGAAGCTTGTTGTGAAAGTAACCCTCCTGTAGACTTACCAAAAGCCCTCCACATTTCTTTCATATCACCTTGAAACATGTAGAAAAATATAGAGGTTACATCTTGTTGGGTTTGATCTAGATTTCTAAGAACACCTTCAAGTGTAAAGTCTCTAGCAATCTGTTGTAGTACCTCTGCAGGTGGCTCTTCTCCATCCATATAATAAGAACCAATCCTTGCCCAAGCCTTAAAGAATGAAACAGGATAGTCATACTGACGAGTTACAACTTCACCACCAATAGATTCTTGGTACAAACCCAAACCAGCCTTACGGTTCTCTCTTTCATTTTGTACCATAGCAGATGCCATACCCCAAGATACGGCAGCTTTTGTAAATAATTCACTATAGTTTTTATCTGAGTACTTACCTACAGCTTTACCTGCAATAGAAAGTCCAGTAGCTTGAATGCCAAAGTCTACTGTATTATTAAAGAATCGACCAAATGGAATAAGCAAACCAACACCAGGAATATTTCTGGCATCTTCGATTACTGCAGCAACCTCACCAACAAGTCCTGGCCCCTTGTAAGATTTACTAAAGATAGATTCTAAAGTTTTATCTACTGCCTTGGCCTCTATCTCAGCATATTCTTTCGTAGCCATAAACTTTGTAGCATCTTCCCAGTTGTAAAACTCTGACCAACCTTTACCAGTCACTAGTCTAAGTTCTTTATCCATCTGAAAGATAAACTCTTGAGATTTAGTGAAGCTGTCTTGTGCTTTAACAAACGATAAGGTTTGAATTAAGTCTACAGCATCGTCAGTATACTGACCAAATAGTTTTTGATTAGGAGTAAACTTACCATCTGTAACTAGCCGTGTTACATTATCAATACCACCTGGTAATGTACTTGCTAGTGTTTGTAATGCTTCTGTGTTACGTGTAAGTGCAGATTCAAATGCAGCATGAGTCATATCAGGATCAAGTAACAGTCTCATACGAAATGCATTAGACTCAAAAAGTGCTCTAGCAATTCTATAAGACTTTTCTCCAGCTTTCTCCATACCAATAGCCTTTGCTAGTGTACCTCTTCCTGCATGTAGAGTCATCAATGCCATATCAGAAACAGTATTAAGACCTGCGTTAGCACCCCAACCTATCATGTTAAGTGCACTGGTGGAAGGGTTAGACACAAGCAATCTGATAAGTCTGTTTTGATTATTACGAACAAACTCTGGTAACTGTTCTGAAAGACGTGTTGCATATGGATCATCAGGTTTCTTTAGGAATCCCAAGTCCAGTGCAGTATCAATCATCTCTGCTATCTCTAAGTCTTTAGCAGAAAGGCCATTTAGTTTTGCACCTTGTGATGCAGCATTAAGTACTCTAGCAGCACCATTCATCTTAGCTGCAAAGGTATCTGCAAACTCTTCGACAGTTAAGGTCTTAGCTTGCTTTAGTTTATTACCTGTAGATTTTTCAAAGGCTTTGATAAACTGTTTGATCTCTGCTGGGTCTGACTGTTTAATCATATCAGCCATCCAGTTACTGTACAGATCACCATCACCACGTCTAGTAAATCTTAGTCCACGTTCTTGTGCAATCTGAGCCATACCTTTCAGTACAACATTACCTTCGTCATCAACGTGACCTAGCAACAGATCAACAAAAAAGTCTGTGTCTAAGTCTTTAAGTTCTACACCACCTTTAACTTTGTTCTTCCAACTACCAGTCTTTGGTACTAGAGCATTGGTATATTCTTCAATAGACTTGGCAATATCAACTAGCATACCTTTAGCATCTGGTTCTTGCACAGTAACAGATGGTGCAGCTACATCAGAGCTACCACGAAGTACCACCTTACCTGCCTGTACTGCACCAATAGCAGTAGCACCTAGGGCTGCAATACCCATAGCAAACTTATCATAGTTGTCACGTACACCTAGTTCTACCAGACCATCTTGATAAAGGTACTCCATACCAACACTAACAGCAGCTTCAATACTAGTGACTGTTGCAATCTCAGCCAGTGCACCTTTCTGTGCTAGACGTTTAAGGCCTTTAGAACCTAGCAGTTGGGCTGAGTAGTTCTTAACTTGGTTAGTTGTAATCTTACCTGCTTCATCTACAGCTTTTATAAAAACTTTCTTACCAGTTTCTGCTACAGCTTTGGGGGTTGCACCTGCTGCTTGCTTCTTAGCCATCTCACGAAGTGCTACTTTCTTAGCACTCTGAGTTCCTAGACGAACAGCACCACCACCGATGAACTTACCGATGAGACCACCTGCTAAATTGATTGGGTCTAGTAGTGCTGTACGAACATAGTCACCAGTGCCTCTAACCTTTTCACCAAGTGTAGTTTCTTTTGAGTATAACCCTGCCATGTTCTCAAAGAGAGCTGCAGCAGCAGCTGCATTGGCAGTCTTATCCTGATCGTCTTTTATATCGTTAAGATAGTCCATCTCAGATAGACCACGTACTGTGTTACCTGCAGATACACCACGACGATTATCTAAGAAATCATCTACGATCTTCTCACGACTAAGACCCTCTACAGACTGAAGCCCGTAGCGGTCAAGCATATAGTTGTTGATGATGTTAAACATCCGATCATCTTCAACCATCTCATTTTCTGTGTAAGTTCCTGGCTCAGGTAGAGCTGGTTGCTGTACAGATGATGTATCAAATTGATCAAAGAAGTTACCTGTCGGCTCCTCCTGTGGATCGAATTGATCAAAAAAGTTTGTCATTATAAATACTCGTCAGCAGATCCTGGTCCATACTTTAATTCAAAGTCTTGTTTTAAGCTGGGATTATTTTGAAGTGCAGCAATAGCCTCAGCTGGGGGTGTTGGATATGTCACCTGGTTTTGTGGTACTGAAGTTGCAATATAAGGTTTGATTAGGAAGTTGTTAGACAGTCCACGATACGCTGATGGGTTTTCTGTTTCAAGACTTGTGATAAGGTCTGGTGTAATAAACCTAGAAAGTAGGTAATCTCTCGCATCAGCTTTTGTTCCTGCGTCAGAAGAGGTTAAATTGTTCAAAGCATTTTGTGTCTGAACTCTGTTAGGATCGTTCTCTAAACCTGCACGAGCAATCCTAATTACATTCTGCATTACACCTTCGAACTGCTTCTCTCTTGCAGCAAAGTCAGTCTTTTGAATAGCTTCTGGTTGTACATCAACAAATACAGTACGACCACTTTTAGTAGTCATATTGTTTATTTTTTGAGCTAACTTATAATACTCTTCTTTGTTTGTAAGGTCAACAACTTCAAACTCTTTGAACAAATCAATTTTATCTTCAACTGAAGTTTCTGCCTTAATGATGCTAATCATTGTAGGTAAATCTTGCAGATTAATAACTCTATCGTAGTTAATAGCCTGATCTTCTAAGAAATCTAACACTTCTTTAGAGGCATAAGGGTCTGAAGTAATATTGTTTAAGTAGTTTAGAGTTTCTTCATCCTCAATTCCAGAATCAGTTATACGTCTTTGTAACTTAAGTGCGGCCTCTGCAGCAGTTTCAACATCTTTATTAGCTTTACCTGCAGCACCACTACCCTTTAGGTATAGTCCAAGAAGTGCGTCCTCACGTCTAGTTCTGAGGTCATCTTGACGTGCCTTTTCTGCATCTACTTTTTCATAATAATTTAATGCGCCTAATGAACTAAATGCCATGATTATACCCTCACCATTAGGCCAATTTTAGTTGGCTCTTCTTCCTCTTCGACTTCAGGTTCCATCTCTGGTTCTTGAGTCATCTCTTCCATAGTAGTTGGAATTGCTTCACCCTCTTGCTCACGGAGTTTATCAAGCATCTTCTTAGCACGAGCTACATCACGCTTGTACGACAGAGCTTTCTTGTCTTCTTCGTTTTCAAATCCTTCATCATACTCCATGTCAGTTGCATCAGCAAACCCTTTAATGTATTCATGAAGAACTGGAGCAATGATAAGGCTTACATCAATACTATGCATACCTTCCATCACAGCTGAACGAAGTATTCCTTGTACTAAAGTAACTAAGTCTACACCATACTCTAGAAAGTATAGTACATCTTCCATAGCACCTGGTTTTAGTAGGTTATCTATGTGTACATCAATAGCTTCGATAGGATCAACTATTTCTGGAGGTCTTTCATACGGAGCATTCTTAGGCTCAGTTGTAAGTGACTGCCCTGGGATAGGTCTTTCAAATGTCAGCATTAATTATTCCTCACTACCTTGTCTACTTTCTAGATACGCATTGTAGATGGTATTAGCATCCTGTATTCTTTTATCCAGCATAGGTTTTCCAGGTCTTAAATAAAATTTAGAAGTAGTTGTAGCTGCATCTTCTACAGTGGTTGCTTCTAGAATTTTATTAAGGGCACCTCTCTCTGTAGTATCAAACTCTTCAGTAATCATTGCCCAGTTACCTTCATAACTGTCTGCAGGTAAATCTCCAAGTTCTTCTAGAAGATTTTCAAACTGAGTTCTTCTTGGACCTGTCCACTGCGCAAATGCTAAACCACCCTTAGACCCTTTAATAGTAGGTTTAAGTTCTTGCATAAATTTAAAACCACCAGTCTCATGCCAAAGGTTTCCAACAAAACCTGCAGCTTGTTCTGTAGTCATGTCGTAGTTTGCCTTAAGATCATCAATAAGTTTAAATGCAGTTTGCATAGGTTTTTCAGAAACCTTTAGGTTAGAAACATCCTCTGCAGGTGGTTCTATTTCACTAGTAACAGGGTCTACATTTATATCTTTTTCTTCTAACCCCTGTATTAGAGAAGCCAACTCAGACTTAGCACTTTGATTTTCTTCACGAACATCTGAGAATCTTTTAAGTAATTTTTTCTGAGCTGATTCTACTTCTGAGTCAGATACTTTCTGAGTATCAATACCTCTACCTGCTAACCCCCTAGAAACCCTAGCTTGCTTAAGTGCAGAGGCACCTTCCAGTCCACCAGACTGCAGTGCCTGAATCATAGATATATAGTTTGGGCCATAGTTATAAGACATTATTTATTTCCTTTATCCAAACGGATTTAATGCTTTAAGAATACCACCAGGACTTGTACCAAACAAGAATCTCATTGCTAACTCTGTATCTGCAGCATCTTCTACTGAGGCAAGTTTTTCTCTAGCTACCTCTAATTCTTTATCAGCTAGGATAATCTGAAGTGCCCTATCCATAGCAGATTGATCAGCACTAAATGCAAACGACATAATATCACGTTCACGTTGCCAGATCTCATCTAAGTTCTTAGAAGTTAGGGCATTGATAGTTTTAGCAAAGTCTAGGTTACTTTCATTTTGTGCAGCAGTGTTCAGTGTGGCAATGTTTTGTCTCCACTGTGCGTTAGCCTGAGCAACTACAAGTCCATTCTGTGCGTTAAACAAATCACGTTGTTGTTGGATCTCAGAGTTAAACTGACGCATAGCATTTGCACTGTTTACATTAAACTGATCCATAGCATTTGTTTGTGCTGCATTAAATTGTCCAACCTGTGCAGATAGGTTAGCAAAGAACTGATCAGTTTGGTTTTCACTTGTAGCATTAAACTGTGCAGCAGCATTCTCTGCAGCTTGGTCAGTAAAGATAGCTTGGATATTCTGTTGCGATTTAAACAACTCTGTCTGCTGTGCATTAGACAGGTTCTGCATTTCCATCTGCAAGAAGTTCTGAGCATTTTGTACTGCAGCTTGCTGACGATTGTTTAGGTTAGCCATATCTAACTGCGACAATGCAGCAGCTTCAGCCATTGTCATAGCCTGTCTGTTAGACAAGTTGTTTAGGTTCATGGTGTTTACTGCACGAGAATTTTCAAGTGCAATGTTTTGCTCTGCAGTAAAGTTCATATTGGCAATGTCACCAATACGTGCTGAGTTTTGTACACGAGCTTGAAATGCTTGGTCAAACTCTTGACCTAGGAACTGTGCTCTTTGTTGTGCAGCAAGCATAGCACGTTGTTGTCTGTTTGACAAGTTCTGTGATTCAAATTGTGCCTGTGTTTGCGCATCAATTTGCGCAATAGGTAGAGCTGCTTCCATTGCAGCTTGAATAACTGCTTGTCCTGCAAGAGATGAAGCACCTAAGCCACGAGCAGCTAGTGTCTGCATTGCTGTACGCATAGAGCCAGCAGCCCATGCTGGTGTATTACCACCTTCAAACTGAGCCATTAAACCTTCTAGCTGTCCTGCGACAGTAGCTTGTTTAGTTGGAGTAGCTGTTGCTGCATCAATTTGTTCTGTAAACGTAGCTGCTTTTTCTGCATCTGCTGCACCAGAAATAAGCTCACCCTCTTGAATCTCTCTAGCTGCAGGAGCATTAACCATAGTGGCTGTACCTTGAGCAGCCTCCATGCCTGTAACAGAAGTGGTAAGTTGCTGTTGTCCAGTGACCTGTGCTTGAGGTGATACAGTACCTGCCTGAGCTGTGGTAGCAGCTGTCTCAGCCTGTACAGAAGGTGTTACTGTCGTAGCAGTCATAGCACCTGGGGTCATAGTTGTTGGCATACCAGCTTGTTGCACTGTAGCTACATTAGCTGCTTGGGCCATAGGAGATACAGGTGCAGCTTGACCTGCAGTAGGTGCAATAAAATCTGCAGCTTGTGGTGTAATCTGCCCTACAGCAGACTGAACAGGTTGCATAGTCTGAGTGATTAGATCTTGCTGCATCTTCTGGAAATCTTCTAGTGTAGTTCCAGCAACACCCTCCTGTGCACCAACCCTATTTCTAGCCATACCAGCCATAGCCTGTTGATACTTACCCATACGGGCAGCTGCTGAAGGATTAGCAGCAAGAAAGTTTGTAAGTTGTTCTGATGGACCAGTAAAGCCTAGGAATCTTCTGGCTAGTTGTACATCAGGTCCATCTTCTGACACTGATCCACCTTCTGCCTGACCTTGAACAGGTGTGTAGCCTGGTGGTACATAGGTCATAGGTTTACCTGAACCGTCTACAGTTACAGTAATTCTTTGACCAAATTGGTTTCCATATGTACGTTGCCCACCAAACCCTTGTTGTGATTGTGATGTAAGGTTTGCCATTTGGGTTCCTGTAGGGTTGGGGTTTACTTGTATAGTCTCAGGTACAGCAGATAGACCTGCAGTCTGCAATGGTGTACCCATAGTACCTGTAGTAGTAATACCTTGTGGTGTAGTAATACCTGTTTGAACTGTTTGAGGAGTTACTTGTGAAGCTGTTGGTGTGTATGTGGTAACAGGTACAGCTTCTTCAGCTTTAGGTGTAGTGTCAGCTACAGGTTGTGTAGTAGTAGTAGTAGTTTCTGTAGCTTGAGGTGCTGTAATAGTTTGCTCTACTACCTCCGTACTTTGATCTCCTGTAGCAGCAGTTTGAGTTTGACCTGATACAACTTTAAAGTTGTCAATTTTAGGTGCTACAGAGGTAATAAGATTGTCCATACCCCAGATGTCTTGGTAGTTTGCCCAAGGGTTATATGCATTCTGTAGGTCACCTAAAACTTTTAAATTGTTCTGCATTTTAGCTGCGTCTACAGTACCAGATTGCTGCATAGCATTCATAACATCGCCAACCCAGTCAACAGTCTGGACACCAAATGTAGTTAGTTGCTTTGTCATACTGTCTACATTATCAATGCTAAGACCACGTAGGATAGTACCATTACCACCAACAATGTATGCCGCAGGGGGTAGCTCAACTGGCTTACCCTCACTGTCCATTACAGTATTACCTGCTTCGTCTGTCTGATAACCACCAGATGTATAGCTAACTGTGGTACCACCATACATTTGTGACGTAGCAATCTGTGTAGCAGCTACAAACTTATCTGCATCAATCTGTCCAGTTGCAGGATCAGTAGCTACTTCAGTAATCTTAGTAAAGTCACGAGTATCTTCGTTAGAGCCAACACTGCCGTACAATAAGTCAGATGCTAGACGAGAGATGTCACTGTAATCTTCTCCAGAAGCATAGATTTCTTCCACAGATTTACCTGCGATCATCTCCATCATCTCACGCATGTTGGGTTTACGTGGGCTAGCAGGATTATATCCGTAGTCAGGGTCTACCCATGCTGGAATGTTGTTATCTTCTGCCATAATACTTTACCTTTACTTACCCATTGTCATCCATACCGCACCTGCAATGAATGTCAGGACTCCAACGGTAGCTAATTTTACTACTGTAGACCAGATAGACTTACGAGTGTCACGCCATGCTTCCAACAAGCTACGCATCTCTGTAATATCTTTATGTGCATCATCATCTAGTAAGCCAATAGAACGTAGGGCTTCTTTAGCCCCACGCCTAGCTGCACGATCTAGCATATCTTCTATTTCTTCTGGAGAAAGTTTGATGTCACTCATAGTTTAACTCATAAATGCTTATTTGTCAAGGTTTAATAGGCCAGTCATCATCAGATAAGTTAGGCCAGTTTTCGTGAGTAGTTATATCTCTTAGTGCTTGACGATAAGTAGTCATCTCAGCAGACATAGTTACATCTGAGAGTGCATAGAAGTCTGTTTCAGCTAGTTTAGTATCACGAGTAGCACGGTTACGTTCTGCTGTAGCTGCATCTAGTGTAGCCTGATATACTGCTTCGTGTTCAGCTTTAGTAGTCGTAACGCCATCCTCTGTGGTGTCGGCAAACATGTCACGGGCAACGTAGTTCTCCACCCAGTTGCCGTTAGCATCTTGGACAACACCATCACGCACAGACGTTTGATATGCTGTGGTGGTAGCCGCAGGTGACTTTAGCACTGGGTCTAGGTCTAGTGCGTCTAGGGTTGCTGCTTTCCATACACGAGGTAGGGACATGTTGGCGAACTCTTGTCGCCACTGCCCTTGGGTCTTTACGACACCTGTTGTTCTGTTTCTGTATTCACTCATTAGATTGATCCTTTCATATGAGTTTGATTATGCGATTGCGTAGAAGATGTATTCTACACCGTTGACATTTGTGTAAGGATTGCTTGGCACTATAAATCCGCTACTGTTGGGGTCAAAGCTGTCAAAAGCAGTGTCTTCTGAGCCTGTATCGTTTAAAGCTAATATAGGATCATTACCTGCAATCAAACCTCTTTCCGTGTCTACTACTGTCCAGTTACCTGTTGTGCTTGTGGGCTTAACTAATACAAACCTAGCCCCACTACTAAACCCGCAATCTACAGTTAAGTCGGAACCTGTCCCAGTATAACTCCCCACCTTAGACACACCATCTAGGCTTGCGAATAGGTAGGCTATGTAGGTTACACCGCTATCATTGGTGTCGCCAGATGTTCCTAAAGAAAATACTGTATCAGTTGGAGCCGTGTCATTCCAAGGGCGGAAATCATCAACCCTAGCTGCCGTGCTATTTATAGACATGCGATAATCTTCTGGTGCTGTTGTATCCATTCCAGAATGGTAAACATACCAATCACCTACGGCACTACGTTTCTTCACCCACATCATCTCAGGTGCAACACCAAGGTTATGACTTATAGTATTCCCTGCTGTTCCGTTCCCCGTGTAACAAACAATGTCACAGAACGAAGGGGCTCTTTTCCACATCCAAGAAATGCCGTTGGTATTTACAGAAGACGCTGCTAAGTCATAAACACCATTTTGAAAATCAAACTTCCAAGTTGCTTGGGTCACTTCTGCGGCAGTGCTAGTGGTTTGAAGGTATCTTCCAGAAGTTAATCTAGTTACTGGTCTATGGTAGGTTGTACCTGTTCTTGAGTTTGCAATGATTAAATCTACAACACCTGTATCAGAACGTATATACGGTTTTTTGCCGTCTGTAGCCCCATCAAATGCAACATCAAACACATCAGTCGCACTCTCAGGCACAGCCATAGGGCCACGGCGAATGGCTATGTAGATGTAGGTGCTACCAGAGGCGTTAGTTTCAACACTGCCCCCATTCGCTTCAAATCCTGTGCTTGTTATATTTATATTAAAACCACCGCCTTCAGCATTTGCACCATTTGCCCTTAAATATCTGTAGTCTGTACCAGCGTCATCTGTTAGCCAGCCCCGCATGTTATCAACTATATGCCACTCTTCCGTACTAGTAGCACTTTTCCATAGTATCCACTGCGGCTCAAAGCCTAAATCTACAGTGTTGCCATCTGCACCTGTTCCTGCCCAACTCCCACACTTAATAATATCCTGATCACCATCAGGGCCGAACTCACCGTCACCGTCATTGTGGGCGAATAGGTAGGCAACGTATGTTTCACCTGAACCATTTACCCTAATACTTGCTCCCACGGTAAACTCTGTTGAGGTAGGGGCGGTATAGTTCCATCTTTCAACATTAGATCGTGCAGCCGTTGAATTTAAAACTAAGTGGTACTGTTCTGGAGATGTCGCATCTGTTCCTACATGATAAACAGTCCAATCCTGTGCGCTGCTTGTAGACTTTACAATTATACAGGCTGGAACGCTACCAAGATTATGACTGATTGTCCTGTTTGTCCCTGTCCCAGTATACGTCACCACATCAAAGAACTTAGGGGCTTTGCGGAATGTCCAAGAGGCGTAGTTTTCACCATTAGTATTAACTTGACTAAAATTTGGGATAGAGAAACCATTTGCGTTAAATGACCAAGTTCCATTGGCATTACCTACTTGAGCACCAGTGTTATTACTTTCTAGTCTTCTGTAAAAACCACGTTCACTATCACCTAAGTAATGGTCATCAGTTTGGTCCCTATTTTTAATCCAAACCAAACCACCTTCGCCAGCATCGGCTGCGTCAAAGGGGCCGAAGGGAGAGTTCGTAACTGTTCCATCATATTCCGTTACAGTGTGACCAGAGCTACTATTATCACTAAGAATGTCGCTTTGTTGAAGGGTTAGCAACTTTGTATTAGCTACAGAAGATATAGTAGAGGTAGGTGGTGTGAAAGCACTTGTATAAAGAGCTGTACCTTTTACATAATGAAAATCTGAAAGATACCCATAAAACCTTTTATCGTTTTGCGCCCTGCCAATCAAAAGTTGATTAGCTGATTGAGCAAAAGAAGTTGTTGATACAGATGTTGTTGAGCCTAGAACACCATCAAGAAATAAATATAAACTACTTCCACTTCTAACCAAAGCAACATGATGCCACGTTCCAAAAGAAACTGTACCTATAGTAGCATTAGACACAAAATTCCAAGAAGTCCCACTACTTGAACCGTAAAATTTAAGATCAGCAGTTGTTGATGTTATACCAGTGTAAATAATAAGTGGGTCGTAATCAGAAGTACCTGCCCCAAAAGAAAAAATTATATTATTATTACCCGCACCATCAGATACATTAACAAAAAACTCTATTGTAAAATCGCTGTTGCTTAAAGCAAAATCTGTAGAGGTTGATGTTTGTAAATATCCACTATCTCCTGTAGGTGCTGAACCTGTCGCAGAACCACTAAAGTAACCAGACCCACTACCAAAAGACTGCCCAAGGTTAATCCCATTCTCAATAACCTGAGAACTTCCGTTCCCTTCATAGAGATAGGTGGAGAACACATCTTCTACGTTAAGCGCACCAGCACCACCCGCACTACCTGCAGCAGCTTGTAAGAGTTTCTTTTTAGTTGCCATGTTAGCTTATCCTAATGCTTGACCTGCAGTAAATCCATACCAGTTAGTACCACCGTCACGAGTAGTAAATACAAATACATCTTTAGCTGATGCAGTTGCAGTCAGTGTCGGTGCAGTTGCAGCGGGCCAATCTACTGAGCTAGGCCAAGTGACCGTGTAACCAGACGCAGAGGCATCCTGAATGATCTCAATGCTGAAGCTATACGCAGTGCCGCTGGCAGGTGGGTTAGAGAACGTGAACGTGGTGTTGCCTGACAGAGTATGGCTAAAGGCGTTACCTGCGTGGCAGTTGACTGTAGGTGATGTGCCAGATGTAGCTGCATAGGTTTCGTTGTAACTGTCGGCTATAAACTCGCCTGTTACGTCTACTCCAGTTGAAACTGTAGATAGCTTAACATTATTATTGTAGTATAATGCTACAGAGCCGCCATCATTCATAACGGCATATGTGGCAGTTTTACCTGCATTCCTAAAGTTTAGATTTGTAGCATCTATATAAAGATTACCAGTGCCTACGTCTTCAATTACAGAACCTGTACCAGCATGGTAAATAATTAAATCATTACTATCACCTAGCTGTATCTTATCGTTATCTTTTAAATTAATGCTACCGCCATCAATCTTAACATTATCCTTATCCTGATACGCCATCGTACCAAGGTCAGCATTTGTAGGCACCTGATCGGGGTTTGTTCCAGTAAGTTTAGCCATTAGTTATGCCTCCGTCATTGCTTGCAGGGTGGCGTTGGGTAGACGCTTGGGGTAGATGGCTATCTTTGAAACAGGGTTATTAGACCTTCTGTTGTTGTAGTTTTCTACTCCGTTGCCAATCCATATTCTGGTAATATCAGTACCTGCTAAAGGTACACTTGTATCTGTTAAGACGGAATTTCCATTTCTCGCAAAAGCAACATCGTTTTCTGCAATCGCCAATGCAGCTTTTTGTGTGGTTCCTCTGGCTAGAGCTTCTACAAATGTTGGACTTGCTTGAGTAACTCCACTAATCCTAACGGATGTGGACAAATAGCCAGCAGGGGTGCTGTGTATAGCATAAGCGTTGCTAATAGATGTCCCACTAACAGAAACGAGCCTACGGTAATCGTCTAGTGGCGGCTGTTCAGCCTCAACGTAAATAGTTAAGTCAACAGGGTTGATATAACTAACATCGTCAATATAAGCGGTATCTCTCTCCCTAGTCACAGTAGACCCAGATGTGGGGATGTATGACGTTGGGAAGGAGCCTTCTTCTAGCTGTGCGCCCCAGAAAAATACGCCTGAGTAACCATCGCCAGTAAATAAACTACTACTTGTGCTGACTGCATCATTTATTAAATGCAAGGTTGCTGTGCCACCACTTAAAGAGGATTCACCTGTTGCTGTAATTGAGCAGCGATACCAACCGTTACCAACATCTTCTATTGTGCCTGTAGCATCAAGCTCATCATACACCGTGCCGTTTACTAGATCAAAGAATGCTCTGGGATTACCAGTGCCTGTCCAATCCGCATTAGGATTATATTGAATGTAAAACTTAGTATATTCCCCAGCTTTGGCAAAAATAGAAGTGGTGTAAGTATTACTTGCAGTACCATTCATGGAAGCCCACAAAAAGTGATAGTCTGTATCTGTATTAGCTATTAACTTGTCGCCTGTAAGTGTTCCGTCTGGTGCAACTATAACATTACTTTGTTTTGTTGTGTCTGAAACATTCCATCCACTTTGATCAATTTGAGATTGCGTAAACAAATTCGTCCTAGCTTCCTCAATCAGCAAGCCCTTGCTTTCACCTGTCACTGGATCGTGGTCAAACCGTGCCTCACCTGATGCCGCTGTTTGCAGCACTGGCTGGTACTTCACGATGGGGCTAGAG
>Ga0255751_10002781_pt1 | contig 16180 bp, 10 predicted proteins | sample 071ome_20_FD_179951 | JGI IMG/M metagenome (GOLD analysis project Ga0255751, IMG submission 179951) | Coastal salt marsh microbial communities from the Groves Creek Marsh, Skidaway Island, Georgia - 071412BT metaG (version 2) | ecosystem: Environmental > Aquatic > Marine > Intertidal zone >...
GCCTGATCGTGATGCGCTGTCTGATTCTGAGCTGTGCGAGGCACTCATCGCGCGAATTTCGGTGATCCCTGTGGCGTTGGTCCTCGCTCAAGCTGCCAATGAGAGTGCATGGGGCACGTCAAGATTCGCGCGGCAGCAGAACAATTACTTTGGGCTATGGTGCTTCACGGTCGACTGTGGGGTGAGGCCCCAGGCTGCTGATTCGAACACCCGACACCGTGTTGCGGCTTTTGATGATGTCATTGATGGACTTCGTTATTACGCGCTCACCCTCAACTCTCACCCCGCCTATGTGCGATTTCGAAGCCTTCGTCGTGCGCTCGAGACCGAGGGCAAGCCGATTCGCGCGAGCGCACTACTCAGTGGGCTTGATCGTTATTCGGAGCGGGGTGAGGCATATCTTGAGGAACTGCGGCAAATGATCAGGGTCAACCAACTCAATAGCGAGCAGCGGATCCATGAGCTTCTGGCCTTGGCCACCCGGCAATGAAGTGAGAGGCAGCCGCGAAAATTTGACTTCATTGGCTTTTATGGAGTCCTGGCGATTATCACGACTGATGAATTGGGGAATTCAATGAAGATTCAACCTAGGGACCATGTGGGTGCTGAAGTCACGGATGTTGATCTTCGCGCCTTGACAGATCACCAGTTCGAAGCCATGGCGCAAGCCTTTTCTCGTTATGGGCTGTTGTTTTTTCGCGATCAAAACCTGTCAGAAAAGGATCACATTCATTTCGCCGAGCGATGGGGCGAAATCAATGTCAATCGCTTCTTCAAAGCTCACGCAGACTTTCCTGAGATCGCCTTGGTTGAGAAAACGCCTGAACAAGAGATGAACATCGGGGGCGGTTGGCACACCGATCATTCCTACGATGAAATTCCTGCACTGGGATCGATTCTGGTCGCGCGGGCGCTGCCCCCCGCGGGCGGAGATACCTGGTTTATTTCGGCCGCAGATGCCTTCGAACGCCTGGACTCACAGCTTCAAATGACATTACGAACGCTCACCGCGACTCACTCTGGGAAGCATGTTTTTGGTCAAGCAGCGGCTTACATGCAATCAGGCCGACAGACTGGACGCTTCAACTCGCCGGAAAAGGCTGACGCGATGTCGGATCCTGTTCATCCGGTAGTCATCGCGCATCCGTTAAGTGGTCGCGCGACCCTCTACGTCAATCCCGCGTTCACACTTCGTATTAACGAGTTGAGTGAGGCGGATTCGGCGGCCATGCTGGAGATGCTTTACACGGTGATGAGTGATGAAACGCATGTTGAACGGTTTGATTGGCAGCCAGGGTCCATTGCTTTCTGGGATAACCGCGCCACTTGGCACTATGCACAAAATGATTACCCAGGCTTCGCGCGGTCGATGCACCGAATCACCATCGAAGGCGAGCCTCTCCAGGCTTTCGCTAAGACTTGAGTGCGCCTCAAGCGCGCCGCGCCTAAATCGAGACTGAAAGCCTTAAGCGGCTGATTTCTAGTCAATTGATGGGCGATTTGCCGTCCGATCAATTTACCTCCGGGTTGATTTCCTCTAGAGTTAGCGCCTTTGTCAAATTGGGGGCGGACATGGCCAACTACTTTAATTCACTCACCTTGCGTGAACAGCTTGCACAGCTTGGAACGTGTGATTTTATGGACCCGAAAGAGTTCGTCGATGGAGTGGATTACCTTCGCGGGAAGAAAGTAGTGATCGTAGGCTGTGGATCCCAAGGGTTGAATCAGGGCCTGAATATGCGGGACAGCGGGCTTGACGTGTCGTTCACGCTTCGTGCGAGCGCCATTGAAGAAAAGCGCCCCTCTTATGTTAACGCGGTGGACAACGGCTTCACTGTTGGAACCTATGATGAACTCATTCCAACCGCGGACTTGGTACTTAACCTGACCCCTGATAAGCAGCACAGCCACGTCATTCGAGATATCGAACCCCTGATGAAGCTGGATGCCTGTCTTGCTTACTCCCACGGGTTTAACATCGTTGAGGAAGGGCAATCGATTCGTAAAGACCTCACCGTCATCATGGTGGCCCCTAAGTGCCCTGGGACCGAGGTGCGTGAGGAGTATAAGCGCGGCTTCGGGGTACCCACTCTGATTGCGGTTCACCCTGAGAATGATCCTCGCGGTGATGGTCTGGCTATAGCAAAAGCGTATGCGGCTGCGACGGGTGGCGATCGAGCGGGGGTGCTTCGGTCCTCTTTCGTTGCTGAAGTGAAATCCGATCTGATGGGGGAGCAAACCATTCTTTGCGGCATGTTGCAGACCGGCTCTCTCCTGTGTTTCGACAAGATGGTAGAAAAAGGCGTTGAGCCCGGGTTTGCAGCCAAGCTGGTTCAATATGGCTGGGAAACGGTGACCGAGGCGCTGAAGCACGGTGGTATCACCAACATGATGGACCGGCTATCTAATCCGGCCAAGCTGCGAGCCTTCGAGCTATCGGAGACTCTGAAGGATTTGATGCGTCCGCTTTACGAAAAGCACATGGATGACATTATGACCGGCGCATTTAGCAGCGGGATGATGGAAGATTGGGCGAAAGATGACGCGAAATTGCTTGGATGGCGAAAGGAAACGGGCGAGACCGCGTTCGAAACTACAGCGATTGACGCCAACGCTGAAATCTCTGAGCAGGCGTTTTTCGATCTGGGGATCTTAATGGTCGCCATGGTCAAAGCCGGTGTTGAACTCGCCTTTGAGACCATGACTGCAGCGGGGATTAAAGCCGAATCGGCTTACTATGAGAGTCTTCATGAGGTCCCGTTAATCGCTAATACCATTGCCCGAAAAAAGCTCTTTGAGATGAACAGCACCATTTCGGACACCGCAGAATATGGTTGCTATCTCTACAATCACGCGTGTCTGCCACTCCTGAAGTCGTTTATGGACGGAATAGACACCGATGTGATCGGTCGAGGTCTCGGGCTCAATGATCAGGGCGTGGACAATCAGGAACTGATTAAAGTCAATGAAGCCATTAGGACGCACCCGGTTGAGGATATTGGACGGGTATTGCGAGGCTACATGACGGCGATGAAACGGATTGTCTAATTAAAGGATGAATGACGGTAGCTCGCAGCACTTCGGTTTTTCCGACGAGGCTTGCGTCAGCATTTCCAAAACCTTTTCCCTTAAGAACCTTGACTGGCAGATTCAGCCTGGCGCCCGCTGGCTAATACTCGGTAGCAACGGCTCGGGCAAATCTGCTTTGATATCAGCTATGATGGGGTTGGGCGATATCCGTAAGGGTCGTCGTCAGCTTCCCAGGTCTTTTGCACTGGTCTCAAGTCGCTTCCAGGCGGAGTTGATCGAGAGAGAAACCGCACTTGAACGGGGCGACCTATCAGATCAAGTGTTTACCGGCACCCCGGCCGGTACCATCCTAAGAGACCTTGGCCCAGAGGAGGCACGGCTTTCCTTCCTGATCGAGGGTCTTTCGATCGGCCATCTTCTGGATCATGGGTTCAGAACGCTGTCCACGGGAGAAACCAGAAAATTACTCTTGGCTCGAGCACTCGCCTCGCAGGCTGAGGTGCTTCTTTTAGATGAGCCCTTGCAGGGTCTCGACGCCAAAGCACAGGTATGGTTGTCCAGACACTTGGATGAACTGGTGGGTAGCAGGACGCTTGTGTTGGCCACCAACAAACCTGAACAGTTGCCCTGCACCTTAGATCATGTGCTGATTCTAGGTGCAGGCCAAATCGAAAATTTGGGGCCGCTCACCGCGACGGACCTCTCCGGTTGGTTAGCACATCTTCAGCATCTTTCGGCAAAGGTCGCGCCGATTCCACCGCCGATCACACGAGCAGAGCCTTTGCCGTCACCGCTTGTTCAACTGAATCAAGCGACCATTGCGTATTCGGGCGTCCCGATTTTTAGAGGGTTGGATTGGACCATTGACGTAGGCGAGCACTGGCAGGTCATCGGGCCCAATGGCTCGGGCAAAACATCGCTCTTGCAGCTTATTCTCGGCGATCACCCTCAGTGTTATGTCAACGATATTTTGGTGTTCGGATTTCAGCGAGGAACAGGAGAAAGCGTTTGGGACGTGAAGCGCAATATTGGCTTTGTGTCTTCGTCACTTCAGATGGCGCACAGGTCGCCTGGTAATGTTGAGCGGACGCTGCTATCCGGCTTTTATGATTCGATTGGGTTGTACCATAAACCCTCGGAACGTGAATTGGTTCAAGCCAGAGGTTGGCTTGAATTACTCGGACTCGTTGAAGATCGTCAAAAGCCGCTGAGTCAGCTTTCTTTCGGATCACAAAGACTCGTTTTAATTGCTCGGGCGATGATCAAGGCCCCGCCGTTGTTATTGCTGGATGAGCCTTGTCTAGGGCTTGACGCAGCGAATCGAGCGTTGGTCCTTGCACTGATCAGGCAGTTAATTGAGCAAAAGGACACTGCCATTGTGTATGTGAGTCACGATGAAAGCGATCAGATCGAGGCATTTAATCGGGTGCTTGATCTGGCTGAATTTGTTGAACCGAAGCAACCGACTGAGCTCGATCGCTGATACAAAGTTGATGCCGCTGAAGAGGCCATGGGCTGGCAGTTGATGTCCTCAGGCGAAGACATCAACCGCGTGCTTAAGGCCTTCAGATTAGGAACGGTTGCGCCTGAATGACCAGCCCTCTTCGGCACCGCTCAAATCCATGATGACGTCTTTTTCGTCCATAAACGATTCGAATGTCGCACTTGCGCCTTGGTTCACACCATCATTGCTGAAGACCGCCGCAGCGCTGAAGCGGCCATTGCCTGCTTGGACGATTTTGCCGTTCGGCGCGTCCTCGGAACACATGTAGAGCACGGCAGGTGTCACCAAATCGGGGGCTCGAGCAGGATCCGGATTTGACAGATCTTCGTCTCTGCCTGGGATGGTGTTGGTCAAGCGAGTCGCTGCAGCAGGCGCGAGCGTATTGATGCGCACATTCTTTGCCGCACCCTCGAGGGCCAACACGTTCATCATGCCCACCATGCCCATTTTGGCTGCACCATAATTGGCTTGGCCAAAGTTGCCGAAAATTCCCGACGTGGAGCTGGTCAGGACGATGCGTCCATAGTTCTTCTCGTACATGATGGGCCACGCCGCATGGGTGACGTAGGCTGTGCCGTTCAAATGAACGTTGATCACAATATCCCAATCGTCCAGGTCCATCTTTTTGAATGTCTTGTCGCGCAGGATCCCAGCGTTATTCACGAGGATATCGATGGTGCCAAACTCAGCGACCGCATCGTCAATGATGCTTTTGGCACCCGCACGATCAGAGACAGACGCCTTATTCGCGATGGCAACGCCACCCGCGGCTCGAATCTCAGCCACCACCTGATCAGCCATATCGCTCTGCCCAACGCCATCGGCAGAGCCGCCGAGATCATTGACAACGACTTTCGCGCCGCGTCTCGCGAATTCCAGCGCGTGGGATCGACCCAGTCCACCCCCAGCGCCGGTCACAACGACGACTTTATCTTTAAATTCACTCATCACTTTCCCTCCCAAACGAACCAGGAATTACGCCAGAATGCTGAGCTAAAGACAATGGCTCGTGATGGATGGTGGGGCGCTGGCTAGCTTTCCCCAATCGGACCCTCGCGCTTGAAAACCGGACCGCGGGCTGGATCAGGACAAGAGATCTGGGGATTGTTGTTGGATTGTCCGTAAACGGTAATTGAGCTGAGGGGTCTGGACCCTCAGCGTTTCAAAAGCATCCCGATCAAATCGAATCCATTGGCAATTCGTTTGGCTTAGCATATTGGCAAGTTTAGGGGACTGGAAAGGTCGCCAGCCCCACTGGCCAGTTGTTAGGCTGCTATCTTCGTCCTTCACCTCACCCTCAATTAGGATCCACCATTCCTGCTCGGTGGGGGTGATCAATGTGCCGGCGCTCGTTTCCTCTAAATGAGCCTGGGAGCCGATGTTTTCGATCACCGTCGAACTTAAAGCACTGAAGATCGGTAACGCCTTTAAGTGGGGTCTAATGCGCCAGCGTTTGAGCAGGCCTGCCTTGAAAGAGGGTTCTCCCGCGAGCGAGGAAAAAATGTTTTCGGAAAACACGGCAAGGGTCACTGGCGTGCTCGCAACGACGCTGGCGTTTCTGGTTTTAATGTCTGTGATGACGGCCATCTCGCCGATCAGATCGCCGGCTTGGAGTTCCGCAACGGTTCGCCATTGATCTCCGGTTTGATGCACCACATTGCAGTAGCCTGTGAGTAAGAGGAACACCTTGTCGCACGTTTCATTGCCTTGAACCAGGATCACATCTTCTTGGTTGTAGTGCATTAATTTTGCGCCAGCGATTAGGCTACGCATCCATTTCATGGGGACCGGATCACCCACCCATTGGCTTAAATAGTGATTGATCAGCGACATGTACAAGCTGTCATCACCTGGGATGACCGTGAAGCTCTTACCTGCGCTTGCTACTGAAAATGTGGCCCTGAATGCCTCAGGCAGACTCTCCACATGAACGAACACGACGCGTTCCGCTTTTGAATCAACGAATTCGGCTGGGTTACCGTGCAGCACGCCGGTGCCGCCATCAGCGATCAAAAGGTCAAAAGGTTGCTGATAAAGCGCCCGCAAACGGTCTTGGGTGTTGGGCTGTACCGAGCCCGATGTCACCAAGGTATTGATGGCAGCAAGAGAATGATTGTCTCCGACAACGCATATAGACCGTTCGTGGCCCTCCACATTGGATGTGAAGGTGGCGCCCATCGTTGGAATGCTGTGCACCGTGTAATGCGGTTCAATGCGCATGCCGTAGTAATTGAGCGGTTGGTCGGGATTCGTCGGAATATGGATGAAATGTTCGCGAACTGCCGATTCTTCCCAGTTGAGACCGAGGGCCAGCTTCTCCATGGCCATGTTGAATATTTCGGGTGCTGTGATGATTTCGATCCGATGAGGTGACAGCATCAAAGGAAACATGGAGCAATGATCGTCATGGATGTGAGTGAGCACACAAGCAGATACTTGGTTCTTTGCGATGCCCCTTGCGCGAAGATGCACGTCGAGAAAGGGGATCGCATCGATGAGCACATAGTCTCCGTTGTAACACAAAGCAAGGCCAGTACAGGGCTCATTGGGGGAGAAACCTGACGCCCCGCCCAGAACTTCCACGGAGAATTTCGCGAGTCGTCCAGAAAGGTAATCTTCCTGCAGAGAGTAAGCGGTGACGATGGGCGTAGCTTCAAGTCGGACCTCGTGCTGTTGATCACCCACGGTGAATCAGTAGTGATCAAGACCGAGGTGAATCACCGAGATGCCGTGAAATTCCGTTTGATCGTCGGTAAATGGGTGATAACTGAGGAGGTCGTCGACTGTCAGAACAGTGCCCTGATCGGACTTTAATGCGGTGGCCTCTGCAACCGCGAGCCACTCATCCCTTTGCGCTTTTTGAGTACCCCATTCGACCAACTGTTGCTCATCTGGGCCAAGTAAAGTGATTTGAATGATACGTCGGACTTGATCAAGGACGGGTTGAGGTCCAATCAAAGCCAACTTCTCTCCTCGCGAAAGTCCCTGCGAAACGAACAAGAAGTGGTACAACATGAATTCGACGTTATGGAGAAGACTCCCGTCGTGCTCGCGGGTATCGGTGAGGACAAGCGCGTGGATCGTGTCCACGCTGTGTCTCATCAACCCTTTAAGTACTTCGGGTGGTTGGCCGACGAGAAATTGGATGTCGCCTGCTCTGACCAGGATAGATCCGGAAGCAGGTGCGTAGGAGTCAATGCTGGTCTGATGCGTGTTTGAATTCTTTTGCAATCCACCGTTCACTGATCTTTGCGCTGCAAAGAGGGCGTAGCCGAAACACCCTGCTGAGTACGAGATCGATCAAATCTCATTCTGCAGTGCAGGGTGCACTTGGACAAGCCCAGTTGTTGATTATCGTGGTGAGCGAACGTTCGACCATCGTTGGACCTACCCCTATAATGGGCCACCCGTTAGTTGCAGAAAAAAATAGGTTTTTTACATTGGATGCCATTTCAAGAACTCAGTTAGATCCAGAACAGCGCGAACTATTTCTAGACAACCTCAAGCGTTTCTTAAAAGAGGAGGTTGCGCCCCACTATGACGAATGGGAGTCAGCCAGCATTTGGCCACGTTCTCTCTGGCGACGCCTAGGCGAGGAAGGCTTCCTATGTGTCGATCTGCCAGAGGCCTATGGTGGGTACGGTGTCTCGTTTGAATTGAGTGGCGCGATCGTTGAGGAGGTGTCTCGAGCGGGATTTGGTGCTCTCGCAAGCGGATTATCGGTGCACTCAGATATCGTGGCGCCCTATATCTTGAATCTTGGTTCAGAAGAACAGCGGCAAGCGTGGTTGCCAAAAATGGTGACCGGTGAGGCGGTAGGCGCGATTGGTATGACTGAACCCGGCGCTGGGAGCGATCTGCAAGGGATCAGAACCACAGCCACCAAGGATGGGGACGACTATTGCATCAATGGACAGAAGACCTTCATCACGAATGGCCAACATTGCGATGTGTTGGTGCTTGCGGCGAAGACGAACCCGGCAGAGGGCGCAAAAGGCATCACGCTATTTACCGTCGATGCCTCAAAACCGGGCTTCAATCGAGGACGCAACCTAGAAAAGATGGGGCTGCACAGCGGCGACACGTCGGAACTGTTTTTCGAGGATTTGAGAGTCTCAGCCGTAGATATCTTGGGTGGGGAAGGCAAGGGCTTTTATAACATGATGAACGAACTCCCCAGAGAACGACTGATTCTAGGTATTGGTTGCGTGGGTGCGGCGGAAGGGGCTTTCGAGCTCGCCGTGGACTATGTTCATGAGCGACAAGCCTTTGGTGCCAGTATCGCGTCTTTTCAGAACACTCGATACAAATTGGCTGAGATGAAGACAGAAATCGAGCTGAATCGAGCCTTGGCAGAAAAGTACGTAACGAAGTTTATGGATGGTGAGTTGTCGAGCGCGGAAGCCTCGATGCTTAAGCTTGCGGCGAGTGAGATGCAGGGACGAGTGGTCGATCAGTGCCTCCAGATGTTCGGAGGCTACGGGTACATGAGCGAGTACCCCATTTCGCGAGCTTATGTCGATGCCAGAATACAGCGAATTTACGGCGGGACCAGTGAGATTATGAAGGAGCTGGTCTCACGCAGCATATTGCCTTCGAACAGCCGGTGATCTTTGGTCACCGAATGAGCTGTCCTGGAACCGCCCTCCAGCACCCTAGCTAGAGAGACTTCTGCCAACCCCTATCGGAACGGCTTGTGTATCACACGGTGCAGCGAGCATTTTAGGGCTTGAGCCGAACGGTTATCCAAGATCGCGGATGATTCGTAGGCCGCCATCAGAAGCGGATGCCCAGTAAACAGCCGATTTGCGACAGCCGTGCATGGGCGCGATCTTTTGGTTGCAGGTGCTTAATCGCCGATCAATGACCGGCCATCGCCACGGGTTTTGGCTCGTGCTAGGGTAACCTTTCGAGTTAAAACTGGAACCTGGACCAATCCATTCTTTTTTTGGTTGCTGTGGGTTGCGCATGACTTGGACGGACAGGTGTCTGGTTGAAGCCCGCGTGAGGAGGAATCAGGCTCTTGACCTCATTGTGTTTCAACGAGGGTCGTTGCGAGCGTTGCCAAACACGTCACCCGTAATGTTGTCTGATTAGGTTTGCTGAAAAGAGGAATCAGCCATGAATGTAAATATCGGAGATTTTCTGACGCGCCGAGCGGCGGTAACCCCAGAACGAGAAGCCTATGTCGATCCGCAAACGGGGCTTCGACTGACCTTCTCCGCCTTGAACGAGCGAGTGAATCAGCTGGCTAATGCCTTGGCGTCGGCAGGGATTAATCCTGGAGATCGAGTCGCTTTGTGTTTGATGAATAGCGTTGAATTCATCGAATCCTTTTTGGCCATCGCGAAAATGGGAGGTGTGGTTGTCCCACTTAATTGGCGGCTCGTCGCGGACGAATTGGAATTTATCATCAAGGATAGCGGTGCGCAGACGTTGCTATACGGACAAGAGTTCCAATCCGTGGTTGCAGATCTGCAGAGTCGGGGAGACAAGACCGACGTCGTGCGTTGGATTGAGTCGGGTGATGTCGAACGTAAGCTGGATTTTTCTGAGCATTATGACGCGTTTAGGAATCAGGGCACGGTGAGCGAGCCGCAACTGGGTGCCACGGGTGATGACCTGCTCTTCATTATGTACACCTCGGGCACGACGGGTTTGCCCAAAGGTGTGGTGCATAGTCACACCACGGTTTTTTGGGCGATTCTGACCTTTGAGGCAAGTTGCGACTTGCGTGATGGCGATCGATATTTAGTGGCACTGCCCCTGTTTCACGTGGGTGCGCTAACCCCGGTTGCGCTGAACGTGTATCGCGGTGTCACGAGCGTCGTGATGCGTGAATTTGATCCTGTGAAAGCCTGGGGGCTGATCAAGGATGAAAATATCACCACTACGCTGCTGGTTCCGGCGATGCTGAATTTTATGATTCAAGTGCCCGCTGACCAAATTCAGGCGGAGCAACTCCGCTGGATCCAATCGGGTGCAGCCCCTGTGCCTGTCAGCCTTATCGAGCAGTACGCTGGCATGCAGATTGAAATTCATCAAATCTATGGTCTAACAGAGTCTTGCGGTCCAGCCTGTGTGATTGGTGCCGACAACGCGCTGAAAAAAGTAGGCTCCACCGGTAAAGCGTTCTTTCACACGGAGGTGCGCGTGGTTGACGAAGACGGCAGCGACGTGACGCCAGGTGAACAAGGCGAGGTTTGGGTTCGCGGCGGCCATATCATGCTTGAGTATTGGCATCGCCCTGATGCAACGGCGGATACCATTACCCAGGATCGTTGGTTGCGGACAGGGGATGTCGCGACTGTGGACGACGAAGGGTTTGTTTTCATCCAGGATCGCATCAAGGACATGATCATTTCGGGCGGTGAGAATGTTTACCCAGCCGAAATAGAGAATGTTTTAATTTCTCATCCAGATATTGTTGAGGCCGCCGTCATTGGTCAGCCAAGCGAGAAGTGGGGTGAGTCGCCGTTTGCGGTGGTGGTGAGTAAGAATGCGTCGCTTAATGAAGCGGCTGTGCTCGAGCACTGCGATGGTAAGTTGGCTCGGTTCAAACTGCCCAAAGGTGCGGCATTTATTGATGTCATCCCGAGAAATGCCAACGGCAAGGTGTTGAAGCGAGTGCTAAGAGAACAATTCCCGGGGCCAGCGCCGCAGTAGTGTAGCGGGGTTGCGCTCACATCGCGGATAGCGACCTTTTTAAGGCCTGATCAAGGGTTCAACTGCGCGCGTGGCCACGTGCGCGCTGGCCGTGATAGTCTCTGATCGCAAGTTTCTTTAACGCGCTACCTGTCACCGAAGAACGGGGGGTCTATGGTCCGCTGGAGCTTTTTACTTGGATTCATGATTGCGATGGACGCGAGCGCCTTGCTCGTGGACATTGGTCCGGATGACGTGATTTCCGTCCAGGAAATTGATGCTCAGATCAAGCTCGATGGTCGCCTCGATGAGCCTGTCTGGCAGGAATTATCCGAATATGACGAATTTTCGGTGATCGAGCCGGATACGCTGATCAAGCCACGACACGAAACCCGTGTGCGCATGTTCTATAACCGAGACGGGATTTACCTTGGGATTCTGATGCTCCAACCCAAGGAGACGCTCATCGCCCGGTTGTCCAGTCGAGATAATCGAGAAATTAAGCGTGACAACATCAACCTAACACTCGATACCTCCGGCGAGGGCCGATACGGCTATTGGTTTGGCATCAATTTGGGCGACACCCAAATGGATGGCACGCTGTTGCCTGAGCGCCAATTTTCCAATGATTGGGATGGAGCTTGGCGAGGCGGGACGGCTGCTTTGGAGAATGGGTGGAGTGCAGAAATGTTCATTCCTTGGGGTATTGTATCAATGCCCAAAGTCGAGGGTGAGCGGCGGATAGGGTTTTATATGTCGAGGTATGTGGCTTACCTTGATGAACGTTGGGGGTGGCCGGCATTGCCAGCGACTGTCCCGAAATTTATTTCTGCGCTGCAGTCCATCACCGTACGCAACGTGGATCCCAAGCAGCAATACTCAATTTTCCCTGCAGTCGGTGTGACTTCCGATGGCATCGATCAAGACGTCCAGTATCGAGTCGGCGCGGACTTTTTTTGGCGACCAACGACGAACCTGCAATTGACGGCCACCATCAATCCGGATTTTGGTATTGCGGAATCTGATGATGTGGTGATCAACCTGTCAGCGACCGAAACGTTCTTCCCCGAGAAACGACTCTTTTTCCTCGAAGGTCAGGAAGTCTTCACCGCGTCCCCCAGGGCCGATACCAGAGGTCAAGGGGTGGGCAATAGAGGGACGCCCTACACGTTGGTGAACACCCGCCGAATTGGGGGTAAACCTGTGCTGCCTGAGCTCCAGGAAGGTGAAACCATTCGCGCCAAAGATGAAATTCAGCCGACCGATTTGCTCGGCGCGGTGAAGGTCACGGGGCAGAATGGACAAATGCGTTACGGCGTTCTCGCGGCTTTCGAGGACGACCCAGAGTTTCTTGTGTCGGGTCCAATGGGCGATCGAATCGTCACGGGTTATGGCAGTCAATATGGCGCTGCAAGATTACTCGTGGAGGACGCGCCTGGCGGCGCTTATCGCGCGGCAGGCCTATTGGCGACGGCCGTGTTGAATGAACAGTCCGATGCGCTTACTTATGGGTTTGATGGTCACTACCTAAGGGAAGACGGCAAATTTAAAGCGGATGTTCAGGTGTTCAGCTCAGATAAAGACGGGCTTGATCGGGGCTACGGCGGGTTCCTTGATTTTGAGTATGTTTTTCGCAGAGGGTTGGTCCAGAGATTGGGGATTGAGTATTTCGACGACCAAGTTGACGTGAGTGATTTTGGTTACATCCAGCGGAACGATAACTTCAGAATTCGCAGTTCGCATATCAGAACCAGTTCCAACCTCTCTTGGGCGCGTGATAACCAGTTTGATATCCGCGGATTCGTTCAGCGTAATGGCGACGGGTTGTTCACCCAAGGGGGCGCGTTTATATCAAACCGAACCGTATTCAATAATTTGACCCAATTGGTCTTGCGTTTGGATATGTTGCCGGGTGCCTACGATGACTTGAACAGCTTTGGTAACGGGGCTTTCCGAGTTGACTCTCGCTTTATGGCGAGCGTCGGGTGGGCTTCGAATCGAAGCAAACCGATGAGTTTTGGTGGGCGCGTGGGTTATATGGGCGAGGAACTGGGTGGGCACTCAGGCAGTCACAACCTCTACGCCACGTGGCGGCCCGATGATCGCTTGGCGGTCGACTTCATGCTGAATTATCTGGATCGTGACGGCTGGCTCCTTCATCGAGCAGGCAATGTCATGGGGACGTATGAAGCGGAGCAACTGTTACCAGGAATCAGTGTGGATTACTTCCTCAGTGCGAAGCAGCAGTTCAAGTTTATTGTGCAATGGGTGGGCGTGAAAGCGAGAGCCGCTCAGGCTTACCGCATTCCCGATGCGCCTGGCGACCTCGTGAGAGACGGCGCGCTCGACGGCGCACTCTTTGATTTTTCTGTATCGCAGGTGAGCTTGCAGGCAAGGTATCGCTGGGAAATCGCGCCGCTGTCCGATCTGTTCGTTGTTTATACCCGCCAGTCGAATCAGGCGGCGCTGCTCCTCGACCAAGACTTCACCGATGTTTTCTCAAACAGTTATCAGACGCCATTGACCGATGCGTTCGTTGTGAAACTCCGCTACCGCTTTGGGTCTTGAGCCCTACGCTGAGTGTTCGGAGCTTTTAATGCGGGCGCGTGATTGGTGGCTAGTGGCTTTACGCCTCGGATCATGATTCGAGATTGGAGCGCTCTCTGCGGCACCCCATCGTCCAGTGATTGCGCGCATCATAACGAACTTTTTTGGGATCTTCTTAAAGCCGAGGAGGCCACGTTTCCTAACGTTTGTTTCCCCATGCGGTTCGTTCATTCAAGCAGGGCTTTAAATGACTTGCGCGGACGCCCTCGCTTCCCCAGGGTCTCCAGTGCGTCGTTTAAGCGAAGCTAAAGCCGGCGCCCTTGCAAAGCGAACAACCCTCGCGCTGAGCAGGGCGAGGTTGCGCAGCAAAACTCAAACGCCGGAATCAGGGTTCGACTCGTTAAGGGTTTGTGAAATCAAAAAGTCTGCGACGTCGAACAATCGAGCTGGGCCAACCAATCGGTTCACGTTGACTCGGTATTTACCATCAACGACGAGAGTGGGAACCGATGCGACTTGAGATTGCCGGCTCAAACGATCAGAGAGGGCGAGCTCTGAGGCGACTCTCGGAGAATTCCAATGCGAAAGGTAATCCGCTTCCTCAATCTCGCTGTTGTCGGCAATGAATGAAGCCAGGGCTTCGCCACTTTCGAAGGTTTTTCGTCCATTATGAATCGCACTGAAGGTCAACTGATGGAGCTCAGGTTCGGCATCCAGAGATTCAAGCGTATGGAAGTGCTGGGCTAGAATTCTCCAGCTTTCGGAGCCGACCAGCGGACGTTTAACGAATCGTACGTTGGTTGCCAACGTGGATTGCCAATCCTCCAGTCGTTCCTCCAAATTAAAGCAGTGAATGCAACCATAAGAGAAGAATTCCATGACCTCGATAGCATCACCCCGAACGCGTCTAGGGTTTGCAAGCGTCTCAAAGTGTGTCCCTTCTTCAAAGCGAGCATTGGATTGATCATCCATTACGATAAAGGTGAAGTAACCCAGAACTGAGATTGAGACGACCCCGATCAGGGCGACTAGTCCTTTTTGCAGAGCGAGCTTAGGTTTGCGTTTTGCCATGTTTGTATCTCCTCAAGGTCGAGATTATAGTCAAGGCGCTCGCAGCTTCCAGCGTTAGGTGCCATTGAAGTTGACCTCAACCTCGACATTCGTTTAAGAAAGAGGGCACTGCTTTGAATCCCATGCCTCTGCGGCACGTGCCTCTCGGAAATCGAAATCGAGTGCCATCAAGGACTCGTGGCCGGCTCGAAGTCAGTGCCTCGCGACTCAGTAACGAATACATACTCAGTGAATAAAAGGAGTTTCTATGAGCAGGTTACCCGCACTCAGCCTGGCGGCGATGCCCGGTCGACGACAAACGACGTTAGATCTCGCGGTAGAGATCGAGAAAAGAGGTTTTCCTGGCATCTACGCGCCCAGCATGGGTGATTCGTTGGCTTTGTGTCAGGCATTGGCCCACGTGACCCACACGATGCATTTTGGCACCAGCATCATGCCGATCTATTTCCGCCAAGAGGTTGATTTTGCGAGTACCGCAGCGTTTATTCATGAAATATCGGGTGGCCGGTTCAGATTTGGGATTGGTGTGAGCCACGCGCCTGCCTTACAGTCCAGAGGCATCTCGGCAGGTAAGCCTCTGAGCGATATGCGAGCCTTTGTAGACAAACTGAGAGCGGCGTCTCGTGTTGGCGAATTACCACCTTTGGTGCTTGCAACGCTGAGGCAGAAGATGATTCGTCTCGCCGAGGAAATTGGTCAGGGTATGGTCTTTGCCAATGGCGCACGCAGTCATATGCAAACGTCGCTCAGTGTGCTCTCCGATCAAGCAAGAAACGACGAGGCCTTTTTCATCGGCAATATGATTCCGACCTGTGTGAACGACGACCGTGATGCGGCCATGGCCGTTAATCGGAAGACGCTGACACCCTACGCCATGCTGCCAAATTACCGAAATTATTGGAAAGAAGCCGGATTCGTTGAAGAAATGGAAGGTGTGGAGGCTGCACTGGAGCGGGGCGACCGAGACGGTGTTCAGCATTTTTTGACCGATCGATGGCTCTCTGAGACCACGCTCTTCGGCAGCGCGACGGACGTTCGAGATGGCGTCGAAGCCTGGTTCGATGCGGGTATCAAAACGCCGATCATTGTGCCTTCGTCTGCTAACGGTGGCCAAATGGTGGCATTCGAGGAAATTCTCGCTATTTTTTAAGCCATCGGGTCATTTCAGAGAACGCCGAGCAAGGTCGCGAGCGCGCCTGGCTGATCAATTGGACGGTGACGCGTGGATTAACAGCGGCCGCTGAACCGGATGCGAGCACAAATCAAGTGAGTTGCTAGGGGATGAATACATGAGCGCAGCACTGTCGAGCGAGCAAAGGCAATTCAAAGAGGCTACTGCGCGGTTTTTGTCAGAGGTCTCGCCGACCAGGGTCGTGAGAGACT
>Ga0255751_10002802_pt1 | contig 16121 bp, 21 predicted proteins | sample 071ome_20_FD_179951 | JGI IMG/M metagenome (GOLD analysis project Ga0255751, IMG submission 179951) | Coastal salt marsh microbial communities from the Groves Creek Marsh, Skidaway Island, Georgia - 071412BT metaG (version 2) | ecosystem: Environmental > Aquatic > Marine > Intertidal zone >...
AAGATTTGTGATCCGATAGACAAAACCGAAATAATCACCAATGTCCTCAGATAGAAAAGGTGATTCCTTAAAAATCCAGGGGTTCTCATAATCTACCTCAGTCATAATCTCTAATGTTCTTAGAGATATTTATAGCTGTCTCTTGAACCCTGGCAGAGTTATTCTACAGACAAAAAGAAAGGGGGTCAAGGCCCCCTTCTTATCACAGTCCCAATCTTCTATTAATCCTAGCAGCGTTTGGTGATCGACTAATCGTATCTGCTTTTGCCTTTGCCTGCAGAGCAGCAAGATCTGATGCCTTGTTAAGGGTTGAACCTCCCTGACCTTTCTGATAACCAAAGGTTCTATCCATTAAAGGATTACGCGATGCTTTCCTCTTCTTCTCCGCAGCGGCAGCAGCAGGATTTGCCTTAGCCCATGTTGCCTGATCCTTCGCCTTATCACCCGTCTGTTTCACAAAGGGTTTGGCGGCAGTTCTAGGTGCAGGTGCAGTAGATGCTTGTCTAGAAGGAGCAGGTGCATTTGCATTAGTTGGATTAACGGCACCACCCTGTCTCTGTGTGGTCGATCCTAATGGTCTACTACCCTGACCTCTTCGAGTAGTTGTTCCAGTACCAAAATAATCGGTAGGATTCATCGTTTGACGATCTCTGGTATTCTTATCAATTTGCTGTTGTACTTTGGGGTCTAAACCAGGTTTAGCTAATTGACCAGTGGTTACTAACCTTGTAAGTGCTTGAGCCCTTGCTCTTTGTCTCTGTAGAGCAGCATTATCTTTTCCTTGGAGTTGACCAAGAAGTCCTGGGCCGAGGTCCTTCAATGCTCCCGTAAAACCTCTACCAATTCTGTAACCAACATCCTGTTCTTTGCCAGGATTGGTGCCAAGTTCTAGTCCACCAACCTGACCATAAACACCAGGTTTTTTCTTAGTTGGTTGTTCAAACAAACTAAGTTCTTCAGTAAATTGTTTAAAGGTCTTCATCTGCCCAGTGCTTTTCCTATGTTATATTTATATTTCAAGGCTTGAATAATCCAGGCCTCAGACAAACTAGAAGGTCCCTTTGACAGGACCCGCATTTGGGCCTCTGTCAAAGGGAACTTTGGATCTGCAAGGAGTTTGAATTTCCAGTCGTCAGAGTTTAAAGCCACTGAAAGTATCCTTCTTAACATCTTGTTTGATACCACCAACCACATAGGACTCCACCTCAGTCTCCTGTGGCGCAACCTGAAGACCCTTAGAGGAGATCCAGTGTTGTGTCCAGGGGAGTGGGTTGTTATTTGCAGGAACATCATAGATGGGTTTCATACCAATGGCCTTCAGACGACGATTGGCAATCCACTCCACATACTTACACAACAGTTTATCGTTCAGACCGATCATGGATCCGTCCTTGAACAGATACTCGGCCCACTGACGTTCCTCTTCAACACACTTGCGGAACATGTCATAGACATTCTCTTCCTCTTCCTTGACGATCTTAACCATGTCAGGATCATCACCCTCGCGCCACTTGTTCAGAATGTTCTGAGTCAGAACTAAGTGTTGGTTTTCGTCTCTGGCAATAAGAGAGATGATTTTAGCTGATCCCTCCATGAGCTTAAGTTCTCCAAATGCAAACGAGCACGCGAAGGAGACATAGAATCTAATTCCTTCCAGGATGTTGACGTTCGCAACGGCACGATAGAGTTTGCGCTTGAGTTCATAAAGTTCTTCTTTAGCTGCAGGTACACCCTCATTTGCGTGTTGCCACTGGTTACCACTACCCCACATTTGTGCGGCGTTGATAAACTCATTATATGCAGCGGTCACAGTTTCAGCACGTCTAAGGATCGCAGGATCCTCTGTAATCGTGTCAAAAACCTCCGAAGGGTTTGGGTATACGTTTTTGATAATATATGTGTATGAGCGACTATGGATCATCTCCATAAACTCCCACACAGTCATGGCCGCCTCCAGTTCAGGCAGAGAACAGAATGGGATGAAAGCCATCCCAGGACCTCTACCCTGAACACTGTCCAACATGATCTGATACTTCAGATTAGAAGTGTAGATATGTTTCTGTTCGGGGCGCAATGACTGATAGTCACCACGGTCCTTCTGGAGAGACACCTCTTCAGGTCTCCAGAAGTAACCTAGTTGTTGTGTGGTAAGTTTATCGAAGATTGGATACTTGTAACTGTCATACCTCTGAACTCCTAGAGGTTTACCAAAGAACATTGGTTGTTTTTTGGTATCTACCTTCTCGGAGTTGAAGACCGTCATTCCAGTAATGTTGGGTCGATCTTCGGCTCTGAGTTTAAATTGCACAGGATTCACAAGCCTCTTCCTCTTCTTGGGTTAACAGTTGACTAATTATATCATCAACACTTGGTTTTGTCTCCACCTCATCGGTCTTGAGATCATGCGTATTTTGATAATACGAAGTCTTCCAACCGTATTTGTATGTAGTCAAAAAGTCATTTGCCATCACGGACACAGGGACTTCGTTGTCGGGATAGTTTTCTGGGTTGTAACTCCAGTTTCCAGAGATGGCCTGGTCGAAGAACTTCTGCATGACTGCGACCACATTAATATAGCCGCGATTGTCAGGCATATCCCAAAGTAAAGTGTAATTATTTTTAAGAGAGTTGTACTGTGGAACAATTTGTTTAAGAGGCCCCTTCTTTGACTTCTTAATGGACAAGTAGTCTCTAGGTGGTTCAATTCCGTTTGTGGCATTTGACACAACGGAACTGCTCTCAGAAGGCATTTGTGCGGACAACGTGCTATGTCGGAGTCCATGTGTGAGAATGTCGGCACGTAAAGCTTCCCAATCATACTTCAGTTCGTTTGCAACAATCTCGTCTACATCCTTCTTGTATGTATCGATGGGCAGAATACCATCAGCATACTTGGTGCGACCGAAATCGTGACACCAACCCTTCTCTTGGGCCAGTTTGTTGGAGGACTTCAACAGATAATATTGGAAGGCCTCAGTGAGTTCATGGACCAGATTCCAGGCCTTCTGATCACCATATCCAGCACCATTCTTAGCAAGATAGTGTGCAAGACCAATATAACCGATTCCAAGGGATCTCCGCGCCTTTGTGGCTCGTTCCGCAGCCCTGACTGGATACTCCTGATAGTCAATCAGTTCTTCCAGACCACGGACGGCCAGATCACACAGTTCCTCAAGTTCACCAAGGTTCTTAATCTTACCAACGTTGATGGCAGAGAGAATACACAGAGCAATCTCACCATACTCATCATCGATGTGATTAAGAGGATCTGTGGGGAGGGTAATTTCCTGACAAAGGTTACTCATGTTCACCTTGTCTTTGAAGGAAGAGTGAGAGTTACAGTGGTCAATGTTCATGATATAAACACGACCAGTCTCTGCACGTTCCTTGAGAAGATCAAGAATCAGTTCTTGAGCACCAACGGTTTTTCTAGGGATCGACGTGTCTGTTTCGTATCGTACATATAGTTCATCAAACTCAGGAGTACCGAAAGCGTCATAAAGCCCAGGAACATCGTGAGGACTAAAGAGAGTAATGTCCCCATTTGAGATAAACCTTTCGTAGAAAAGTTTGGAGATCTGGATGGAGTAATCAAGTTTGCGGACACGGTTATCCTCAGTACCTTTGTTGTTCTTTAGAACGATGATGTCTTGGATTTCTTGGTGCCAGATAGGAAAGTGGACAGTCGCTGACCCACCTCTGATCCCGTTTTGAGTGCAACATCTGACAGTTGACTCAAACTTTTTGAGGAAGGGGACCACACCTGTGTGTTGAACCTCTCCGCCTCTGATTTTAGCGTTGATGCCGCGGATGCGACCTGCGTTGATACCGATACCCGCCCTTTGTGCAACGTATCGGCCAATAGCCATATCGCTAGTAAAGATACTATCGAGGGTGTCATCAACGTCAACAAGGACACAGCTAGCAAATTGTCGAAGTGGAGTTCGCACCCCCGCCATGATAGGTGTGGGAATGTTGATTCGGTGTTTCGAGATTGCATTGTAGTAACGGTGAACGTAATCCATGCGCGTATCCTTAGGATACTCAGCGAACATGGTGAGAGCGATCATCATATACATGAACTGGGGAGTCTCGTAGACTTGACCAGAACTACGATCCTGTACCAGATACTTATCAACGACCTGACGCAGGCCTGCATAAGTGAACAAGAAGTCACGATCGTGATCGATCCAAGTATCAGCACGTTGGATCTCTTCTAAAGAATACTTATCATAGATCGCATGATCATAAACCCGTGCGGCTACACAAGAGTTCACATGATCCACCAAACTGGGGACCTCTTTCATCCTCCCATAAAGGCTTTTTCTAACCGCAAAGAGCAGAAGTCGTGAAGCGACGAACTGATAGTTAGGATGATCCAGATCGATAAGATCGCTGGCACTACGGATAAGGATCTCTTGAATCTCACCAGTGGTGATACCATCATAAAATTGAATACCAGACTGAATTTCAACTTGAGAAGCAGAGACACCAGCAAGGCCTTCACAGGCAGCCTCTACCATCTTGTGCATCTTATCAAGATCAATAGGTTCAATAGAACCATTTCTTTTTTTGACTTTGATACCGTTCGTCATACCTTCTTCCATTCGTTAAGTTTGAGTTTAGCTTCTAGACCACTATAAGTATTGGATTCTACCAACTTTTGAACATCTCGTCCAGCAAGAACCATATCATTTAGGTCCTTTTCCAGAACCTCTTTGGGAAAGATCACTACCTTATGACCTTGCTCGGCGGTTCTAGCAATCTTCTCAACGATCTGTCGGTTTCTTGGTTCGTTGTCGTAGACGTATACGAACTGATAATTGTAACCGCGCAGGTCAACATCGCTACCGCACATAGCAATACTGTTCCCAAGGAAAGTGGAGTCAAATGGTCCTTCTGTGACGTAGACATCCTTTGATGAATCAATTTTGTCAAGTCCATAGATTTTCTGGGCATCCTCATCGAGCATGACAGTAATGTATCGGAGTTTGGAGTCTGCATTAAGAGCTCGTCCTTGATATCCGAACAATCGGCCTTTCTCATCTCTCAAAGGAATGATGACCCTAGGTTCATCCTTCATAGACTTGTCAAAAGTTGGTTTATGTTTGTTTGTCCATTCAACAAAGTTGGGACAAAAATAGAACTTTGACAAGTCTTTCATACCCCGTCCAAGGAGATAACCTCGGGCAAAGTGTTCTTTATTTAGATCAGACACCTTGGTCAGTTCAGAACAAATGTCTTTGGATCTAAACTTAGGTTTGGGAATATTAAAGACTGGATTGGGAGTGTTAGATCCCTTCCCAGTCAGTCCTTCTTTATATCTTTCCAGGACGTATTGATCGTGAAGGTTTGTGTCCTGATCCTTCAAGAAATTGGCCAGAGTGCGTCCTACACCACAGTTGTGACACTTGAAGATAAAGTCATTCTTCTTGACGAAGAGATAACCTCTACACTTGTTCTTATACTTCTGACTGTCCCCACAGTAGGGGCATCGGAAGTTATATAAACCCTTCTTCTTCTCAGCGAACTTAATCAGTCGGACTGAGACCAGGTTGATGTACTTGGTGTCGATGTAGTTCAATGGACGCAAACTGGGTTGTATCCATCATACCACGTCCAGCGTCTGCCTGCAAGATTTTCATGACCATTCCTGGTCCTCCACCTCCCATGAAGGCCACGACTGCAAGTCCTCCAACGGCGGCCCATAACTTTCGTTCAAGGAGTTGGAGACGTTGTAACACTCCTGCATGGTCTCTATCCATCGCATCGCGGAGCTGATCAATCTTACTGAATAATACCTCATCTACACGCTCCTGCTTGCTCAGTCGTTCCTCATGAACCGCAAGCACCCTAGACACATTATTATTTACCTCAATAATTTTATCAATCGCCGTGTCTAGGCGCGCAAAAAGTCGTTCGAAATTATCGATTCTCTCTTCTAAAACTGCAACCTTAACTTGACAATCAGGATGCACTTCCATTGGTGGCTCCATAAACACCTTTTCCATTCTGGAGTCTACGGTAGAACGAAACGTACTGTTTCGGATAATTCTTATATCTCTTTTTCCTCATGTCTACATTATTAAGTGTTGGATCATAACCCGCGACAGGACCTTTCGCATCGGCTGCACTGGTAAATCCAGCAGCACCAACACTCATACCTTCCTCGCGGAAGTATTGTATAACCCTATCGAGACGATAATCCATCATACTTGAGTCAGAGACTTGTAAACTTCCAGGTCAACAATGACATCATGTAGTGTTGTTTTTGGATATTCAGGAAGTCGGCCGAGATAGATCACGAAGGACTTCATTGAACTCCAAAGATCCTTATCTATTTTATAAAAAAGTAAAGGTGTGGCCGCGTCTCCGAAAACATTGTACACACTTATAAAGTGATTCAATAGGAGATGGGTCTTTAGTACCCCTGTTTTTTTGTATCGACGAAGTAAACGTTTGATGTATTTGAATCGCTTTAGATCATCGTGAAAATCCTCAGACGTAATAGCCTGAGGATTATCATAATTCCTTATTGCGAACATCATGTAGTTGTCTTCGTTCAACTCATGAAATTGCATAAGTCACGAAAGAACGTGACTTTATTTATCAGCTGTTAGGAGGGAGAACAGAATGAGTTCCAGTTGTGATGCCAGAGGCAGCGACGTAGACTTCACTCTTGGTTCTCAGATTGCCATGAGTGTCAACATAAGTGGTAACACCAACCCAACCAGCATGAGCAACGTGAGTTCTGTTTGGTGTGTTCGCTGCGGTGGCATGAACACGTCCAGTATAAGATCTTTCAGCGTTGGCAGAAGTTGGAGCCAAAGCAGGATCTTCATCCAGATACATTGGACGATCACCAATGACATAAGAAGCACCAGAGATAGTTCCAGTGTCAAGAGCGTCCACATCAGCAATAGTCATCAGAGTTGTGCTAGCAATTCCAACGATCGTAGCAAAACCTTGAGTTTGACCAGCACCTACGGTGATAACTTGACCCACTGAGAAGTCGGTAAATGTGGTTGCGCTTCCAGTTACAGTAGTGCCACTGATGGTGACAGTTCCCGAAACTGTGACATTATCGTTATTGCCCCAGAGAGCCATGGTAATTCCTACAGTAACTTTTCCTATAATTTATTTATAAAAAAAGGAGGGTTTACACCCCCCTTTAGATTAACCCTCTGGGAACAGAGCTTTTTCCAAGTGTTCTACTGCAAGATCATCAAGATCGTTATCCGTTCTTGCCACAATTCGCTTGAGGACTTCAACAACAAGTCTTTTGGCTTGTTCTGATTCGACAGCTTTAAGTACGACAGATTTTGCAACAGGGAAGAGTAGTGCCCACATGACAGTAATAGCGGCTACTCTCTATATAGCGATCAGGCCTTCTTTTTTGCAATCTTAGTTGCAGTGGCGTACATCACTTCCTTTGCACGATCACCATACTTGGAGAAGTCACCCTTCTTTTTCATTGACTTGACGACTTCCTCACGTTTCTTCATTTCGGGTTTGGTAAGAGTTTTTTCGATTAACTCTTGAAACTGAGTGAATGTTTTCATTGTCCTCTTGCTGCCCTCATTGCGGCATCCATTTGGGATGCTCTATTACCAAGTCTTCCAGCAAGTCCAGTATTTGAACTAGTCTTAGTTGGTGTTTGTTTCTTGGCCATTGGATTCTTGATGCCGAGTCTTGGATGACCAATGTATCCGTCTCCAGCTTGTCCACCTAGAAACTCATCAAGTTGATCACCTTCTGCCTCATAAGAGTTGTTCTGTTGAATCTTCTTTTGTTGTTGATCTTTGGTTACAGTGGATCTCTTAGTGCGGTTGATCTTAACACCCATTCTCTCCAGACCACCTTGGAGTTTTTTGGTTGCACTATCAACTGCTTTCTGAGCACCTGCACCCAGGAACTCATCAAGTTGTTCACTTTCTTCTGCGTGATAACCTTTGTTGTCACAGTGCTTGCAACCTTTTCCCTCACACTTTGGACACTCAGTCTTGACAGACTCACCAATAGGAGGATTGATAGTCACTTTATTTTTAACAATCAGTCCAAGTTTGGCAAGTGTTTTATCATCCAGTTGGGCTAAAACTTCAGGATCAATTTGATCCATAGTCATTTCTTCTCTCCAATCAGAGAGAACTTTCTTTTTCTTCATGCGACGAGGAGAACCGCAGGATCCCTCCCCCAGAACTTCAGCGTTCTTGGCGTAGTTATCGAAGTGTTCATGAGCCTCTGCATAGACAACTTCAAGGTTCTCTACTGCAACGTTCTCAAGAATGACACCATCTTCAAACTGAATATCGTAATGAGTTACGGTTCCGTCTTCCAACATGGTGTGCATTTCAGGGATGCACTTGGCCTTCTTACCCTTATACTTTACGTCTTTTGCACAAAGGTGGGTCTTCTTACCCATGGCCTTTGCAACAGTCTTACGACGATTTGCAAGGTATGAATCGGAAGCATCCTCATCACCATCGTTGTCGATGTCACCATCTTCTTTACCAACGGGATCAAGTTTCTTGGCCTCGGTGGTTACACTTCTCTTCTTGACTTTACCTGCAAATCCACCACCCTTCTCAGCGGCCTGTTTTGTATCCTGTTTTTCATCAGACTTCTTAAGATCACCACCACCCTTCTCAAGGGCTTTCTTTTCACCCTTGTCCTCAGGTGCATCACCCTCATCGGTCATCTCAACCGATGCAATCTTAGGATCGTTACGCAGCTGAGCGATCATCTCTCTGGTTGCATAACGAACATAAGAAGAACCACTCTCCTTATGTTTTACACGAATTTTATACTTGGTTCCAGACTTGGTTTCCTTGGTAGTTACTTCAAGGATGATGTTATTGATTTCAATCTCGGCCTCGGTGAGTTCATATGATTCCATACGGCCACCACGACCGCCACCAGATGCAGCTGGATTTTGAACTCTTACAGGTCTGGCAGGAGTAGGAGTTGATGTCGTATTAGTAGGACGGGGAGTAGTGCTCGTTTTAGTTGATTTTGGAGGAGTGGTTGAACCAGATGTGGGTTTTGGTTTTGGTTTATTGGAACCACCACCGAAAGATTTAGAATAACTAATCGAACCGCTTCCTGATACCTTTGTCGATGGACCTGATCCTGTGCTTGTGTCTAAATTGCTGCCTGTTTTGAGATTCGTAAGTGCATTGGATACTCCTTTCTCCACCTTTTGCGTCGGGGTTCCAGGACCAATCTTAATGTTTGCTCGGGCCGAAACGTTCTCTGCGACCATCTCAGTATCACCAAAGAAGTCATCCCACTCGGCACTCTCTTTGAAACCTTGGAAGGCATTAGCAACCTGGGCCTTCTTACGGGTGTCTACAGAGAACAACAGTTGATTCGCTTCGACGAATCTGGCAAACTGTTTCACAGACATCTGATACTTCTCAGCCTGTTCTGTGAAAGCACCTTCCTTACGAACCTTCACCATGGGGCGACGATCACCACCAAGGGGCTCACGAGGAGTTCCTTCTGGATTGCCTCTTGTCAGACGCTTTCTATCTTCCTCTGGTTGAACAGAGGCTTCAGCGATCTTAGAATAAGCATCAACAAACGACTGATACTCAGAACGAACCTGTCTGGAGTCCTTCATGACTTTCTATAATTTTTACGATACTGTGACCTAAGTTTATTTATAATTGGCCATTGTCCTGCAACCTTAGATGCAGTGTATTCAGTATATTCTGGGGTTGCAAACTGTTTATGATCCTTATCAGAAACCTCAGAAAGATCTTTCAACCATGACTTGAACATGATGTTGTCTTCTGTGACTGCGATCACATAGTTTGCACCACGACGGGCAATCTTTCCAATAAGACCGTGGTTCATGTTCTCTACCCAAGAACCCACCTTAAAGAGTTTTTGAGTAAAGTAATTCTCTCTGAGAGAATCGGGAAACAATTTAGGTGCAATCTCCCAACCCTCAGACTTAACTTTCATGTTCTTACGGAGAGTATTATAAAGTTGTTGTGCAGTCTTGTCGTTCAGATTCTTAGAGATACCAGAACGGAAAGTATCATAATCACCCTCTAGGGCTGCTTTACGTAGCTTAGATGCAGACATACCTTCGACACCCTCGGCATCGGCATCACGTTCGCCGGCTGATACAATGTTAATCTTCTTAAAGTCGTATAACTGACCATTATATTTGTTGGCCAGGTTTTCAAACTCTTTAACTCTATCGGACCCAACCACAATATTGACAGAGGAATATCCTTTTCCATGAGCGGCTTTCAATACATCAAAGATAGTTCTGGTATTCTCATCATCAATGATTGAGTTTGCATGATCAGGGAACATCTGACGCATGTATCCAACCTTGTCAGAAGGATCCAATGGATTCTTCTTGGCATCCTGAGACCGTGAAGGATAAATACGATACTGACCACCCTTACCAGCAGTCTGTGCAATCGTATTGATGAGTTTTTCGTGACCGATTGTAGGAGGATTGAAACGACCAAATCCTACAGTAATCGTATCAGAAGTTCTTTCTTCGTCTTTTGGTTTATCTTCTTTCTGTGCAGGTTGTTCTGGTTTTGCGGCCTGTTTACCCTTGAAAATTTGGAGACGACCACCAACAGTTTTGGCACGGAGGTTACCCTCAGAATCATACCAATCCCCATGGTCATTTCCTGTCAGACCCATTTGTTTGGCCTGTTGAGAGGCCATCGTTTGGGCCTCAAGGATAGTTCTGACTTTTTTAAAGAAACTCACGGTTTGTCCCAGTTCTTGTCTGCGGTGAAGTTGGCCCTTGAGAACTCTAGTCTATCAACTAACTTGAGTGCGTTACCAGAACGGATGGCCACAAATCCTTCTGGAGCCGTGACTTGATACCCATTCTCATTACGAAGGAAGGTTCCAATTTGTTGGACCTTCTCAAGTTTGCGAATGATATAGTTCTTAGCCTCAATCAAATTCATGTATGAGGCAACTGTGAAGTAAACGGCCCGTTCGTTCTGTTGTAAGAACTTGAGTCCGTCTGTTCGCATTTGTAAATATTTATCCTTTGTTGCCTGTGTCTTTTTAGAATCAATCTCTGTCTGTAGTGTCTGGAAGTAATATCTCTTGTAGTCCTGCACAACTGATTGTGCATTAGTGATTGATTTACCTTGACGAATATAGGTGTTGAAGAAGATCTTAAACATCTTGTTCATCATAAATTTACTCTGACCATACTGACCCAGAAGATCAAGGAATGAACTAGCTTGTTTTAGTGATCCTTCTGCGCGACGAACCAACGTATCAAACTGTTGTTTCTCTGGGGGAGTCATGTTGGCAGAACCAGTCACGTCCTGAAAATCAGAACTGAACACCATCACATCTGCATTATCCTGTAATTGAGAAACATCAGCTCCAAACTGAGCGTTCATGTCCGCAAGGGTGGGACCAACGTAGGTGGTATGGAAAACGATTCCCAGTTTTGCACGTTGAGCGCGGCGACCCAAGTCACTATTGACAGGTATTGCATAGACAATAGTGTTGGGTTGAAACGTAACGCATTGTTCATAGTTGACCAGGCGAGTGTCCTTGTCATCCGTAAAGAGAAGATCACCTTGGAGCACACCCTGAATATTGAGTTTGGAAAGATACTCATATGAGTCTTTCAGTTTTTGGGCCAGTTGACCCTCATACATTTTATCTGCATCTGCAGCAGAGTAGATAACCTTAGGTGCTGTCTTAGCAAAGACGGACTTAGTTCCTACAAAAAATCGTTTAGATACAGGATCAGTTCCACAAATAATGGCAGGGGCTCCATCCCATTTAGTAGTTACCCTGACACTAGACTGTGGTCTTGTTAACATTTCTCCAAGTTCCTTGAGAAATGCGATCGAATTGAAACCACCTTGTTTCCCCTGGTTGAGGATGTCGTCTTCAAGGTGTTCTAGGTGCGTGTTCTTGGCCATACCAGTATCTTACCAGACTTCAGAGTCCCATGCGAAATGACTGGCCACTTGCCAAAATGGCATCGATGTTTGCAGAGGTCCCAGACAGATAGTTCACATTAAAAATACCAGTTCGGATTCCTCTAAGGGTTCCTCTAGGTGTTTCGGTATTTTTTCCACCCTCAGATCTAGAAACAAATACAGCCCTGTATGGATTTTCTAATCTACCTGTACTAAAATCTTCAATGTCACCGTTGATTTCATATCTTTCAGAGAAAGACATTTTGAAATTTATATCTCCTTCTTCGTCAATATATGGTCTAAATCTAAAGTCTCCTTGTGCAATAAAATGCACATTATCAATACCAAACGATCTACCATAATCTGGCCCAAATACAGATCTTGCAATCAAAGTTGGACTGTTTACAAATCTGTAGATTCTACCAGTCGTTATCCTTCCACTTCGATCAAACGGATTTCCTTCATATGAATTGACACCCATCGTTGCATCTTCATAAAGGGTGTACAAATCATTCAAATATTGTTGAACTTCTGAATCATCATATATCAAGTTTGCGTTGGTTCTATTTCCAGCCTTTTTAGATACACCACCATACTGTTGGAAAGCACCAGCACCTCCAGCCTTTTTATGAGAGATATACATCAGTGCATTACCACGAGCGTCCTTCATTACGATATCAGCCTTAGCTTCCCTACCATGAACTCTCTCAGGAACCTTACCAACAGTGGCTACATCAGTGAAAAATCCTATACCCTCTACTTCAATATTGATACCAGCCTTCAACGAGTTACCAACCTTAGCAATACCTTTCAGTTGATTCAACATTGTTTGTGAGGCTTCAATCGTCCTTCTCTCAACATCATCTGGTTGAGTTGTTGGTTTTCCAATCGCACCGATGTTTACATATCCTTCTTTTCCATTATACCTAACCTTTGCACAGGTCATTCTCTGAGCTCTTGGTGCAAGAGGTCTACTTACATTGACAGTAAAAGTGGCCGTACTTGTGATGCGTACTTGATTACCAGGAACTAAGGTTGCAAGTATGTCATCACCTTTTGTTGGAGTTGTAGACTTATACATCACAGCAGTACCCCTCATGGGATAGTCTGTTGTTGCTCGATCCGACTTGTTTACAACATAAACATTCCAAGCAGGTTGCCCACTTGTCGTTCTTCTGGATAAAACAGTCATAAAAAAAGAGGGCTCAGAGCCCTCTTATTTATTTTGGAGATAATCCTTTTCATTTTGATAAGGATGTTTTTCACCTTTCCATAGTTGATAACCATCTACAAGATCTGGTATTAACCACTGGTCCACCCGATAACAATACTTCCAGTTGACAGGTTGAACACAGTTCAATACCACAACCATGAAGAAAGCTTTCAGGTGGATCCAGAGACTAATCATCAGTCTTGCAGTGCAGTTTCAATTGCATCATCTAGATCAGTGATTACCTCACGGATCTCAAAGACACGTTCTGGACATGCATCACCATAAGAATAACCTTTCTGGGATTCGAACAATACCTGACGAACCGCAGCGGCCTGATAGGTGGACAGATTAAGAGTTACAGTTTTCATTCGTCATCATCAAAGAAAGTACCAAAGGAACCACGACTTCCTGGTTCACGACTGTCAAGTTTATCAAACAACTTGTCAATCTTTTGCAGCTGATCAATGTTCATGATCATGTCTGCGATTTGTTTACCGACGTAGGGTTCTTCCTGACGTGCGGCAAATGCAAGTGCATTGCGTAGAGCAGCCTCAGCTTCTTTGAGGGATCCCTCAACAGATTTAGATAGTGCCATCAAACATCACCTTGTTTACGATTTTCAGAGAAGTGTACGTCAAACGCACCTTCAGGATAACGCGAGAGAAGTTTCTCAACGTTCATCTCAACCACTTCATCAAGTGACACACCGAGACCCATACAGGCTTGCATCACATACCACATGATATCACCCAGTTCACGTTTCAGGTGGAACAGGTTGTCTTCATTCACAGGTTTACCTTGGAAGACAATCTTCTTCACAACCTCAGTAAACTCACCAGCTTCGGCACACATACCTACAGCAGCAGTAAGCAGTCGCTCGGTAGGAAATCCTTGATCGTTGAGAACCGCAAGGCGCTGGCCAAAATCGTAATAGTTCTTACTTGGGTTGGAAGTGACTTCATTTACAAACTCTTGATACTTACCGTAATCAACACTCATTAGAATTTCAACTCCGCGAATTTGTTTTTAAATTTGTTTTCGGGTTCATCATAACTGTTGTCCCCATTCCTGTCAAGGATATCTTCCTGAGCAGACTGTTCACAATCGTACAGGCGCATCTTGGCTCTGTCAATACCAACTACAAATCTCTTGTTAATAGTGGGATCATTATAACGATTCTTCAACTGTTTCACCATAATCTGTCCCAACTCTTCCAGTTCCTCAGTTGAAATAAGGGCAAACATAAGATCAGCAGTAGCAGGCAAGCCAAAGGACTCACTAGTATCAGTGAGTTCAACATCACTGCTACCATAACCAGAACGAGTGGTCTGGGTGGCAGATACGATAGGGACCTGGGCCTCGACAGCCAACCCTCTAAGTTCCTCAGCAATTGACTTAACAAGAGTATAGGAATTGATATTGGAAGACCCTTTGTAACGCGAAGAGGCACAAATATTGAGATAGTCCACAAATATAATATCGGGCTTAAAAGACTTCTTAAGTGAAAGTTCGTTAAGAAGTGCCCTAAAGTGTCCAGCATGGGCCGTGGCAGTAGGATATTCTTTGATGATAAGTTGACCCTGAGTCTTCTTAGCAAGATTATTTACTTTCTTCTCAAACATTACCTTGGGAAGATCAGTCAACTCCTGAACATTTACATTCAGGAGATTCGCATCAATTCGTTCAGCAATTTTTTCCTCTGCCATTTCAGCTGTAATGTAGAGAACGTTCCGTCCTTGGAGCAACACGGAGCTAGCCATGTGGCACATGAATAGAGACTTCCCGACACCTGTACCAGCAAGTGCGATGTTGAGAGTCTTGTTAGGTAGACCACCTTTTGTGATTTTATTAAAGTATTCGAGATCAAACGGGATGCGATCTTCTTTGCGGTGGTAGGCCTCATAGCGTTCTTGATAGTCGTTTAGGTAATCGTGTCCAATATGGTTATCGAAAGAAACCGACAGAGCATCACTGAGGATACTAGGAATTGCATCTCGGCCTTTCTTTTCATCCTGTCCATCTGCAATCTTGATGGACTTCATTAGTGCAAGATAAATTGCACGGTCACGACACCACTTCTCAGTGGTATCCATCAACCACTCATTGTTCGTAGGAACTGGACCAAGGGAACCAATAAATTCCTTGGCCGATTTATATTCTTCTTCGGTTACGTCTGTACGATCCTCCAATTCAATGTTGAGAATTTCTTGAGTTGCAGGTTTATCATACTTGACAATGAATTCTGCAATCTCCTGAAAGATCACACGATCCGTATGATCAGAAAAATAATCTGGTTCAATGAAGGGAATCACCTTACGGAGATATTCCTCATCGTGAACCAGATTGCGGAGGATTGTAGTTTCGACTCTATCCATAGTGGAGATACGTGCTCATGATGTACTTTGGTCCACTCACAGGGGGACGGCCTGCGTGGGGATACTCCCATGTAGGAGGGAATACCAGGACTGAACCTGGCTCTGGTTTAATCATCTTACCATGAAGACGGAACTCTGTCTCCCCACCTTGTTCCACTTCATTCAGATAGAAGAGGAGTGCAAGACATCGCCGTGCAGTTGCATGATTTATAACATCAACGTGTTCATCAAACCGATCGTTTGTTTCTGGATCGTATTTTTTAACACGAAACTGTTCCATAAATTTCAAAGGAGGCAGATACCATGATCTAGGTCCTAGAATTTCTCTGTAGATGTCAATAGCAGCCTTGGCTCTCTGTACAAGATAAGGATTTTGGCCAAAGTTCACCTGAGTGAACCTTGGCTTTGCATCATGATCTACTCGTTCTTTTTGATCAGACTGTTCAAACGACAGGATCAAGCTCTGACAGATGTCCTGGTGCAGGATCTTCGGTATCACCTGAACCATACGAGAACTCTTTTCTGGCTGCAACATCTAACTTCTCCATCACTTCTGGAGTGAAATAAACTTCTGGGTCTTTGAGGATGGCTTTGGCATAA
>Ga0255751_10002804_pt1 | contig 16116 bp, 16 predicted proteins | sample 071ome_20_FD_179951 | JGI IMG/M metagenome (GOLD analysis project Ga0255751, IMG submission 179951) | Coastal salt marsh microbial communities from the Groves Creek Marsh, Skidaway Island, Georgia - 071412BT metaG (version 2) | ecosystem: Environmental > Aquatic > Marine > Intertidal zone >...
AAACGAAATGTCGAGCAAAACATTTGGTATAGTATTCCACACAGAATATACAGGTGGGCCTACACTAGCAGATACCCAAGCCAAATTTGGTTTTGACAGCAGTGTGTTAGGCGAAGCACCTAATGTTTGGTACACAGATGCTAGAATTAAAGATGTGAGCGGTACTGTGACACTTACTGCTGATGAAAATAAAAATATTTTAAGTGCTATTGCACAGGCAGATAATTATTTGAAAAGCATCGACAAAGATACATTTAACTTTTTAGATAAAGGTGCTGATATTATCGGTGATAAAATATTTTTACAACAATTAAAAGCACATGTTAATGCAAACATTAAAAATGCAGGAGAGTTTGAGCAAAATCCCACAGTATTTGCACAAAGTTTTGTTCAAAAATACATTGCATACATGCAAAAAGAAATTGAAAAAGTTAAAACTCAAAAAAGTATTGATGCTAAAACTGAAAAGATGGTACAAGGTGTTAAATTTATCAAAGAGCATGTGCCTAGCATAGTTGCTGTTTACGATTTATATTTAAAACTCATAGAAGCAAAATTAGTTTTTATAGAAAAGTTAAAAGCAATACAATCAATTCCCACTTTTGTTGCCAGCGATAATGGCTACGAAGTTGCTAAAGAAGAAGGTTTTGTTGCAGTAGACAGAATGGGTAATGCTATTAAATTGGTTGATAGATTAGAATTCAGTAAAAATAACTTTGCAATGGGCCATGGAGCAACCAAATAATGGAACTTTTATTGGTCAACGAAGAACTATGTGAATCTCGATTATACAGAACTACTGCAAATTTTAAAAATCTTACAGGTAGACAAATTGCAGATTTAGCATATTTAAATTCTTTATTAATGTATATGATGATACAAGATGACGATCAGCACGAATATGCAAAAGCATACACTGCAAGAACTGTGCAATACGGATCATATACACTGTTTAGAACCCATGCAACTGATTTATACATGCTTGCATACATCTTAAAAGATCCAGAAAATAAAAATTTACGATATAATCAACATAGCGAAAGCAAAAGATTCTTAAAAACATTAAATTTTGATTCTAGAAGACATATTCAATGGATGAGAAAATTATCTAAGGCAGATGATAGGCGCGGAGAAGCAGTTGCTTTCTATATGGCATTAGAAAGACAATTAAAAATTGGAGATGGCAGGTATAAACAGTTCAGAAGATATATAACTGATTGGAATAATTTAAAATATACCAGCAAACAGCAAATTATTGCCAGAATGACACAAGAAATTCGCAGGATTGCCAAAGGCAGTGAAGTAATGGCTCCTTTAGGCCAAATGTTAAAGTATAGAAGATTCAAAGCCGCACCAGAATATAAAAATCCTAGAACAAGTTTTACAAAAAGAGCAATAGGAACGGCGGCCGGAGCAGTAGCAGGCAGATATATAGGCAAAAAGGTTGCACAAAAGACAGGTGCAAATGTAGATAAATATAAAAAAGCAGGTACAGGCCTCGGTGCAATAGCAGGTTATTGGGCTAGTGGCAGGAAAAAACAACAATGAAAATACAACATATATTAGAAGCAGTGACTCCAGAAGACCTGGAAACTTTACAGTTATTAAAACTGAAAGGTTTTGGTGACTATGCTAATGATATAGAATCATTAATGAGACAAGGCCACAGTATAGACTCTGCTGACAAAGTTCTTCGTGTGCATGATCGAGAAGAAAGAGAAAAAGGCGCTGATAAAAAGAAAAGTAAATATAAAATGCCACCTGGTAATCCGCAATGGATGTTAGATCTCAAGCAACAGGCAAAACAGAGTCGTGGTAAAGATGTTGATGGTCAATTTAAAACCGGTTCAGACGGAAGAATATTTAGACACGATCGATATTATGGTGATGGTCCACTTTCAAGAGCAATTAACAAGGCAAAAGATTGGGCTGTAAAAAATGTTCCGGGTGCAGAAGAAGTAGGCGACATGGTTGATACTGCAAAAAAAGGCTTCAAGAAAGGACTACAAGGAAAGACATTGCCAACTCTAGGCCAATTCAAATAAAAACCAATAAAAAAGATAAATAAGTGTATAGGGCACAGAGCCCGAATATTTTAGGAGAAATAAAATGGCACAAGCAGATAGAAGAGCGGCCGCTAGTGGTGAGTTTATTGGTAAAGATGTATTCTTAAAGAGCTTTCAACAGCAATCAGGTAACATTAGTCAATCACAATTTAACTCATTGGTTAGCACAGTTCAAAACTTAAACTTATCAGTACTTAAAATTGGTGATTTCACAGCAGGTAGTCAAGACACAGTTAACATGATTGTTGAAGGTGCAGACAACTTAGCAAACGGTGACATCGATGGTCATGTTATTGGTGATGTAAGTTTCTAACTTTAACTTAATTTAAAAAATCCTCATCTAGGTGAGGATTTTTTTTGACTAAAAAAGATAAATAAGTGTATAGGGCACAAAGCCCGAATATTTTAGGAGAAATAAAATGGCACAAGCAAATCCAAATGCGGCAGTAAGAGCGGCAAACGGCTTCGTAGGAACAACTCACATCCTAGAAGTTGATGATGTAACAGCAGTAACAGTTGAAGAAGCATGTTTAGAAGCACAAAACGAAGGTTTTGTGGTTGTAGCAGTTGAAGGCTTAACTTCAGGTTCGCACATTGCAGTACAAGGTGCAGGAGCAACACCTTCAATCTCAGGTACTACAGTAATTGCAACATTCGATGCATAAAAATTCCTAACTACCTTAGGATTGTGCGTAGGCGCACAGATAAAATCCTCGCTTTATGCGAGGATTTTTTTTGGCTCTGCAATCTATAAACTTGATAAATAGTGTAATATACGGAGACACACATGAGTTTAACAAGAAGCGGAGCAATGAGTAGCAGTGAAGTGCTATCAAGTAACATTGAATTTTATTCATTGTTCACCACACTAGACATAACACGAACAGGTAACTACTCAGATAACACACAAAAGGATTTTGAGAGTGTTGTACAAGTTATAGGATTAAGAGCTCAACCAGTTGTAATGAATAATCCTGTAGCATTAAATGGCGTTGGTGCTAATATATTAGAAAATTATGGTGCACCGAGTTTAACAGGAGCAGGTTGGATATTTAAATTTGCTTTTGAAAGAGAAGGCGTACATACTGTAGACTTACTCAAAGATGAATTAGATGGTATAGTGTTGAATGGTGGAACCATAGATACTAAAAACACAGTGAATATGGAATTCACTAAACAAGACTTATTATAAAGAGTAAACAATGCCTAAAAAAACAGAACCTGAACAGAAAAAAGAACTTTATACTGAAAACGGAAATTTAGAAGCACACATTATTGCAGATATGCTCCGTATAGAAAGTATCACTACAGAGTTACGAGACTTTAAAGATGATGTTAAAGCTCGATTAAACAAATTAGAAAATTGGATTGTTGCTATTGTAGGTGTAACATTTACTACACTAGTTACATTATTGATTTCGTTGGTGTTTAAAGTATTATGAATATAGCCGAATTAGATCAAGAACCATTGTTTGAAGCCAGAATGGTGTGGCGTAAAATGGGCAACAAAGTCAAAAGAGCTGTGAGATGCACCACAGGGCGTAGAGCAGGCCGTGTTGTATCTAATGCTAAACAGTGTTCGGCTCCAATTGATCTAAAGAAAAGACTTACTTTAAAAAGAACAAAAGCAAGAATGGGTGCAAGAATCAAAAGAAAATCAGCTCGAACAAAAAGATTTAACCCAACATCTAGAAGGTTGAGATCGTTAAACCGACCAACTAATAGAAGGCCTGCGAGAAGAAGGTAATGAAAGCAAAAGATTTTAAAACATTAGAATCTCTACTTAAAGAGTACGGAATGAATCCTGGTATAAGCACACCAGTAGGCCAACAAACTTCAGGCAGTGTTGCTAAAGCAACGCAAAAATCTCCAAGCAAAGAAAAATCTCAAAGTCCAACTATGGCTAAAAATGTTAGCCCTACAACTGCAAAAATACAAAGGCAACAACAAGCAAAAGAAGAACCTTTTAATAAAATTGATGCAGGTGAACAAGAATTAGATACTGTTCTCAAAGACAAAGACGGTAATGAAGTAGGCACAGTGGTCAGCCAGGTCGGCGACAAGCCTAATGTAGATGCTGTAGTAATAAAAGATCCTAAGAATCAATTTAGACTTGTTGAGCCTGATGAAGAACTATTTGTTGATAATCCCGATTTTGTAGAAGAAGGTAAACTAGGTAAAAAGTTAAGCAAAGATAGGAAACTTTACAAACTTGGTAGAAAAATTAAAAAACTTACTCGCAAACACAAATTACGCGAGCAAGGCGAAGAACTGATTTTTGAAATCAATTTCAACAAAAAAGAAATTGCACAAGATGCATTAAACCTTCCTATTAAATGTGGTTTCGAAGCAGAAACTTCATGGGACAGTGTGTATGGCAGTGGTGGTGACGATGACGGTGATTGGCTATATGAATATAATTGGTATGATATTGAAGATTTTATCAGAGATCAGGAAGGTAGCAATGCCGCCGCAAGAGTTGAAGATAGTTACAATGAATGGATCGTGGAAAATGTCGCACCGGAATTTGAAGGTGACATCATTGATGATATGGTTAGCGACCGCGAAGAAGATGAATACTATCTCAACAAGTACATAGAAGATGAACTTAGCGAAGATGACATAGAAGAATACAAAGAACGCATACTAGATGACTTACCCGAAGAAGAGCATGACGAATATGCTGATTGGGACTTCTTGAATTGGGGTCGTCAGTATGTGGAAGAAGAATTATTAGACGAATACAAAGATTGGTTAAGAGAAGATATCCGCGACAATGGCGAAGCATTTGACGATGCTATTGATACAGCTCGATCAGAGTATGACATGGACTACTGGGCAAATGAAGAATACGGTAGTTGGGCCAGTTGTTTAAGTGAGCATGATATCTATTTGTACGATCCAGACCGTGGAGGCGAAGGTGGTGGCCAAGAAGAAGTTGCAGAATATCTGACAGACTGGATAGACGAAAACAGTCAATATAAAGATGTTAAAGCAGGAGAATATCACAACAGAGCAGGTGACACCACTCAAGATTACTGGCGTGTGGAAGATGACAGCAGTATTCAAACAAGCGGCACGGGCTCTGAAATCATTTCGCCAGTTTACCCTACACCTAGAAAAATGCTGGAAGAAATGAAAAGCCTATTTGCTTGGTTAGAAAATCAGGATGTAGACACTAACAGTTCAACTGGCTTGCATGTGACCATGAGTTTGGACAGCGATGACAGAGAAAAAATAAATCCAGTTAAACTTGCTGTGTTGTTGGGTGACAAATATTTACTCAGCACATTTGGCAGGGAAAACAACAGTTATGCCAAAAGCCAATATAAAAATTTAGAAAAGTTAGGTCATAAATTAAAAGCAAATCCAGATGCTAAAACTATTCAACAAATTGAAGATATTCTAAGTTCAGGTATCAACAGAGACAAGTTCAGCAGTATAAATTTCAAAGACCAACGAGACAGTAATACAGGTAATCAACTTATTGAATTTAGAATCGGTGGTGGTTCAGACTACCACAGAGATTACCCTAAAGTTGTAAAAGCAGTGATTCGTTATGCGGCAACAATGCAAGCCGCTCACAGTGATAAACTTTACAATCGTGACTATGCAACAGCATTGTACAGATTGATTAACAACATTGGTAAAATCAGTGCAGATGACGAAGAACGAGTTAAAGACAGAATCAATCCTGATGTTGAAGCACCAGCGGTTGATGTACTTAAAGATTACTTCAGCAAAGACAATTATGTTGAGCATCTGAGATATCTTGCCGCGGCGTATAATCTACTTGCAGAATATAGACAACTAAAAAATAAACAAAATGAAGATGTTGAAACTGATGGTCCTGATGCAGATAGATTACAAGATTTATTAAACAAAGCACAAAAATATTTTGCAGGTGCAGTTGCACAAGCAGGCTACGACTTCAGTCAAGGACATAACCGTTTAATACCTAATGCTAAAAGCATTGGCATATTGAGAAGTGCTCTCAAAGATTTTGAATTGGATTATGACAAATTAAGTAATTTAATAGATGCTAATAGCATAGACACCGGTGACCGCTACAGTGACTTAACACCTAAACAGATATTGGGCAGAGTTAAGAATGGTGTAGACAAACTGTTTAAAAAAGATGTTGTCCAGGAACCAGAATACCTAAGTGCCAACCAAGTGGAAAAACTGATCACAGGCATGTGGAATGCTGTACACAGTGGCAAATTACAAGACGGCCAACAAGCAATAAAGTTTGCAAAACTGTTAGCAGATGCCAGCGGTAAGAGTGAGAATGTCGCCGCGGCATGGCTGGATCAGGCAAACAGCGGTAGTAGAGGCAGAGAGTACAAAGAATTCCACAAATCAGTTACACAAGGTAGTTACGGAGAGCAAGCAATGTTTACGCCTGGCAGTCCAGCAGACTCCAAAAAACTAAAAGCATTCATTGACCATCTCAAACAGTATCCAGATTGGGAACATCCTGTAAGCAAAGATCATGATCCAAGAAGGTCCACATTTGACGACAGTTATGTAGACAATGCCCTCAGTAAAATGCTGATCAAGTTGCGTAGTCGTTGGGATCACTTGGAAGATATCAGAGAAGAGAATCCAGGCTTGTACATTGACAGCATGAGAGAAATTGCCAAGTTGGTGACAGATCTTGTGTCGACTGTTAGAACTTCAGATGAATATATGCACCATATATACGATGATCTCAAAGGTACCGATCACAACAGTCACAGAGACGGTGAAACATATTTTGGTATGCTGGAAAGACATGCAGAAGATTTGCTGAATATTGTGGAAAGGATCGATAAACCGATCTATTCATTTGATGATCCTGTGGCACATCAGTTGCGTGATCGCATTCAGAGTTATATCCGCAGATCCTATGACAGATACTACTTAATGAAAAGCAGAGAAAACTCTGGATTTTATAAAATAGGTTCAGTGCCAGACTTAATTAAAAAGCGTACAGATGCTATTAAAGAATTTTTAACTGGCTTTGACAAAGTAGCACAGAGTCATGGATTCGACAGCCAAAGCAGTGAAATTGCCAACAAGAAACAGTTAGACAATAAGCAGGCAAAATTTAAGAAAAAATATGGACCACAAACATTCAAAGTGGATGCATTTGATTTTGGTGGATATATATTTGCAGAAAAAGATTTTGCACAAGGCTTACCGCACCTGGCGCCAGAAGGTGTTGCAAGAGCTCTTCAACAAACCAGCAACATACACCGCACTGATCATGGTGAACTGTTGATAATGCCCAGCATACACTACTTTACTGCATTAGAAGCATCAAAGATGTTAGCAAACCCAACCCAGTTCAAAAACACTTGGCGTTGGGAGAAAGCAGAGGAAGTGCTGAGAAAATTTGAAAGCAAATACAAAATAGATTTTCATACTTTCGGTGACAAATATGTGGACATCAATGATGACAATCAGAGAGCAAGAACAAATCTTAGACAACAAAATGTTGAATTCACAAACAAGTTAGGCGATGGTAGAGAAGGTGTAGGAAATTTTGGCCCGCTGATGCCTAGGCATGAACTTAACGGACCAGATGGCGAGCCATTTGAGCCAAGTTCTGCAGTGGCATGGCGTATAAACAGAGATAACAAAAAAGCCGGCACGCCATCTCATCTTCAAGGAGGACTTGGAGAACTTGACAGTGTGGAAGTCACTACTGACGATTATGCTAAAGCAAGAGAAAAATATCCTATGTTTGATGTAATGATGCAGTCTGGGGTAGGAAGTTATATTATGAATGCGGATCTGAATAGATTAGTAAAATTTTTAGTAGGCGATTTTAGCGAAAAGTATAAACAAGCAGTTATAAAAGCATTGATACAAAACAAAGAAGGTGGTGGTGAGCCAGCAGACATGCAACAAGCATTAGCATTGGGTAGAAATAATATGGAAAGTGTATTTGACAAATTTGATAAACTAAGTTTACAAGAGCAAATAGAATTGATTGCCAAAGTGAATAAAAATAAAATTGATGAAGCATGGAGTAAAAAATATAAGGACAGTATCAACTGTTCAAATCCAAAAGGCTTCAGTCAAAAAGCTCACTGTGCTGGCAAAAAGAAAAAAGGTGTAAAGGAAGGTGCTGTGCCAGACAATGATCGAGTATCACTGTTAAATAAAATTTTAGCAGATCATTTTCCTGCTAGTGATTTAAAAAGCCAAATGTTAGCATATTGGGCTATACCTGATCCTAGGATGCTGAAAGATTTCAGAGCAATTAGGGCACAAGGTGGAGATGATGCTTGTTTACGACCAGTACTTAGAAGTTATGCACAAGCAAAATTACCTGAAGTTGAGCTCAAAAAAATAAACTTAAATGAAAGTGCTATAAGCGAAAGTCCGCAAGAATTACAACAGATCGGAATGAAATTAGGTCAATCGCAGAGCATAATTAAATATATTGATCGAATATCAAAACAATCAAAATGCAACAATAATGCAAATCCAAGATGTAAAACTTTGAATGCAAGAAAAGAAAGAGTTACTAAGATGTATAATGATTTAGTTTCTCTGTTAGCATCTCAATCTCAAGAAACTTATCAGCAAGGTGTACATGCTGGTAAACAAGGATTTAAGGATTTTAGAAAACAAGTAGACAGTCTTCTAAGAAAATTAGCATTAAAGATTAATGGTAAAGTAGAGTTCTTAATGGTTCCAGATGATTATTCAGAATCTGAAGTGCCTACCCACAATCCGCATACTGGTAGAAAACTCAATCAGAAAGATGCGAAAAAAGCAGTTACAGAAAAAGCCGCAATCGAAGGTGTTATTAATGTACTAAGAAAGTATTTTACAGATCCCGAGTTTGATGATAAAGATGGTGATGGCGTTAAAGATACTGCGGCACAACAATCAGATAATGCAGATATTAGAAACCGAGAATTTGTTATAGAATTTTTAACAGATGCGGCTAACGGTAATATTTTAAGAATGGAAGATGTTATTGCTGTAGGTGCAAAAGGTGGTATGCCTATTGCCAGTATGGATGATATTGTAGAAAAAGTTGCAAAAGAAAAAGGCAAAGAAAGATATTTTAAATTTTATAAATCACTAGATGATGCAGGTATAATGAAACAAACTGCAGAAAACACAACTAGTGGTAATGTAGGCCCAGGTGAATTAGCATTATTGTTATTATGTGCTCCTGCAGAAAAGGGCAAACGAGGAGACTTACTAGTAGACGGTAAAGAAGTAGAAATTAAGTCTGGTAGTTATGGCGGATCAGACGGCACAAAATCTGGGGGTAAATTTAACAGCAAACGACTTGAGAAAGGCAGTGGTGCAGGAGCAAATTTACAGAATGCTTTAATAAAATATTTTAAAACTCAAAATATTGATTTCAAAAAAACATATTCTACATGGGTTACTTCTAACACATTTAGTGACTATAAATTTAATCCTAAGACCTTTAATATGCCTGCATTAAGTAAAAAGCAGATTGACGATGTGTGGAACCCATACTTTAAACATTTAAATTTAAATGATGAGCAAGTAAAAGACATTGCAGAAATATTTGCACTTTGTACATTTAACAAAGACATAGCATATGACGATCACTTAGCAGAAGTTAAAAAACAAATTGGTATAGCATTCGGAAAGAAAGATGCATACGATCGTTTATTAAAAGGTACATATTACAGAGGACAACTTAAAGGTGGCCCTCTAGGACAATTAATTCAAGCACTACAATTTACCAGTTATCAATACAGCAACGATGATAATACCAAATTGCACGATACTATTTTGTATATGAATAAAGCAAACAAAGCAATTACCACAGTATCAGATGTAAAAGATTTTTATGAAAAAATGAGTAAAGGGTACCTTGTAACAGCAAAAGATATCAGTTTAACTGATACACAACAAACTGCAGGCCATAGTATTACAGCAGGACTATTAAAATAATGAAATTAAAAGATTTGAAAAAAATCGAAAAATGTCCAAGAACTCGATCAAGAGGCTGTCAGTGCGAAAGTTTGCAGAGATTAAGCGAAGCAGAAGAAACTGTAAAAGCAATTTGTACACTAGAACACACTGATGAAGGTGTTGAAGGTGTGATTAGATTCAAACAAAAACCCGGCCAACCCACAATAATAAAAGGCATAGTAAAAGGCTTAACTCCAGGCAAACATGGCTTTCACATACACGAGTTTGGTGATTTAAGCAACGGCTGTGAATCAGCAGGTGCTCATTATAATCCAGACGGTGTAGAACATGGCAGTTTAGAACAAGGACATGTGGGTGACTTAGGTAATATTACAGCAGATAAACAAGGCATAGCAAGATTTCAACTCAAGGCACATAGGGTAGAACTTTCTGATATAGTAGGAAGAGCAATAGTTGTCCACGCAGATGAAGATGACTTAGGCAAAGGCGGAGATGAAGAAAGTTTAAAAACAGGTAACGCAGGCAAAAGGGTTGGCTGTGGTGTTATTAGATTGAGAGAGGTTGTAGAAGAAGATTACGAAAGAAAAATTTCTGACAAACATTTTGATAGAAACAAATTGCCTCAAATACGCAGAAATCATTTAGACGATTCGCCGTTTGAATATAAAGAAGGCAAAATTAGTATAGAAAAAATTAAACCTGTACAAAGTCAACGAGTAGATGGCTTGTCAAAAAAAGCAGAAGATGTATTTTTAAACAATGAAGACAGACCGTTTATACTTGATAAAAACAACTATCTAGTTAACGGACATCATAGATATGATGCGGCCCATGTTTTAGGAATCAAACGAGTACCTGCAATTAGAGTCGATGCTAGTATAGAAGAATTAATGAAACACTTTGCTCACACTGCTAGTAATACAGATGTAAAAGATACATTAAAAGCAAAACTGCAAGATAAAATCAAGCAGAGGTTAGACGCTGAAGCCGGTGGCGGAGGTGGCGCAGGTGGTGGTGCTGGAGCAGGTGGCTCTGGTGCTGGCGCAAGTGCTGGTGCTGATGGCGGTTCAACAAGTTCAAGCGGAGACGGAGGGTCTGCAGACAGTGGCGACACTGGTTCCTCTGACTCTGCTCCTACTACAAGTGCTTCTGTTGGTAGTGGATTTGTAGGCATAGGAACTTATATGCCAGGTGCTAAACCTAAAAAGAAAAAGAAAAAGAAAAACTATGGTTACGGTAAAGGCATATATGAAACTATTGAAGCCGCACAAGATCTAAACGCTCTTATGAAAGGTATAGATGCAGACTTAAAGCAGAGAGAAAAAGATTTAAAAAAGTTGCCAAAGAAAAGTATCTATGACGAAAACTTTGCTGACGGTAAAGTGAAAGGCAAAAGTCGTCCTGGCAGAGTTAAAAAAGCAGGAGCCAGTTGCAAGGGTTCAGTTACAGATTTACGAGCTAAAGCCAAAAAGTATTCAGGTGAGAAGGGCAAAATGTATCACTGGTGTGCCAATATGAAGGCCGGAAGGAATAAATAGTATTATGCTTATTAAAGATATTATAAACGAAACAATGGCAGGCGCAATAGCAGGTGTTGCCATGCCAATGGGCAAAATGATCAAACGCAAAAATCCATCTGTGTTTCCTAAAAAGAAAAAGAAAACAGAAGGCATACGACCTGAAAAACCTAACAAAAGTTCAGAAGAATTAATTGCAATGGGCTATGCCCCAGATTCAGATAAAGTACAAAGTGCTCGAAAATATGAAGATTGGGTTGATGATCAACGAGCTAAAGGAAAAGATGTGGAAGAGGATGTAACCCAAGGGAACTTTGGTGGGGTCATCTATCCTCGACTACCACATGAAGAAGTATTAGATGCTATCAGTTCATGGGAATACGGTGACACGCCTATTGAACTCAGCAATGGTTATGTTATAAATGCCAGAGAAGAAGGCTATAACGATGACGACAATGCTTGGGTATTATTAGATCCACAGGGCAAAATAGTAGATCATGGTGAAGGCTCTATAGAAGATGTAATGCAAGACTTCACACCAATAGCAATAGACGAAGGCAAAAGTCCACATAAAAAAGGCACCAAAAAGTACAAAAAGCATATGGCCGCAATGCATGCCGGTGGTTAATGATGAGAGTTTTAAAAGGCAAAAATAATCAAATCAGTATTATATCTAGACCAGAATCTAAAATCATCACAATGATACAAGCAGATGGTTTTGTTCCTTGCAATTCATTAGATGAACGAGATCTATATGTTGCAGAAGAATTATTTCAAAAGAATTTAATCAAAAAAGTTCGAAAGAATAACTGCATAGGTTTCAAAACCTATTCAGATATCCTTTAAAATACTATTTTTATAAATAGTAGTATGAACATTCCTACCAAAAATAAAAAAGCAGTTTTAGAAAAACTAGAAAATATTACATCTAATGTTTCTAAAAAGCCTATTTATGTAGTTAAAAAAGATGGCGAATCTTATTCTGTTATACATTACATTTCTAAAAAAATTCTAATTAGTGATGTTCCTTTTGCTAAACCAGCAAAAAATCTTGCTAACGATATACACAAATTTAAAAAAGTGAATCCAGAAAAAATTAAAAGATTAACTGCTTATATAGATTCTTATTATAAACATTATAATGATGCAATTTTTTATAAACACACTTTAAAAACAACTAAAGATCCAGAAAAATTCGAAATAGTTGAAGCAAGATTGGACATGACTCTTGCATACCTACGGTGTGTCAGAGATACTTTAGCAAATTTCTAAATTAAAATCCTTCTTCCGATGATAAATAAGAGTATAATACTTTTATATTAGGAAGAATATCATGTTTTTAAAAGAATTTAATCAAACAAAGATCGAAAAGGTTAGTAAGATTAACAAATTCTTAAAAGAAGAGTTTGGTGTTGGTGTTGCATATAATTTTCCAAAAAAAGAAAAATTGCAAGCCATCAAAGAAAAATCAGAACTAGCACTTATCAAAATTAAAGGGTCAGATAGACACTTTCATCTACATCCTGAGTATGCAAAATATTTAGGAATTAAAGATATTGTAGAAACTATGCTTAACGAAGGCATATATGCAGAATCGCCAGCCCATAACGAAATGAAAGAAATGCTTATGGCAAGTGTAAGAAAACTTATGGATAGTGGTTACACAATGGACGAAGCATGTGGCGAGTGTATGAATAGATACAGAATGGATAATCGATTTGCGTTTGATGACGAATATGTTCTTCCTATAGTTATTAAAGCGGCAAAAGAGTACATGGATGAGTGTGGTATGGGAATGGGCGAAGCAATTGAAGAAGAAGTTGTTACCCCTGAAACAGATCTTAACGAACAACTTTTAGGCGAACTAGCGAAAGAGTGTGGTGTAGAACTTGTTGACACAAGCAGTTACGATGCCATAGAAGAAATGTTAGAAAGTTTTGCTACCGTAACTGGTAAAAGCAGAGATGCAGTTGTTGGATTCTTAAACGGCTTAGATGGTGATAACTTGGTTAAAGGTATTAAATTCTTTGGTGCTAAAATTAAAGAAGCAAATGCATTTGTAGATGCAAGAAGAAAGGCAATTGCCGCAGGTGATGATGAGTTTGAAGTAGACGGTAAAACATTTAAAGTTACTGGCGATACTAAAGACGAAAAGAAAAACGAAAGCATGTTTAATGATATAATTGATGATTTACTAAACGAAGAACTTGAAGGTACTAGTGTTGAAGAAGCAGAAGTTGTAATGGCTGTTAGAGCATTAGCAGACGACATTCAAGACCAAGTTGAAAGATTGGGCAGAATGGTAAATGAAGATATTCCTGCTATTGCTGATCAAATGATTCATGAGTTTGGCGCACAAAGAGCTCAACAGTTTAAAGATTCAGCAGACCAAGTTTTACAAGCGGCGCTTCAAGGTGCTAAAACAGGTAAAGAAGGTATTAATGCATTGGTTGGTGAAATCACAGGCGAACCAATGGCAGGTAGCGAAATGGGTTTAGGTGATACAGGCGATGTTATGGCTGAACCTAGTCCAGCAGATGCAGTTGTAGACGATATGCCTGCAGTAGATGTTAACGAGCCTGCCGCGGCTGGTCCAGAGGAAGAGCCACTAGGTAGAGCACCAGTAGAGGTGTAACATGCTCATAAACGAAGTCGTTGTCAAAGAAAGTTACTTCAGCGACTTAATTGTTGCAGTACAGGATCTGTTGGTTAGACTAGCGGCAGAAGACCGAGGCGAAATACCAACAGAAGAATTCAAAAATCTATTAGCAAAATCAGGATTTATTACAACCACTGACGAAGTTATTCAAGCAGTTGATAAAAGTGGATTTGCTAGTAGTGTAGATAGAGATAAAATTGTACCAATGGATGAACTTCCAGCAGACATAGACACAGATGCAGAACCAAGTGTTGATGTTGGTGCAATGGCGGGCAACCAAGCCATGCAAGATATAAATGCGGAGTTACCACAATAATGCCAGGTATATTTATAAATGCAACCACAGCAAGAAGCAGTACTAGAAATAATACTATAATACATAACGAAGTAACAGCCATAGAAAATGCTGTTTTTGCCAATGTAGATGCTGGTGTACTATATGCAAATGTAAACAATACAACAATGACAAACAGTAATGTATATTACAATGTTTGGAATTCAATTGTGTCAGACGGAACAAAACTTGATCAATTAAATTATGTCAAAAAATACTTCACAGATTTAGGTTACGGGGTAAGTATAGTTAGTGACCCAGGTCAAACTAACCACTTACAATGGAACATAAGTTGGTAACAACTATGAAGTATTTTATACATGTTAACATCTAAATATCAATATCCTGAATTAAGGCGTATCCAAACTAAACAAGGCAGACAATATGTAGGAGAGGACAATAATCCTGTACCTAGTGTTACCACTATTTTAAGTGACACAGGTGACAAAACTGCTCTTATTGAATGGCGAAAAAGAATAGGCGAAGCAGAAGCAACTCGTATAAGTACAGAATCAGCAGGACTAGGAACCAAAGTTCATGGTGCATTAGAAAAATATATTTTAGGTGAAGAATGGGACACATTTGGAAACAATCATATTAGCATACTTGCAAGAAGTATGACAGAAGAAATGATAAATGTAGGCTTTTCTAAAGTAAATGAACTGTACGGAGTAGAGGTTGGGCTTATTGCACATGGTCTTTATGCAGGTACAAGTGATGCCATCGGCTTACACGAAGGCGAAGAAGCAATTATTGATTTCAAAACAGCAAAGAAACTCAAAAAACGAGAATGGATCGAAGACTACTTTTTACAAGGTTGTGCTTATGCACTTGCACATAATGAAATGTTTGAAAGCAAAATTAAAAAAGTTGCTATCTTAATGGTTGATCGAGATGCTAATTTCGCTGAATTTGTTATACAGGGTGACGAATTTGATCACTATTGCAATAAGTGGGCCAATAGACTAGCAGATTATTATTCAAAGTAATTCCTAAAAGTGATAAATACTACTAAGTTAGGAGACTCAGTAGTGGCAGAAAACGACAAAACAATTATTACAAGGATACAAAATAGACGAGGATTAAAACAAGATCTTCCTAAACCTTTACGACCAGGTGAAATTGGTTTTGCAACTGATAGTAGACAAATTTACATTGGTGCAGACACCAGTGTAACTACAGATTCTTATAATAAAACTGCAAAGTTTGAAAATGTTTTAAGTGCAAAAACTACTGCTACAGATTTAGTTACAGATAATATTATTCAATTCAAAGTACCTCATAGAAGATACAACAGAAACTTCTTTAATGGTGCAGTAACATTTACTTGGTTCCCTACAAGTTATCAACAAGCAAACGCAACATCAGGTGACACTGTTTTTGTTACAGGCGAGACTGTATTTACTGATTTACAAGGCTCTGGTGCGTTTGGTGCAACTGGTATAACAGTTGTAAAAAACGGATTTGAATTATCGGCAGACGGAGCAAGCACAGCATCTCATTCAAATATTAGAAGTGGGTTTGATTACTATTTTAGTTCCGGCTCTGCTAGTAACAGTACTCATCAGTTAACATTCAGAACAGCACCAGAAGCAAAAGATGAGATTGGTGTAACTT
>Ga0255751_10002807_pt1 | contig 16097 bp, 21 predicted proteins | sample 071ome_20_FD_179951 | JGI IMG/M metagenome (GOLD analysis project Ga0255751, IMG submission 179951) | Coastal salt marsh microbial communities from the Groves Creek Marsh, Skidaway Island, Georgia - 071412BT metaG (version 2) | ecosystem: Environmental > Aquatic > Marine > Intertidal zone >...
AAAAAAGGCTAATCAAACATCCGTTATTAATGAGGTCCGCAGTCTTGGTCTAAGAGGTCCGCTTATTGTTTCTGGTTGGGGTTTTGATGTCGCTAATAATCCCGTTCCTAGTCTTAGCGATGATGTTACCACATTCAATTCTAATCAGGTGGTAGATAGAAGATACTGGAAAACGGGTCCGGTTAATCTGATGTGGGATGATGAAAGAAAGATATGGAGCGGGGGTCCAGAAATAGTTTGCGGATTGTTGAACAGCAACATATCTGCTCCTAGTGATCCCCTAAGTCCTACAACATTTACTGTGAAAATCTATAGGAAGAACACGCCCGCTGGAACGAAGGGTTCTAGCGCTCTTACGCAAAGCGATGAAATTATAACCTGTTACAATAGAGATCCAACAATGGAGCAGCAAAAGGGTAAAAAAACTTTTGTTATGGCTGTTAGGGTTAATTATGAATGGTTGCCGCTTTGGATTGGTTGTCCAGAAGAAGAAGAAGAAGAATCTGATGATCTTATATAAGTTACTATCATAAATTCGGGAGGCACTTAATGGGTAGACCTTGTAGGTGTTGTCAAGTATGTCCATATTGTGATTTACAGGATATAGAAAAAATACTAGAGCCAACGCCAGCAGAGGCACAGTTAGGTGTTAGTGGTCTTTTGTTAGGCGCCCAGAGGGTAAAACACTGGTTTGATATTCCGTTTGCTAGTACGCCATTTAGCGATGATTTCCCGGAGTATCTTAGTGGTCAGTGTGACCAATCTTATGTTTCTTTTGGTTCGTATGATTCAGAAGAAATTCAAAGACTGCTAGCAAGCGCTATATCGTGTACATTTGATGGACTTGCTGTAAAAGAGGGGTCTTATGTTTGTTTTTTTTCTGATGAACAGCAGAAAAAATTGTCTGCTATTGCAGTTGGTCCTGTTATAGTAAATAATATTATATTTGAGGGGGTTGAAATTTGGTGGACGGGAAGCTCGTATGATGGAACTTTTACTACTGATTCACAGTATCAGCTTGATCCATATACCATGCACTGGGCGAGTATGGATTTTATAAAAAACGCTAAGTCTATGAAAGTATGTCCATTTAATGGGCAGTTTGGCGGGGCGGATATAATGTTTCTTCCAGAAGAACTAGAAGATAACCCTTTACCTTGATTGTAATATGAATAATAAAATTATTGTTTGTGATTGTTCGTTTTTAAAGGCTAGATGTCGCCAGCGTGGATATTCTATTGAAGAAGTTATGCCGTGTGTTATTTCTCAACATGGAGAAATGTGGACAATTGATACGGGTCACGAAAAATATCCCAAAGTAAAACCAAGTAGACCAGTGGGAGATGAATTAAAAAAAATATTGCGCAAGATTGGAATTACTCCCGTTGAAGCTTGTAATTGTGGCAAGAGGGCGAAATACATGAATGTTATGGAGCAAAAATATCCGGGGTGGTGTGAAAAAAATATAGATAAAATAGTTTCTTGGCTAAAAGAGGAGGCAGAGCGTCGGAAGATGCCGTTTATTTCATCAATAGCGAGAGCATTAATCAAGAGAGCTATAAAAAACGTAGAACGAAACATACAGTGTAAAAAAAAGACCTAAAAATATTTTATTTGTGTATATAATATATAACTTTCTTAAAGGAGAAAAACAAAATGGCAATTATAGACTTTCAAATACTTGGGCAAAATGACGCAGATCCAAGCCTGGAAACCCTTTCTGGGTCTGGCTTAGGGTTTTTTGGGTTGAGTGCCGGTTCTTCGGTTCAAATTGGCGCTTTTCAAGACACGACATTCGTTTCTAATGGAGACGGAAGCGTAACCAAAGACCAGTCAAACAATATTAAATTTGTTGCGGGCACTTTCCCAAGCGGCATGTGTTCGCCAAATGCCATTGGTGGATCATATGGACCTGTTGGGTTGAGCGGAGTCAAAAGCTTTGAATCTACTCTTGGGATTAGATTTGGTCATGATACTGCTGTTAAAACTCAAAATGTTCAACTTCGTATTTATGACAGAACCAATATTAATTATCCTGCCAGCGGCGTAAATACCAAGGTGGCAGAGATTGTTAATTTCAATGGTAGCGCTTATAATACTCAAGGTGGTGGCGGTACTGGTTCTAGTGCAGTTGGTAGTGGTGACGCTTTTTGGTGGGGAGAGCCTTGGCCCGCTGAACTTGTTAGCAAAAACTATTGGACTAATAGTCTTGGCACAAAATTCTATAATGGATTAGATAGTTCTGCTGCTGTGAATGGCGACGTTAGACTCGGACAGGTTGCCAGCGATGATGAAACGGTTGGCGGTAGTGGTGTGATTGTTCCACTTTTGGATTCTCCCGGTAGTGGTCAGCGTGGTCTTGATGAAGTCACCGGCGCGACTGGTATGATTTGGCCCAAGTGGACACAATACATTCACACAACAGCCAATCAGCAAACCTGGGCTGGCGGCAGCACTCAGCATCAATTTGGCGATGGTAGCTCTAACTTGACGCTCAACCAGGGCGGAACCGGCTACCATACCCATCACACCTGGGCCGTTGCTCTTAGCGCTAGCCCGCTCAATATTGGCTCAAAAGAACAATATGGATTGTATGTTTCTCTTGAGTATCTATAACATAGAGCGTTACAAAAAGAAACCCCGCTTTTTACGGCGGGGTTTTTTATTGGTATTACTCAAGTTTTTTGGTTTGATTGTTCCATTTTTGCCAGCCCTTGTCTGGTAGCCAATTTCCATCGGCGTCTCTTCTTTTCGGGAATAGGCCGCCACCCTTTTTGTTTGCCCCAAACGACAGTCGCGCGCCACAGTCATTGCATCTCAGTTCATAATATTCATTACCTTCGTTTTCACGAACAACAAATCTAAGATTCTCTGATCCGCATTTGCCACATTTGGTTTCGCCAAAAACTTCTTGGTAGGTTGCAAGCTGACTAAAAGTTTCTCTGACTGTATCTGCTTCAAATTCTACAGTAAGATTTCCCAATTTGTAATTTAATTTCATTTTTCTCTCCAGTTCTTTTCATAACCCTTAACAGAATCCGGCATCTCTTTAGAATTGTTTTGATATTCATTCAGAAGTTTCAACATTTTAGATGCCGTCATCTTACTAACCTCTGATATTGTTTTATATTGCTTTTCTCCTTGATTAATAAATTTTAAAACATTCACCCCTAACTGCTGGCATTTAGCATCAATAAAATTAAGCTGCGGAGTAGTAATTGGGTCTTCTTCGGTCCAGTCTCCGTCGCTTGGTTGAACCTTGATTGATTTTCTCACAATGGCGGCAACATCCTTGTTTCTAGCCACCTCTTCCGCCGCCACACAGCGAATCTTGAGCGCTTTTCTCAGACACCTTGACTCTGCCTTTGTGGCCGCTGTAGCGGCTGGATGGGCGCAAAATAGGTCGTCTGTGTTTCCATGCCACACATCAGCAACGTCTCCGTATGTCCTAAGCTGCCCCGAGTTCATCCAGTCAAACACAACCTCAAAACCAATCGTCGCTCTTCCTGGCCCGTTTGGGTCGTCAGAAGCAAGCACATGAGTTGGTCTGCTAACAAGAATGTCGCCCAACAAATCTTCGGCAACCCGTCTCAATCCATGAACTAGCGGATTGCCATCAATCAATTCAGAATCATCAAATTTAGCCATAACAAAATCATTCCATTCTTTTGATCCGTATGGCGGCAAATCTTCTTGCTCGACTACAATTTTATCTTCTACAAGGTCTTCTTGGTCAAACAAATCTGTACTTATACTCATTACTTAATCTCCAATTCAATAAAACGTTTGTCCTTGGGAGGAAATTTCTTTTCAATTTTGATTAATTGTTTAGAAATCATTTCCCACAATGTCCTAGCTGCTTTTTGGGAAAATCCCTTTAGCATATACTTTATTCTAATTATACAATATCCTTGTTTTAAAAGCAAGCCATTCTTTACAGAGTCAAGTTTGATGACTTCTTTTAACTTTTGTTCTCCGAATAATGGGAGAAAATGCTGTGGTCCATCTATCTCTATTATAGTCTTAATTTCTGGTAAAAACAAATCTATTTCAAAATTTCCCTGAATTAATCCTTTCTTGTGCAGTATTACATCTAAGCCCTCCTTTTTCATTTTTGAATAAAGATATCTTTCTGCTTTTGATCCTTCGCTACACGTTTTGTGAAGCGCGCGACCAGCCGCCTCCATCATTTGTCTTTTCTTTTCTTCTGGTATTTCGCTCCAGCGTTTTTGGGCACCTTCGGAAATTTTCTCTCTTTCTTCATCTGTTTTGTTTTGCCAATTAGTATAAACGCCCTCACTAATTTTTACTTTTTCATTTTCTGTTCTTGCTTTGCCTTTTGTGGGATGTTCGCATCTGCCCATTTCAAGAGCGATTTTTTGCGACTCTGATTTGCTCCTCATTGGCACATTGTTCTTTTTAAGAATTCTTTCTATCTTTTTGGGATATGTGTTTAGCTGTTTTGCTATAGAATATGTGCTTTCATTTTCTGAGTATTTATTTATTACATATTCTTCATCAATTTTGCTCATTTTGTTCTCCTAGTATTTTTAGAAGTTCTTTGTGGTTCCAGTTATCTAAAACTCCTATGGGACTTTTGTTACAGAAGTTTTCTATACATTTAGCGTGTCTTTCGCTTCTTGCGATTATTTTAATTCTGTCGTCTAGCATAATATTACAATAAGCTTCGTGATTTACTGGCCCCTGCGTCCAATCTAAGTCCCACAAATATAGATACTTACTTGCGTTGTTGCTTGTTTGTAGAAGCGATCTCGCCTCTTGTAGGGTCGTAGATATTGAGACGCCATTATACTCTGGAAAAAACGCTACGCTATAACAAGAAAAAAGCGGCCTCGTCACAAACACTCCCGATAGCTCGGTAAAAACGCAGCAAGAATTTTCGGGCTCTTTGGATAATTTGTTAAATTCTTTTATTAAATAAAAAGCCATCTGAGATGGACCTAGATTATTTACTACTGCTGATATTTTCATAACTCCTCCTTTATATACAGAGCGTCTCCCCAGCTACCATTGTTAAACCATTCTGTTTCTTTTCTTTTGAAGTTGTAGCCATCTAAAAAATGATCTAACTCTTCAATCATGGCACAACTTTCATAAAGTTCTGCTCTGTTAATTTCTGTGTAAACATATTCAATATCTTCAAGGGTTTTTTTCGCACCCTTCAAAACTTCTAGTTCATAACCTTGAACATCCATATTAATAGTGTTAAAGTCTTTCACGTTAATACCAATATCGTCAAAAACATTGTCTAATTTTTTAACCTGAACACTTTCTCTTCCATTGAAGATAATGTTAGAGTGCTGAACTAGATGTAGTTTTGGTTTTAGCAGCGAAGAGGACATGCCAGAGTTGGCTGTTTCGGTATACATCTCCATGATGCCCTCCTCGCTACCTAGAGCGAGATTGTGACATGAGTAACCAAACTTTTCTACATTGGTCTTACATATCTCGTAATTGTCTCTACATGGCTCAAAGAAGACGGCGTCTTTTATTTTAAGTGCGTTGTACTTGCTTGCTTCTTGTCCTCTGTGCGCTCCTATATGTAGGATTCCGTTTGTTTTCATTTTGTACTTTGGTATCAGTTTATCTAAAGAAATAAGCATTAGATGCTTCTCCAATCGAAAAAGGGGAAAATGTCTCCGTGCCATTTTATTGTTCTATTTGCTTTGGGGCATATTGTTTTTACTTTATTTCCCCAGAAGGTACTACCAAGAAAACCCATCCACCAACTAAAAGTACCCAAAGACAAAACTTTGTTCTGGGCGTTTGCCCCCATTAATATTGTTTCTACTTCGTTGCCTAAGAATATTTTTGCTTTATATTTATGTTTTAACTTCAATACTATCTCGTCGTTTGGACTGTCGCTGCTGATTATGACCTCTTCATGATCTAGGGATTTAATCGCCTCGTCATAATAGTTATAATCAAGTGACATTATATTCTTTGTATCTCCAAGTCTAACATGAATAAAAGTGTAACTACCTAAAATCTCAGAGTTGTTTTGATACGTGTTATACTCTACAAATTTAGATATACAGTATCTAGTCTGAAAGTAATCATCAAGCAAGATATTATATTCATTTTTATCTTGATTAAAAATTCTTTCTATGTTATCATTGTTTACAACAATAGTATTATCAAAGAATTTATTTTTTGTTTTGTTTTGAACAATAATCTTATCGCACCTTGCTCTCACTGGTTGCTCAAGCTTTCTAGAAAGAAAATCAGCACAAGACAGTTGAAAAAGATGATTTCCGAATCTTCCTTTGAAATTAATGTCTATCATTTATCTTTCCATAAATTTTGTTTTTCCAGTATTTCATTGTCAGCATTTCGCTATCAAAGTTTCCGCTTGGTTCTTGATAATTAAAGTCTTTCCAGTCATCTATGAATAGAACGGGTAAATCAGAATCTTCAAACTGGTGCGTGATATGTTTTTTAACAACCGGCACACAGCCCATGTATAAGGATTCCCAGATTCTGTGTGTGTCTAGTCCATTTCCGCGAGGACAGAAGCAGTATTTATATATTTTTAAATTAAACAAGTATTGATGAAAATTTTGACCATTTATAGAGGGATACCAGTCTACTTCTATGTTATTGGACCAGAGATTAGCGACTAAGGTTTTTCTTTCTTTCGGATATGTGTCGCAATTATATTGACAAAACCCTTTATTCACTCTTTTTTGTGATTCTGGCATACTTAACATTGCTGGTATTTTGGCTGGGTGCCAGTGTGGATTTTCTAGCCCAATCGGCAGTGGAGAAACTTTTGAGTGTTCAAAGTTCAGGTTTTGCGAAAACCAGTGAACTAGATTGTGCGGTAGTCCTGTTGGTTTGATCTCTGTATCTCCATTGTGCGTTACTAGCACAAATTTTTTAGGTGAATTATTGTGAATAAAACTTAATGCATTTACATAATTTTCAGAATCTGAGTACACAACATATTTACCCTTTTTATCGTCTGATAAAAGATTATTGATAAAGTTGAAGTCTGGACTTTTAAAATCAAAATCACATAATTGTTTAAACTTTTCTCCACAGATGTAGTCCTCTGTCATTCTATCCTCCTAAAAATCGCGTCTCCAAAACTAACCCTATTAAAAAAATGAATGGCGGGCCAAGCCGTTTCAAATAAAAAGCCTCTTTCATTTAAAAAAACTAGAAGATCATCAAATAGTACAGAGTTTTCATAATAAGATTCAAAATTAACTTCTGTTATTATATAAGATACATCTTTTATTCGCTCTCCCATTCCTTCTAAGGCGATTTTTTCATATCCTTGAAGATCTAAACATAGTAAATCAATGTTTTCTATATTGTTATTGTTCATAAACGTATCAAGTCTTGTGCATGGTACGCTTATTTTTTTTTGGATAAAATCTTTTTGCCCACCGTTATGAAATAAAGCAGAAGATGCCCCTATATTTTTATCTTTGCTTTTCTCCATATCTGTGGCATAGAAATCAACTACATCATCACAATTTCCAACAGCGCTTTCTACAAGCTCTATATTATCATAATTCGTAATATTGTGCTTGCAGACTTGTATAGATTCTGGATTGCACTCAAAAGAGTAAATTTTTCTAGGATTATAACAATTTAAAACTTCTATAGCGTCTAAACAATCCCTAGAACCGCACTCAACAACTAGTCCATTTTCTGGTATCTGTACTATGTTTTTAGCTATTGAATTTGTATAGCTGCTCATGTTTTAAATTTCTCCAAATTTTTACTATGAATGTGTAAATTAAATATTTTTTTATGGGTATCATTTACTTTGTCCCAGACCACAGGATAATTAGGGCCAAACAAAACCTCTATCTCTCCAGATTTTATCTTTTGTCCTACATAATGCTTGGAATCAGTGAATCCTGGCCCATGTTCATTATTTGTCCCCCCTAAAAATTGACCATAGGAAGAAGGGTCAAAAACATAGTCGTTATCTTTTTCCGGGAGTGTATTAAATGAGCCAATGTTGTTTAGTTTTTCTGCCATGCTAAGTAGAGACATTTCGCTGATATGGTCAAAACCAAAGCTCAATAAATTTCTTTCTCCTTGCCTCATAATATTTATAAGCATAAAGCATAAATTCCTGTAATATTCCTTGTTCTTAATATAAGCAAGGGCGAAGGTGGTCTGATAAAACGACGCATTAATACCCATAATGTTATGGTTTGGTTTAATATTGTTTACATTATCATAAAGCATAACATCGTTTTCAAAATGAATCACATCAGTAAGATCGTTTTCCCAAATGTGATGATCTAGATAAAACAACCTTTCTGCCGTCTTCGCCCAAAATCCTTCTGGGCTAGGATGCTTGGTGTTTGGTGTACCGTGACGATCAAACCACGAAGCCTCACGAAAGACTTTCAGTGAATCTCCTATTGCGTCGTTTTGATTAATCCAATTCACATCTAGCTCTTTAAAATAATCCGCAGGTTTTGCAGAGATAAAGTCGATAGGCGTCGATGGATTATATTTGCGCGCCTGCTCTAGACAGGTTTTAGTGTATTCTGGTATATCGTTTGTGTCTGATATAAATGTATTTACAATTCTCATTATGTCCAGCTATGAATGGTGAATAGGTCGTAATCTTGATCTTTCATTTGTGAAACACAATTACTAATTTCTTGTTCTGTCCAGGGCTGATTAACATATCGGCCAAACATTTTGGTTTTTGTGTTTTGTTTTGAGTATTTATCTGGATGATGTTTTGTTACAAAGTTTCCATAAAGTTCAAATTCTGAGAGTAAGCAGTCATCTGATAAATTTCTATTACAGAAAGCTAGGAGCGGCGCTAGGTTTCCAAAATCATTATCTATAATTTCATGACAGACATTTCTATCAAACATCATAAAGTCGTTGATAAAAGTGTGATCTACTTGTTTATCTAGATCATGAGACCTTTTCATAAAGTTAAAGTATGGCTGGTGATGCTGCTCTCTGTCACTTATGAAAAATTTAGGTTTTTCTCCGTCGAATAGATTTATGGGACGATTAAAAAATAGATCGCTATCCACACACATATACATATCATTGTCTGTAAAATCTTGTCCTAACTTTATGAATTGCTGATATATCCAATTTTTTCTATGGTAATTTATGCTGTTTATATCTGTTCTTATGGCATGATGATCATAAACATGAATTATGTTTTCAATATTATGAGCGAATGGCCGTTGAGAAACTACATATATTTTTTCTGGTTCTGGATTTAGAAATAGAATACAAGACTGTATACAATATTTTAGTTTGACAAAATCTTTTTCGTGACACGGTATCACAAGGTCGTATTTCATTCTAATCCTTTCAATATATCTATTTCTGTATTTCGATACGGTTAAAGCCATGTTCCACGTAGAGCGGCGCTAGAAGCTGTCTAGCCCTAGAATATTTTTCATGTGTAAAATTTATATAAAAAAAGTTCATTTCTTTTTCATTACAAGCGTTGGAGGTAAAGACTGGTGATATCCGTTCAAAATAAATTCATCTGAATACGTGTGGCCCCACCATGAATCCTTGTCATAGTTATATTTGCCCATTCTGTTTATTGTATTATAATAATCATAGTCATGCACAACAAATACAGAAGTCTTGTCTTTTAGTAGATTAATGCAGTCAATTCTTGCTTCCCAGGGCGCTTGGTCTACGAAAACTAAGTCATAATAATGATAAGGCAAATATTCTGGAATGTCGTTCCAATCTTTTAGATAGTTAAAATTATAATTGTTGCGTGAATATTTTTGCTTCATTGTGTCGTGCCAGCCTCTGTCTGTTTCAAATGCTAGCACTTCGCAAGACTTATTTAGCTCACAGTGTTCTTTCATTAGTAAAGAGCTTCCGTCTCCAACACCTAGTTCTAAAACTCTTGCGTTATCTTTTAGCTTGTTTAGCTGTTCTTTTAAGAACGGACGATGCGTGTAAAAACTCATTTTAATCCTTTCAAAATATCTAGTTCTGTGTGGGGGCATTTGATAGCTGGAAATTCAATCTTGTCAAGATGCATTCTAGCGCCTGATTCATATTTTTCAAGAAGATTATATTCACAATAGTCGAAAACGTCTCCTGATCTATTTTCTTGATGGCTGTTTTGTACTTTATTGTTAGGGCTATTTACAACAGCACTTTCAAATGGACATATTATTAACGGAGAAGATAGCGGCCAAAATCTTTGTAGTTGTGACTCAAACTCATTTGGTGTTTGTGCCCATTTTTTAAATTTCGATATTTTCCAAAGCTCAAATGTCATTTCTTTCATTTCTGATTTTCTAAAAATGTGACCATCTACAGATAGGCTGTAAGACCAATATGATCCATACAGTTGGTCTGTTTTATTCCAAACCATGTATTTTCCACAACTTGAAAATCCAAAACGTGTTGGATTATCTGGGAAGATTATACCTTCACAGCTTCTTTCACAAATATTTGCGCCCAATCTCAAAGAGATACAGCAGGCTTGAGGTATAAATAATCCTTCTATGTTTTCTATGTTTATCTTGTTGTAAACAATACAATCATCTACAAAAAAACAAATGTAATCATTTTTTGCTTCTACTACCGCATCCCAAATGTCGCAGAAAAGCGATTCTGTTTGTTGCCAGAACTCCACATCTGGATGCTCTTTCTTTTGTTGGAGATGAGCTTTCCCAAACTCAACAGAGTTGTTATGTAAAACAATACTCTGTGTTGATTGTGGAAAGTTTTGCTTGATGCTATTTAAGCATAAATCAAGTTGTAGTGGTCTATTTTTACTGAAAATAATTGAAGTAATCAACAAATTTATCCTTATTTTTGTAGTACCAATTTATGGTAGTTTCTAATCCTCTAGCAAGGTCCGTTTGCGCCTGAAACCCCAGAACCTTATATGCTCTTGATGTGTCTAAACATCTTCGAGGCTGTCCATCCAATCCGTTCGCATTGAATACGACATCACCTTTATAACCCATTAAATTTCTTATTTTTTTCGCGAGATCGAATATTGAGATTTCTGATCCTGTTCCAATATTGATTGGGTGCGGGGTGGTGGTAATTTCTATAGACTTTTTGATTGCCTCTGCGCAGTCATCTACGTATAAAAACTCTCGGCTAGCTTTTCCTGTTCCCCATACTTTAACTTCTTTTTCTTTATTGTCAATGGCTTTCGCGAATTTTAGTATCAACGCCGGGATAACATGACTAATTCTAGGATCAAAATTATCTTCTGGTCCGTACATATTTACAGGAATAAGATTTGTTGAATTAAGTCCATATTGTTGATTGTAAGCTATTAACATTTCCGTTAATGCTTTTTTAGCAATTCCATATGGGGCGTTTGTTTCTTCTGGATAACCATTCCAGATATCTTCTTCTTTGAATGGTACAGGGGTGTGCTTTGGATACGCGCACACGGTTCCAACCATAACGAATTTCTCTAATTTGCCATATTTTCTAGCGGTTTCGATAAGATTCATACCCATGGCTAGATTTTCGTACATGAAAAGACCAGGGTTTTCTTTGTTTGCCCCAATGCCACCGACCCTTGCTGCTAGGTGAACAATTACGTCTGGTTTGTGTTCTTTGTATAAATATTCTACTTGTTTTTGATTAGTTAAATCGTATGAGCGGCGCCCATCCAAAGAGACCATTGTATAGTCTTCAGACGATAAAGATTTATTGACGGCTTTTCCTAAAAATCCTGATCCGCCAGTTACTACAATTTTTTTAGAACTCATCAACCATCCTCAATATTTTTTGTGCTTCGTTTTTGTATCCAAATAAATTCATTATTTCTGCTGCGCGATGATAATTTGTGTGGTTTTCTTTAACTATCCAGTAACCTTTTTCGCTAATTTCTGCGGCTTCCGTTGGGTTTTTTAAATAGTGGTCTACTTTTTCTCTAAAGTCCTGCGGAGAATTAGCTATTACAACCCCGTCGCCAAACATTCTATATCCTGCTACATTATCAGTAATACAGAACCCTCCCGCAAATAAAACTTTAAAAATTCTCTCATTTACATCAAATCCAAATTTGTGAGCGTGAGGTTCACTTAAATTAGGACATATTTTAGCAGAAACAAATAAGTCTTTTACCCTTTCGTCATTTATTAATCCGCAGTATTGATTGGCGGGCCAAGGTTGATTTCCGAATATTTTTACGTTATATTTACCTAGCGGATGTAGTAGCGGCATAAGATATTGGTCAATTATTATTCCTTTGTAGGGCCAGTATCCACCAACAAATCCAATGTCACAAGCCAGCTCTTTTCGCGGTTGACCATGACCGTAAACACTTGTGTCTGCGCACATCATGATTGATTCTGCTCTAATTCCAATTTTTTCAAAATGGTTGTGTGTTTGTTTTACGGCCCAATCTGGATAATGAATGTGAACGAATTCCGGGCTGCCAGTTTCATCTTTTAGTTTTTTTAAATTGTCTTTTTCTTTTTCCGAGCAGAACAGGATATTATATGAAGATTTGTCTACTTCTTTTTCGTGATCCCCCCAGTCGCCAGCCCTAAGTCCCACTTTTAAATGTGGTCTTTCTTTTATGCATTTTATTGTTCCGTGATCCAGATTGTATGACTGGCCCAAAAATATATCTGGTTCAGACATATCAAAAGCGTCAAAGGCAGAAGTTTTTTGGTTTTCCCAAAAAAACACCTGATGACCAGTTCTGTCAAAAGCATTGGCCCAAGCCATTCTTTGAAAATAGTGAGCATGGCGCCCATCATTACAAATTAAAATTTTCATTTTCTATATCCTTAATGCAATCTATTTCTACAACGTGTGATTTGGTATTTTTATAGCAGTTAAAAGACCCGCCGTTTTCTATTATTTTGTTTATAACTTCAAACGATAACATTTTTTTATCAGAGTTATTAAATTTTAGAAAAATATTCTTGAGTATTCTTAATTCTTTCCCAGTCACATAGCATATTTGACACCATTTAGTAGCCAGCCCATAAGAAAGGATAGATGCCTTGTTGTTGTTTATAGTTATTCCCACTTCTTTTTCTGACATGTCATCATTACCGTCTACTACTAAAAATGATTTTCTATAATCTGCTGAACATAATAAATCTTTTTCAAAATATATGTCTCCGTGTATAAATAAAGCATTAGAGTGTAATGAGTTATTTAATCCAAGTCTCATACTTTCAGAATTGTTTGTTGAGTCATGTATTTGATTTTCTACAATTCTTATTCCATTTGGTTTTCTTTTTATTATTCTTTCTATATGCGTGCCAAATACGCCAATTATTTCAAAATTCTTGAAGCTGTTTTTTATTGCTTGAATTTGATGCTCTATTAAAAATTGATTTTTTATTTTTATTAAGCTTCTGGGTTCGTTTGATCTTATTCTAGAACCAGCCCCAGCAGATAATATTATTACAGATATATCATCACTATAAGTATTTTTTTTGATAGAAGTAATTGATCTGCTCAACTTCTACTCCTGAGTATTTGTGCATTCTGATTAAATATTTCTGTTGTCATTTTCATTGATTGATTTTGACCGGTTTCGTTTACAATAGATAGCGATTCTGGAATATGACACATAATACAATGTTGAGAGAGTCGTATCCAAAGATCGTAATCTTCTGTGCATCCAATAAAACCTTTGCTTGCGGGTCCATGAAGCCTGCTATCATAAAATTCTCCATTCGGCAATCTGACAGTTTCTAAAAATTGTTTTTTTATTAAAGAGTTGCTATGAACAATACATTTGCTTAAAAGTTTTTCTCTGCCATAAGATGGTTTAAATTCATCCTTAATATATGATTTTCCACTGTATGACTTGCGTATATCATAATCTCCATAAACAACTCCAATTTCATCATGTTCCATTAGCTTATCGACGAATTTTTCAACCTTTGTAGGCTTGTATTCGTCGTCTGCGTCCAAGATACCAATAATATCAGCCCAATCCCAACACATTTCGATAGCCGTATTACGAGCAACGCTAGCGCCAGAGTTTTCAATTCTTTTAGCGTAAACGAAATTAGGGTCTTTCGCTGCGAATTCCGATATTATTTCCCAAGAGTTATCTGACGATCCGTCGTCTACAACGTAAAGCCGTATTTCTCCTTTGTAGTATTGCCTTTGTATACTTTCCATAGCGGCTAAAATAAATTCGCTATAGTTATAATTAGCACAAATAATAGCTACTTTAGGTTGTGAATGTGATAGCATTTACTTCGCTCCATTCTAAGATACAATCTCCATCTTTATCTAAATCTTTAATTTTTTCTAAAAACATTCTAGAATCTGTGTTTTCTGCGTCCCATACTTTAGTTTTATTTCCGTTTAGATATTTAAATAGAGAAGTTTGAAATAAAAGCCCATTGATACCTTCATATGGTGTCACAACAGAAAGTTTTCTGAGTTTCACGTTTATGTGTTCGTGTAAGTCTTTTAGCAAATTTCTATCAACTAGCTCGCCAGAGGTTGTAACATAAAGCCATCCATTTAAAGCCAGCCTAAAAGCTTCATCCACAACAAAGAATTTATTTTGTGGAACTTCTAATAATTGAAGTAAATGAATTTCTGTTTTTTCTTCGTCAAAAAATTTGTGTAGCATTTTATATATCTCTTCATTATATTCAACTTTACTATTTGCAATTATTACATATCTAGCCACAGAGTCTGTTTGATCTCGGATGCTCATAAGAGTGGACTCTAGCCACACTAATGGGTTTTCTTTGTCGTGGTCTAAATAAACTAGAAATCCGGTTCTGGGCTTTACTTCTTCCATGACCGCCTGATCTGCGTTTAGTTTATCTTCTAAAGACAAGTTATTTAGCCATTTATCTGGCCTGTAAGTATTACAAAATCTTAACAGTTTTTTGTATTCAATATCGTCTTTTATTTCTGGTTCTGTTTCTTCTATTTTCTCTGTTCTGTTTAAAACGCATCCGTACTGCTTATTGTTTTTAATTTTAGCAAAAACACAACCGGCGCAACTTGTTTCAACCATTATTTTAGTCTCCTTGCAACAATTAAAAAGTTACCATTTTTTTGATCTAAATGTGATTTTTCTATTTGTACTTTATTAGACAGTTTTCCTTGTATTGTTTCTATATTTAGAAAACACTTGATGGCCGTTGAGTCGAATGCGTTTGAATTTAATTCTTCTAGAGACCAGTCTCCGCGACCATACTTCATTGATATAATATCTATATCTTTTTCTTTAATTGTTAATTTAGAATTAATTCTTAATTTGCTTAATATTTTATCTAGCGCTATAGGTAATTCACCAAGTGAAAATTGGAGCAGGAAATTATCCACAACTATTTCTGTAGCCTCGCAGTTTGTTACGATATTATCAAGCATCATTATGTTTGAAACATGCGTAAATTCTGAATTTGTTGATTTTTTGTGAGATAAGTATATTTTCATTGTTATCCTCTGTATGATTCTAATATTTTGTTAAATACATTATTCCATGCCGCAGTAAATCTTTCTAGACTAAATTTAGTTTCTATGGTTTTTCTGGCATTTTGCCCAAGTTTTTGAGCTATTGGTTCGTTTTGCAATAACATATTTAAATATGATTTAAGTTCTTTTGGATCATTAGAGATAAGTCCATTAACGCCGTTTTGGATTATTTCTGGAATCATACATGTAGCCGTAGACACGATGGCGCATCCACAAGCCATAGCCTCTAATAATACACTGGGCACGGGAGAATGTAAAGATGTATTATAGAATATTCTAGATTTTTGATATATTTGACGTAAATGCTCTGTTGACTCAGCGGGAATTGATAGGCCAGGACTTTTCCCAAATACCCGGATTGGAATTTCGCACCTCCAGGGATCAGAAGCGGTGCCACTGCCGCCGTCAAGACCAACAGTTTGCTTCCATAAATTCCACCCGCAGCACCAATCTCTATTGGGCCAATCATTTACAACAGAAAGGCAAACATTGTCTCTTTGTTCTTCGCCCGGATTCCAGAAATCTGTATCTACACCATGCTCAATCACAATAGAGTTTTGCTTGTTAAATCCCCATTGATTCATAGAGTATTCAGAAATGAAAGAATAATAATTAACCATAGGATTTATTGCGTTTTTTCTTTGCTGCTCTAG
>Ga0255751_10002814_pt1 | contig 16071 bp, 15 predicted proteins | sample 071ome_20_FD_179951 | JGI IMG/M metagenome (GOLD analysis project Ga0255751, IMG submission 179951) | Coastal salt marsh microbial communities from the Groves Creek Marsh, Skidaway Island, Georgia - 071412BT metaG (version 2) | ecosystem: Environmental > Aquatic > Marine > Intertidal zone >...
TCCTAGGGAAGGAAGCCCTCCTTCAAATGACAGTGCCACACCCTAAGCCCTGCAACACGCGATTGGGCGACCATCCACATAAAGCAAACGGGCGCGCATCAGGCCCGAAACCAGCTCAGGCAAGGCGCGAGTTCGAACTAAATGTTAGATGAAGGCACGTTCATCTCATCGCGCAGAGGCGCTAAACTCTGCCAGATGGAGCTATCAGTTTACTATGTTTAAACATCCGTTATGGATCGAGTGGCGAGGCTTGATCATCTTTTTGATCGTGATGGTCCTCTTCCGCTCGGCAGTCGCTGATTGGAATCAGGTGCCAACGGGATCGATGAAGCCCACGATTCTCGACGGAGACCGAGTGGTCGTCAACAAGCTGGCTTACCGCCTTAGGTTTCCTCTCACGGACTGGGAACTTGCGCGTTGGTCTGCCCCAGAGCGAGGCGACATCATCACTTTTTATTCACCGCTTGATGAGAAACTCCTCATCAAGCGGGTGATTGGTCTACCTGGGGATCAGATTGAACTCAACAACAACACGCTCATTATCAATGGAGAGCCCTGCCAATACTCCAGGCTCGATGATGCGCTGGTCGCATCCATGGACCGGTTCCAACGCGCACGACATCGCTTCTTCTACGAGCATTTAGGCACGGACCGACATCCCGTCATGCTACAACCCGGCGCGGCAACTGCCTACAACAGCTTTAATCCAATCAAGATACCGCGCGATGAGTTCCTGGTCTTGGGTGACAACCGGGACAACTCCCGCGACTCCAGAATGATCGGCTTGGTGCCCCTCGCTCAAATCACGGGCCGCGCCTATGCTGTCGCGTTTTCTGTGGACTACGATAACTACTACTTACCAAGGCTAGATCGATTTTTTCACTCCCTCGAGGCGCTGTAATCCCCCCCAGAAGACATCCATTCAACCAACCGCTTGAATCCATCTGACTCATACCCATTAGTATCGCCCGCGGCGGGACATCTTTCTCTGTCATGGCCAGGCGCAGCAAGGGGTGACTGGCCTCGAGCTAACCCTTGCGCTAAAGCGAGCATCCAACTGGCGGCTCGCGCTCGATATGAACTCTCGGCGTTGACCTTGCTTATGGGTGCCCCACCTGATCACTGCCGAGAGCTTGGAGGGTCCGTTTTCTTCCCTCGAGCAGGCGAAGTGGGCGGCTCAAATTCCACATCGGTCTGCTCAAACCAACGGGTCGTCGACCGCCTCGCGTGCCAAAATCGGAGGACCACACCGCCGACAAACCCTATAGCAATCAGCCCTAGAACGATCCAAACCGTCAGCACGAAGAAAACCCAAACGATCTCTCTCGGCACATCAAAAAAGATCACTGCGACCCAGATAAATGCACCGCCGAAGACTATGGTGGAGAGAAGTCGTTTCATAATGGGTCTAACACGCGAGCTGTCTCGCTATGCTAGCATCTTTGCAAAATAGGCCGAACGAATCATGAATCCTAAACCCATGAACTTCGAAGCGCTGAACGATGCGATCGAGCGCGGAGAGACCGAATTCTTGGCCAAGCGTTTTGAACACATCACGTTACCCTCCACGCTAACAGGCGTTTTGTTTCAGCACTGCCAATTTGTAACGTGCACCTTCAGTTCGGGCACATTGCGCAACACAACGTTCGAGCACTGCCAATTTTATGACGAGGCAACGACTGAAGGTTGTGCCTTCCGTTACTGCGATTTGTCGCACGCCAGTTTCACGCAATGCGACCTAAGACGCTGTGATTTCTCCCAGGCAAATTGGTATGACCTCACAGTGTCGGACTGCCGTGGACTGGGTTTGATCGGGCGAGGCGTGAGTAACGAAAAGCAAGTGAATGAGCGAGTGAGCCTTCAATCACTGACTGTTACCAACACTGACCTCACGCTTTCCGATTTCGCGCACGCCGATCTGGGTGATAGCACTATCCATGATTGTCGGTGCTCAGACGTGGACTGGACCGAGGCCAATCTCAGCGGTAGCCGGATCATCCATTGCGACTTAACCGGGGGTCAGTTCGCTCGCGCATTGATAGAAGACGCCGATTTGAGCGAGAGCCTATTCAACTCTATCGACGTCCGTCACGTGAGCCTTCAGGGCGTCCGCGTCACCCGTGATCAACTGCCCTTTCTGGTGTCTCGCCTCGGTCTCGTCATTACTGACCCATAGGGTCGGGCGAACGCCTTACTTGACTTCCAGCAGCTCGACCTCAAAGACCAGCACCGCGTTAGGCGGAATGTTACCAACCCCCCCTGGTCCATAGCCCAAATCTGATGGGATGGTCAATCTAGCCTTTCCACCCGGCTTGATGAGCTGCAACCCCTCTGTCCAACCCCGAATCACCTGATTAAGACCGAATTCAGCCGGCGCTCCCCTCGCAATCGAGCTGTCGAAAACGGTGCCGTCTATCAAACTGCCTTCGTAATGAACAACCACAGTATCTGTTGCGCTGGGGGCTTCACCCTCACCTTCAACCAACATCTCGATTTGAAGGCCGCTATCCGTGACAGTCACACCCGGCTTTTCCGCATTCTGCGCCAAATAGGCTAAACCCGCAGACCTCGCATCCGCCGCCATAGAATCACGCTGAGCCTGGGCCGCAGCCTCAATCTCGGCCTGGCGGCCACGCACCATCTCAATAATGGCGGTTTGCTCATCGGCTGACAGGCTGGGCTGGACGCCGCCTAGCGAGTCTCTCAACCCAGCGAGAAGCGATTCTAAATCGACATCTGGGTTTCCATTCTGTTGCAGCATATTTCCGAATGAATAGCCGAAGAAATACCCTCGGCCTTTGGTTAACGTTTCATCTGTTTGAGCCACTTCACCTTCCTCCGACCAAGCCAAGGGAGCAGCAACATTCAACACAGCACCAAGAATCAAACTTAACCCAATCCAACGCATCAGCAATACTCCGCACCAAACCCCGGATTATCGCATACGAAGCGCGACGTCAGTGGCATCATGGGAACTTTAGAGAATCTAGGCGGTCCATTGGCTGATTGAGACGAGCGAAAATACTATCGACTGAGGGCCCTGCCGAGGGCATCCATGTCATTGGATATCCTTTCGAGAACCGAATTCGGGAATCATTTCGGACGGAGAGTCAGTTGCAGTTCTCGATGTTTCGCAGGATCTAGCTCAAGGCCAGCGCTGATAACGCGCCAATTCACTTGAACTGGCTAACGCGGCATCGGAACGACCTGCCTAATACGGATTGAGTTAAAGATTAAGTTAAAAATCAAGAGCATTGATCAACCCATCTGATAGCTCCACTATGAACAACCCCTGCGGATACGCTTGTTCAACGAATTCTTGTATCCTCGAATACACCGATACTCTGACAGTCAAAAGAAGGTTTGGAACGTGGTAGAGACCCAGCACAACATCAAGGGCCGAATAGACGCTTTAAGCGGACGATCGAATTCTGCTCTTCACATAGGCACAGCCCCTCGGTGCTGGCGAAAGATATGGGTTGGAGCGAATCAGCCCCTGAATCATGGCGCACGGTTCACGAATCTGCTGACCTTGGTTCGATTGGCCGGACTCACTTGGGCACTCACCTTTACGAGCCTGACTAACGCCATCCCCACGCTCGACCCCGCAAGTGATACCTTACTTTCACCAACCGAGATTCAAGAGCGCACCACAAAAAATATTCTAGATGCCCTGAGAGAACAACATTATGTTGACCAAGTGCTTGATGATGAGGTCTCAGGCGAGGTTTTTGACGGTTACATCGACGACCTGGACCCTTCGAAAAGTTATTTCACACAATCCGACTTGGACGCGCTGTCGACCTATCGATTCGAACTTGATAATGCCCTGAGAAGGTCCGACCTTGCACCCGCCTTCGCCATCTTCAATCGATATCAGGCCAAAGTCACTGCTCGATTTGCTTGGGTGGTTGCGCGACTCCGGGAGGGCGTTGATCAATTCGATTTCAGCATCGCTGAGTCGCTGGAGCTTGATCGCACCGAGCAACCATTTGCCGCCACAGAAACGGAACTCGATGAATTATGGCGGAAGCGCATCAAGAATGATGTGCTTAATCTCAAGTTGGCTGGCAAACCACTCGAGGATATCCAAACGCTCTTGGACAAGCGGTACAGCAGCCGCCTAAACCGGTTGCAGAAAACCAATGCTGACGATGTCTATCAGCTGTTCATGAACGCTCTGACAAAGACGTACGACCCACACACGCAGTACTTTTCACCCATCACTTCCGAGAATTTCAACATTAATATGAGCCTTTCCCTGGAGGGTATCGGCGCCTTATTACAGACTGAAGACGAATACACCAAGGTCGTGAGCTTGGTGCCTGCTGGCCCTGCAGAAAAATCGAAGCAGCTTAAACCGAATGACAGAATCATTGCCGTCGGCCAAGAAGATGAAGAACTCGTCGACATCATCGGCTGGCGAGTCGACGATGTTGTGCAATTAATCCGGGGGAAACGAGACACCACGGTTCAACTGCAAATCTTGCCCGCTGGGTCTTCCGATCTCGCCAGCGCCAAAGTGATCCGTATCGTGCGCAAGAAAGTTGAACTCGAAGAGCAATCTGCTCAAGCCGAAGTCGTCGAAATTGAACAATTTGGCAGCAAGACTCGAGTCGGCGTGATAGACATCCCAACCTTCTACGTTGACTTCAAAGCCATGCAAGAAGGCGATCCGAACTTCCGCAGCACCACGCGCGATGTCAAACGCCTGCTGGGCGAGCTTGAAGCCGAGGGTGTCGATGGCGTGGTCATCGACTTAAGGGACAATGGGGGTGGTTCCTTGCAGGAAGCCAAAACACTCACCGGGTTGTTCATCGACCGAGGACCAACGGTGCAAATTCGCAGCAAAGCCAATCGTGTTGATGTTTTAAGCGACCGCGATGTTCGCACAGCCTACCGGGGCCCGCTTGCGGTACTCGTTAACCGCCTAAGCGCTTCAGCATCCGAGATTTTTGCTGGGGCCATCCAGGATTATCAGCGGGGTGTCGTTATCGGTACTCAAACCTTTGGTAAAGGAACCGTACAGACACTGCAGCCTCTCGACCATGGTCAATTAAAAATGACTCAAGCAAAGTTCTATCGAATCAGCGGAGACTCGACCCAACATCGGGGTATCATCCCAGACCTGCAGTACCCCGATGATTACGACCCTGAAGCCATTGGCGAGAGCACGTTGGATGCCCCCCTCCCTTGGGATCAAATTCGACCCACCTTTTACCGAACCAAAGGCGATTTGCAGCCCTTACTGCCCGAACTGATCAGCCGTCACCAGGCAAGGATGGCCAAGGACCCCGAATTCAATTATGTGTCCTCAGCGTTTGCGTACCGCCAATCAAGAGCGGATGACACACAGTTGTCGCTACGTGAGGCTGATCGGATCAAAGAAAAAGAAGAGAACGAAACATTCTGGCTGGGCCTTATGAACAATAAACGTGAAGCGCAAGGGCTTTCGCCGCTGGCCTCGCTAGACGAGCTCGATGAGGATGCAGAATCCATCGAGCAAGGAGCAGATCCTGATTCTTCAGCCATCACTGAAGACATTGGCGCATTTGTTCGTGATGGCGGTGCTGCAAAAGCTATCACCATCGACCTTGAGGAAACTGCCGTCCAAACCCGATCGGAGGATCAGGCTGATGGGACTCAGGCCGAAGAACCTCCCAAGAAGAAAACGCCCGACGCTTACGTGATTGAGGCCGGTCATATTCTTGCGGATCTAATCTCACTCCAACAGCGCACCGCGCAGCAAGGTCCTGCTCGGGCACCCATCTGATGACATTGCTGATCTAGTTGGTGCCTTTGATTCCTGCAGAAAGGCCCCCGCAGATCTTCTCCCGGGTCGCGGCACGATTTGCCGGACAATCGAAACCCACTCGGCAAAAATTCGCAGATCAAGCTCACCTGGCACCACCCTCAGCACCTTATTGAAGACCGCCACTTAATGAAATGACGCGATCTCCTCCATCTTCTTTCGAGCAATGTCTGGGACCCAGGCGGCTTCAGCGGGGTAGCCTACCGCAAGCAGTAAAAAAGGCCGTTCTTGGCTGGGGCGACCCAAAATTTTGTTGAGAAAACGCATAGGACTCGGCGTATGCGTCAGTGTCACCAAACCCGCTTGATGGCAGGCAGTAATCAATACGCCGGTGGCGATCCCAACGGACTCCAGCGGGTAATAATGCTTCACTCTTTCACCGGTTGCCGATTGCGCATGGCGAACTTGAAAAATGGCAATTAAATGGCTCGCATCCTCCAAAAACCCTTTATCCGCGTCGGTTCCTATGGGCGCGAGCGCATCAAGCCACTCTTCCGACGCGCGTTCGCTGTAAAACGATCGCTCTTCGATCTCTGCTTCCTGACGAATCAGCGCTTTCTTTTCAGGTGAGGCAACCACAGCAAAATGCCAGGGCTGCTGATTCGCACCGCTCGGCGATGATCCAGCCGCTTGAATACAAGCGCGAATGGCCGCGTCTGGGACCGAAACACCGGAGAACATCCGGACGCTTCGTCGGCGGCGCATTAAGTCACTGAAGGCTTCTGCTCGTCGCAGCACCTCATCAGGCGCAACCGGCTGGTAATCGAGCGGTACTCTGCGCAAGCGGCTTTTCTCTGGGTTTGGCATATAGCGATCTCTGTATTTAGCCGCAAGCATACCAAGCCAGACCGCTAAACTGCATGATCCGAGGCCGTGATAGACTCGAGTCTTAACCCCGAGATTCTGTTCATGAAACGACGACTCTGCAAACTGAAAAACTGCTGGTTAATGAGCGCCTTGCTGTTAGTCAGCCCCATGATGCTTGCCAACGAGACCTTAGTGGGTCGCACAAGCCCAGATACCGTGACCCGAATCGCCTTTGGCAGTTGCGCTGAGCCAAAAGAGTCGTATGGCATCTTCGATGTTATCGCTGCTGACGAGCCTGATGTCTTTCTCTTCCTTGGAGACAACGTCTATGCAGACGATGAATCAGACGATCCGGAACTCAAGTCCCTCCAGGCAGCCTATGCATTGCTTGCCCAATCACGCGAGTTCCAGCATCTAAAGGCCCAAGTCCCGCTCTATGCCACTTGGGACGATCATGACTATGGGCTGAATGACGCAGGGGGTGATTGGCCGCATAAATGGGCAGCTGAGGCACTTTTCGAAACCTTTTGGACTGTCCCTTCGGATGACCCGAGCGCAGGTCGACCCGGCATTTATCGCGAGATTAGATTTGGAGAGCCTGGAAGAAGCGTCCAATTGATCCTGTTGGACACCCGTTTCTTTCGAACGGCGCTCCGAAAGCCCATCATTCCTCCAAGCAACGGACGCTATGAACCCACAGATGATCCTAATCAATCCATGCTGGGCGATGCGCAATGGGCTTGGCTCGAAGAGGTATTAACGCAACCCGCAGATTTGAGGTTGATTGCGAGTTCGGTCCAGTTTCTGGCGGAAGGCCATGCATGGGAAGCGTGGCGGCTTCTTCCGCTTGAACAGAGACGGCTGATGAACCTGCTCTCGCAAGCGAAGGGTAGTATCCTCATACTCTCTGGCGATCGTCATATGGCCGGTATCTACTACGACAAAGAGCGAAGCGAATCACCCTTGCTGGAAATCACGGCCTCTTCGCTGAATCTTCCCTTGTCCTCGATTTTGAGTGAACTTTCGGTTGAGCCCGGACCCTACCGATTGGGGCAACCTTTCTATGATGCCAATTACGGTATGCTCGAAATCGATTGGTCTGCTCGGCGCGTGTTCGCGTCAATCAGGAATGGCGAGGGGGACACCGTGCGCAGTATCGAATTCAAGCTTTCAACCCTCACGTCCGACTAAACCGGCGACTGGGTGGACGCGAACGCCAAAGCGCACATCAGTGCCCATCTTCTCGAAAGATCGCAGGGTATTTGGCAACTGCTCGAGCTCCAAGCAGTCGACGGCGGGCATGTCGCGCGCGTATTTCGGGCCAAAGTTCATGAAAGAGGCGTACGAGCGCCTTTTACCATCTTCATTAAAGTCCGGAGCGTTGACGGCGCCCTTGACCTGCAGTTTCAAAGCTATTCAAGGGAGTGGCAGTTTTATAAGTCGGTCCGTCCAAAGGTGCTCGTTCGAACGCCCGAGGCTTTTTTCATCGATGACGATCCAAAGACCACGGGCGGCATACTGTTACTCGAAGATCTCTCAGTAAGCGTTGACCAAGGCGCATCCCTAGAGATGGGCCCTCCCGTCGCATCGCCCTGCCAATCAGACGTAAATCGGGCCAGGACTCACAATCCAACCGGTCAACTGGACTATCCGCTGGCTATTCACCGAGCGGCCATGGCATCCCTCGCAGCTTTGCACACGAGCCCGATCAGTCCTTCCTTGGTTCCCTTTCGCTTTGAGGACAATGTTCGACAACTTGGTCCAATCGGTGTTGACGAACATCGATTGATGCGTCAAACCCTGGGTTCCGACACCGCTGATTTGTTCGTCTCACTCGGTGACGAAATCGCGGTCGAGCAAAGTGACCTTCAGCCAGATCACCTGGGGCTGATTCACTGTGACGCTCGGCTCGGCAACATCTTGCCTCAGCTAGGATGCCCTATCGTCGACTGGGGCGATTACTGTTGGGGGCCGACAGCCTTTGACCTTGCGTTTTACTTTAGTGCGGAGCAAGTGAACTTGAAGCTCATCCGTGAATGCTTAGTGCACTATTTGGCTGAGCGCCAACATCTGCTAGCGCCCTACAGCAATCGCGGAGTGGATCAATTGATAGCCGACATTCGATCTTTCCTGCCTCTCGTTGCACGCACCCCTGTGCTGTTGTTAGCTCAACCGATTTCAGCGGCACACGCTCGGTATTGGCGATCGATGCTGCAGCGAACGGCCCTTCTGTGGAAAGCACTCAACTCATGAGTGACTTCGAAAGCGCATCCGCATGACCGAAATCAATGATCGGTCCCGGAAGCCACCAAGCACCCATTGGGACCTGATCAATCAAATATTGGATGAAATAGCCGGGGGCATCGATGTTTTGGTTATCAGCAAGATAAGGTTTTAATCTTCTGAGCGCTTCAGGCATAAATCCATAGAGTGCGGTTGCGGCTGTATCGCTCTTGGGCGATAGAGGTTTTTCTTTAAAGCCAGTGATTCTCCCCAACGCATCCATCTGAACAACGCCTCGACGCTTTTGATCTTCCAGATCTGGGTTCTTGCGCACGCCCACCAGCGAACAGTGGTCTCTAGCCAGTGCTTCACCGAATGCCGCAAGGGAGAAATCAAAAATGGTGTCAGAACCCACCACAATCATCGGTTCATCAATCCCTACGTGATCGAGAGCCAAAGCCAGATCAAACAGAGCTCCCTTGCGCTCGGATTCCGACATCACCTGATTGTCTATCAACAAGATCTTGCGGTCCTTTCCATCAGCCCATTGCTCAAATTGGCTCCGATAAAGCGCATTGGTGATTAAGCTGATCTCGTCAGAAGCGGTGAATTGTTCGATCAGCGCATCGAGGAGCACACCATCTTTGTAAGGCATCAATGCTTTCGGCTTGCCACCCGTTAAATGTTGCACACGAGTTCCAAACCCAGCTGCAAGAATAAGAACTTTCATAGCAGACTCAGGCCTCGATGAGCCTGTGTGGTGAACGCCCATTGCCGGGACATGAGTGAAGCTAACTCCTCGCTGTAGCGTGAGGGAAGCGCTTCTAGGATTGGGCGTACCTCTCCTGGCTCGATTAAAGCCACCACACACCCCCTGGTTCCAGCACCGCTAAATCGGGCCCCGAGCACCCCTCGCTGCGATTGGAGCAGTCCTACTAACTCAATAAGTGCGGGAGTTCCCGTTTCGTAATTAAGAACTGAGCTCTGACAGGAAGCATTCATCAACTGACCAAACAACCGCTTATCATCCGCTTTCCACGCCTCAACACCTAGGCGTACTCTCTCGATTTCAGTAAAGAAGTGCTCTCCACGACGCTGACTGATCGACGTCATGCCAGCGCAGTGTTTTCTGAAGCTGGGCTCGGAATAATCGCTTAGCTTCGGTTGGTCGGAGAGATCATTGGACAAGCGCCCAAGTTCCTCTGCGGCGGCATAGGATTCAGCAACTCGATCGTTGAATCTGGTCGATCCCGAGAGAGCAGCACTTTGACCACTGTTCAACACAAGAAAAGTCCAAGGGCTCTGTTCACAGATATTTGTCGCCCATCGTTGACGACAATCATATAGAACGGCTTCACTTTCCTTCCCATACAGGATGGAGGTCTGATCGCCGATCCCGCTTTGAACACCGATAAAGTGGTTCTCACAAGCGACCGCCCAATCAAGACGCTCTTCAACTGACAACGCCAGCCGCGTCTCCTGCAAGAGTATTTCCTGGTAGAGCAAGGTGACCGCAGCAGAACTGGACAGTCCACAAGCGGTAAGCTCACCCTGTAGGTAAACGTCAACTCCTGGGAGATTAACCCCCCGCGCTAACACTTGAGATAGTGTGGCACGCAAGTAATCAAAGCCATCATTCAAGCGTTGTATCGACTGATCAACTGGAATGACGACGCGCCCAATGCCTTGGCTGAGCACCCTAACCTCGCGCGTCTGATTCAGCCGCCAAACGCCATGAATACCAAACGCCGTATTCATCGAAAAAACCGGACCGCCTTGATGATCCAGATGAGCGCCAAGTGGTCGAATTCGATAGGGCGCGAAAACGCCTTTGAGTTCCGCGCTACGGTGTCCAAAGGCCTGATCCAGCACGTCCCTTGCGAGCTCCATCTCGGGGACTTTAGGTTTTAGAAAAGGGATCAATCCTTCGACTCCTGAGTCATGACTGACGCCCCAAGCGTACAGGTACGCGTCCGCGATCCTCCTACCTCACTGGCGCGCGCGTTCGATTCGATCATAGGCATCTTGAATTTCTTTAAATTTCGTCTCGGCGGCTTGGATCAATTCCGGAGGTAAACCCTGGCTCTGAATGCGGTCTGGGTGATATTTCATCGCCAACTGACGATATCGTTTCTTGATCACCGCCAGATCGTCGCTGGGTTCACTCTCAAGCAAGGCGTAACATGCTTCCAGACGATTAACCTCCCCATCTGGGGTCAGGCCACTCAGCAGTTGTTCAAAAACCTGCTCAAGCCTGAGTCGGGAGGCGGCGCGCCGAAGCAGACGAACTTCATCGTCATGAAGCTCGCCGTCGGCTATCGCTGCTTGCAATAGCAATCTGAGCAACATTTCACCCTGTTCCGGCTCACTACGGAACACCTCTGAAAACTGTTGCGCATAGGCTTCGAAGGACGCAGGTCGTTGCTTTGCCTCATTGAAAATCTTGATGGCGACCTTGCGTGCGCTAGAATCCAGGCGTAACTGGTCACGCATCAGCGTCTCAACGAATGCGATTTCTGCCTTTGACACTCGACCATCCGCCTTGGCAAGACTGCCCAGCATGGCAAAGAGCGAGGTAAAAAAGATCGTTTGCCTGGATGCTTGATCGAACGTCTGTCCAGAACGTTCCGAGAGGGAATTGCCAGCAATGGCGCCGAGAATTGCACCGATAGGGCCGCCTATCGCAAAGCCCAACGTCCCACCCAAGAGCCCACCCAGCCAACTCACCGCGAGTGGACCATCCGATGGTCATTCAGGGCTCTGATAGAGAGGCTACGCAAGGTCGCCACCAATCATCCCCAAAAGCATTTCAGTTTTTTCTTCCATCAGACTGACATCACCTCGGCTTTCCACATTCAGCCGGATGACCGGTTCTGTGTTCGACATACGAAGATTAAACCGCCAGTCCGTGAACGAGAGACTGATACCGTCTGTGGTATCCACGCCTTCCGCCTCTTTTTCAAACGCTGCGCGGATCTCACTGATCGTCGCGCTTGCGTCTTCTACCTTTCGATTAATTTCGCCGCTTGCTGGATAGCAAGCCATTCGAGCATCAACCAGCTCAGCAAGTGATTGGCCTCGCTTAGAAATCATCTCTGCAACCAATAACCAGGGAATCATGCCACTGTCGCACGATGCAAAATCTCTGAAGTAATGATGGGCGCTCATCTCACCGCCATAAATTGCGTTTTCAAGGCGTAACGCCGCCTTAAAAAATGCATGGCCCGTCTTACTCATGATGGGCCGCCCCCCAGCCTCACGAACAATGTCTTCTGTATTCCAGGTCAGTCGCGGGTCATAAGCAATCGCGGCGCCGGGTTCGCGCTCCAGAAACGAAGCCGCCAGTAGGCCCACCATGTAATAACCCTCGATAAATCGTCCGTCCTGGTCAAAGAAGAAACAACGGTCAAAATCCCCGTCCCACGCAATACCAAAGTCTGCCTTGGAGGCGCGAATCGCTTCGATTGTTGATGCACGGTTCTCAATCAGCAACGGGTTGGGCACGCCTTCTGGAAAATGACCATTCGGCTCATGATGAATTTTAATAAATTCAATGGGGAGATACGGCTCAAGTGCATCGATCACCGTGCCCGCGCCTCCATGCCCGGCATTGGTCACAATCCGAAGTGGCTTGAGCGCAGAGGCGTCAACATACTGCAACAAGTGATCAATATAAGCCGGTCGGTGGTCTAGATTAGAGATCTCGCCTTCCGCTTGGTTGGCCGGCACATCGAGTTGACCTGACGCGATCAACGCACGAATCTCGCCTAACCCATCATCTCCACTCACGGGCCGACTCTGCTCTCGCACGAACTTCATCCCGTTATAGTCCTTGGGATTATGACTTGCTGTCACCATGATTCCACCGTCCATCTCGAAATGATCGGTGGCGAAATAGATCTCTTCGGTTCCGCACTCCCCGATGAAATGACAATGGACGCCGGCTCGTCGGAGCCCACGGATAACAGCTTGAGTCAATTCTGGGCTCGTTAACCTGATGTCATGGCCAACCACCACATTGCGAGGCTTTAACCAAGCGGCGTAAGCTAAACCGATCTGTTCTGCCAAATCGACATTCAGCTGATCAGGAATTCGACCTCTGATGTCGTAAGCTTTGAATGCTGATAAATCCACAGGATGCTCTTAGTGATGATTCGCGCGCATTGTACACCAAGCATCCGATGCGTCCCTGACGTCCACCCCTTCGACGTCACTGCCTCGTCTCCAGTCTCTGGGGCAGGATGATAGTGCTCAACTTTTTCGCCATTCGGAGGGTTTTAAGACAGAGGGAAGTGCTGCGCCACTGCCGCCTCGAGCACTCAAAGCCGCCAGAATGCCAAACGTTACGGAGGCCGTGTGGAGCTCTTCTTGGACTCAGATTAGGGCGCTGGGCGTCGCAGCGCACCCTCATCCTCGCCGCCGTCTGGTCAATCGCGGCATGCAGCCCCCCTTCGATTCAGGATGCGCTTCAGACTTACACCAGCCGCCTCCAAGCGACACTCGATATCGAGTCTCTGCCCATCACCCCGGCTATCAGACCAAGTATTGCCCGGCGCCAACGGCACCTTGACCTCCAAGAGGTTCAAGCATCCACACAAGCTTTGGGCGTGCTCGACTATCTCTCGCTCAACGCTTGTGCACTTCACCAGGTCCTTTCTGAGCAAAACAACTCGCTCGGTCGATGGGCCGACCCGATCGGACGGCTGGAATTTCAGCTTCGTTTTATCGAGCTTGCACCAGCCTGCATCGAATCGCTCAAGCTGGGCGAACCAGAACTTGCGGGGGTCATTGAACGTGCCCTAACGACCAAACGTGCGCGTCTTGCACTCCAAATCGAACGTTCAATTTTGTATAGCGATGAGCTGATGACTTTTTGGCAGCCGGGACAGCTCGGCTCGCTTGAATCTGAAGACGCGCTCACCGAATCCATGGCATTGTCCTCGCTTTTGGAACTCTCTAGGGGGCTTAAATCGGGGACTTCAATACCGACTTCAATAGAGATCAACGAAGCCTTGCAACCCCTTCGTTCTGGATTGGGCGGCCAAATCATCGGCGCCTGGGCCGATGTTTTAGATCACTTGGACGTCGCACAGCGAACCCTTGCTAAATTCATTCAAGATCGCCCTCTCTGCTACCAAGGCATGCCCAACGCCCGTGCAAAAAGGCTTGAGGGCTTGGTGACCCATGTGTTCGCGGGAACACTTCAACAAGAAATCCATCGTTTAACTAAAATGACCCAACTCACCCTACCGCTCATCGATTCACTTGAGGCAGCGCTGCTTACGAGCCAGACACCCCAGTTGGAACAGTTTCGGCGCGAGCGAACGGCGCTCATCCAATCAGCGCGCGATCAAGTCAAGCGTCACGCGGAAGATTTGAGCAAGCTTTTGGGGCAATGCGGCCTCGCGCCTGGTAGCGCTAATAGCCGAGAGCAGAACCGAACTCCCGAGGATCTTTGACGCCCCAGTAAATCCCATCTTTAACCAAAATTGAGTTTGCATCCCCAATTTCGCTCCTGGGCGCGAGCTTATGGCCTTTTGCTTGTAGCAGATCCTGGGTATCTGGACTCAGCGCCCGGGGCCCAAACTGAATAGCGTCTGGAAACCACTGATGATGGAACCGAGGCAAACCCACTGCGTCAGCCAGCGGCATCTCATGATCAATAACGTTCATCAGCACCTGGAGGACTGTGGTAATAATGGTTGAGCCACCTGGGGACCCGGTGATTAGGAAGGGCTCATCGTTCCGCGTGACTAAGGTCGGCGTCATCGAACTGAGCATCCGTTTCTCGGGCTCAATAGCATTAGCCTCCGCGCCCAAAAGACCAAATTGATTGGGCACGCCCGGTTGAGCCGAAAAATCATCCATCTCATTGTTCATTAACACCCCCGTTTCGGGGATGACCAGCTCACTACCGAAACTGCTATTTAGGGTCGTTGTAATCGCGACCATCAATCCATTCTTATCAATCAAACCATAGTGCGTAGTGTTCTCGCTTTCCGCTAGTCCTTGACCCGCGCCGATCTCGAGACTGAGGGAGGCCCGCTCTGGATCAAAGTCACGCATCCGCGCGCGCGCGTATTCTGGGTTGACTAACGTGTCGACCGGGACAGGCCAAAAATCTGGATCACCCAGGTGCTCGGCACGGTCTGCATAAGCTCGCCGCTCGGCTTCGACCACCAAATGCGTCAGCCTTGCACTGCCCCATCCCATACTCGACAAATCATGGGGCTCCAGCATGTGCAAAATTTGAGCAATCAGTACGCCTCCGGATGAGGGTGGACCCATACTCCAGATATCAAAACCACGGTAAACCGTATGGATAGGCGCCCGCCAAACGCTTCGGTAATCCTTTAGGTCCTCGAGCGTAATAAGACCCCCGCCCTGCTTCATTTCGTCTGCAATGGCCTGCGCAACCCAACCTTCGTAGAATCCAGCGCGCCCCTCCTCAGCAATTGTTTGAAGGGTCTTGGCTAGATGAGGTTGCTTCCAGATATCCCCTTGAACGAAAAGTTGCCCAGCCTGAGTAAATTTCTGCTGCGTCGCTGGCCAATGGGGGGTCCTCGTCGCTAGATCATTAAAACGATCAACCTGTTCGGGCTCGATCAGTACGCCTTGGCGTGCCATCTCTATGGCCGGCGCTAAGAGCTGCTTGAGTGGCAGGGAGCCGTAACGACCATGAAGCGCCAACAAACCGTCCACTGTTCCTGGCACACCCGAGGCCAGATGACTATTGAGCGATCGTTCAGCGACTGCCTGGCCGTCCGCATTCAAAAACATATCGCGAGTCGCCGCCCGAGGCGCTCGCTCACGATGATCCAGGGTCACCACCTCCCCTGAGGGCAAACGCAGCACGGCAAAACCCCCACCGCCCACGTTGCCAGCCTCTGGGTAGGTGACAGCCAGGGCAAATCCCAAAGTTACAGCAGCGTCCACCGCGTTGCCGCCTACCTTCATCACGGCAATGGCGGCCTCGTTACCCAAACGAGAGGTTGAGGTCACCATGCCATGGGCGCCTCGACTTGCGGCCACTTGCGCTGCGAAGCTACTGCTCATGCTCAGCGCCATCAAAGCCAGAGCGGGACATAGCAATCTCGAAAAGTGACTGATCACGTCACTCAGGATAGCGAGGGTTCTGGGCAAGTAAGGGATACGTTCCATGGCAGTGATTCCTTCTCTCTGTTGAGGCTGCAGGGTAACTTTGGCGGCGGTTTAGTGAACTGACTGAT
>Ga0255751_10002816_pt1 | contig 16066 bp, 8 predicted proteins | sample 071ome_20_FD_179951 | JGI IMG/M metagenome (GOLD analysis project Ga0255751, IMG submission 179951) | Coastal salt marsh microbial communities from the Groves Creek Marsh, Skidaway Island, Georgia - 071412BT metaG (version 2) | ecosystem: Environmental > Aquatic > Marine > Intertidal zone > Salt...
CACCTCCGAAGACAATAATGTTGGTGAGGATTGTGCTGATTTTTTCTTTGAAGAACTTCATGATGTGTTTCCTTTTAGGTAGGAGTAAGAAAGCTAACTACTAAGTTACTTTCTATACTTTATGCTAAGTATTGAGTACTAAGTATTGCACTATACTAAATAGTACATACTATACTAAATAGTATATACTAAATATTACACATTATACTAAATATTACACCAGGTACTTTCCCTAAATATATTAAGTATTTAAGTCATGTGTAAGCTTCCCTTGAAGGGGATAGCTTACACATGAAGTACCACTCTTCTTTTTCTTTTGTTTGTGTTGATTATTTACTTTCTATTGTCCTACGCCTTTTTTTGACCCTTTCTTTCTTTGTTTTGAATGAACCTCTTAGGCGTTTTTGACCTACTTTTACCTTTCTCTTTCTTTTCTTCAATTAAATCAACTACTTAACTGAAAAGTATACTTTTTCTAGTATACTTCTCTATTAAACTTTTGATTAACCCCTTAGAGGAAAAGTATCTATTTCCTGGTTTGGAGTGAAGTAAGGTTGGGCTTGAAATCTCTAAAGTGTAGTAATGGTGCGGCTTTCCTCACTTCAAGAGGGAGAGAAACCGCCACTAACTAGTCTACAAAGTGTATACTAAGTAGAGTAATTTTGAACTAACGCCTTAGAGAAAACTATCTAACTAGTTATTTCATAACCCGTACGTACATCCTTCGAAATAAAAAAAAGGCTATCTATTGTTAGATAACCTTTTGTTGTTGTGAGTGAAAAAAAACCACCTCCCTATTTTAGGGAGGTGGTTTGGGTTATTGTTGCACTAGAAGACATTGTCCTCTACTACAACCTGTGCCTGTGGTGCTGCTTGTGCTGGTGCAGCTTGTGCTTGTGGTGCTTGACGTACACCCATGACAGGACCGGAGCCCTGTTCGAAACGACCGTATCTGGTAGTTCCGACATCGAAACGCATGGAGGCGACTGCTTGCCCTTGGGCGTTTTCGGACACTGTGGCTTGAAGTCTACCGTCCACAGACAATCTGTTTCCTCTTCTGAGTTCTGAGAGTTTTGTCCCAGTCACTGCATGAAACCCCGCAGCGTCAACCAAGAGGTTGACCAATTCACTTCGTACTTCTTCTTGCTGTCCGTTCCAGGCTGTGAAGCCTTTTTTCAGCAAAAGCCCGGCTCCATTTCCATTGTAGCTTGAGGGCACTTTGGTCACATTCACAATTTCGTACTGTCTCATAGTATTTCTCCTTTCAAGAGAAAAGTCTACACTTCCTATAAGTGTAGATAAGTTTTGGTTTTGCAGCCACACACTATGTATGACCGGCAATGGAGGTGTGGGTTGCACAAGCGAAGCTGTGCAACCTGTGCTAAAAAAAAGTTTACACCTAGGCAGGATTCGAACCTGCGATTTGATTGAAACCAATCATCAGGGGCCACTCCACTAGGCATCTTCAACTAGAATCACGGGTCAGAGTTAGCAATTCTGCCCTGTACGGCTAGTCTATCCGAGTTATCGGAGTCAAGTCTTGAAATCTACGTGCAAGACTGACACTTGGTAGGGTTTGCCACTTCCTTTCGGAATCCACGGTACGCTACGCCGTTGGACGGGACTCGAACCCGCGCTGCTCCTACCAGAACCGCTAGAGGCGGTGTCGGTTGCACGAGCGAAGCCGTGCAACTTTTCCTTTCTGCTTGTAGAGGACTCGAACCTCTCACTTACCCCCACACATACAGCTTTGACCCAGAAGTGTCACCAGAAGCACCGTAATGCACCGAAGAATTGAACTTCGTTCTGGAACTGTATGTGATGTTAGAGTAAGGTCGCCTTGACAAGCCATCAGCTATTTTTGTTTAATCTCCCAATAGCTAGGAGAGGCCACCTATCGCCTTTTTTGGCGATAGGTGGTTCTTTTTTGGGCGCGCTCCAGACGGCGGCGCAAGACCGCTGCCATCTGGAAGTTGTTTGTGCTTTCTGCACCAACAATTTGCGCCCGAAGTTTCCTTATGTACTCTTTGTACATATGTCCTCCTTTCTGGGACTTTAGGACTTCGGGTTTAGAACACCGCTGTAGGTGGTGTGGGTTGCACAAGCGAAGCTGTGCAACTTCTTCCACTCTTTACATGATGTACGGAATGCACATCAAGACCGTTAAGGGAGGTGTGGGTTGCACCAGCGAAGCGGTGCAACTTCTTCTTTTTGATTCATCTACTGTGGCACCGTCTGTTGTTTTTAAAAAAACATCCCCGTCTACAGCTCGGAGTATCAATACTTAGAACTCCTATTCACCCCAGAACAATAAAGTTGTGGGGTGCGTTAGAAGGCCTAAATATTAAATATTGATGGCGCTCAGACTTTTAGCTAAAATCTTCCCATTCCTCCTGTGCTCCAAAATCTTGGCTGTACTGGCTGTAATCTTCGTAAAAAGAATACTCCTGATTTGAGTAATCAGCCCACTCTTGGTTAAAGTTTTGGTAAGTATCAACGTACTCATGCTGAACATTGTTTTCGTAAGAAGCCTCAGCAAGAAGTGCGTTAATATCTGCTTCATTTTCTACAACAGTACTTTTTTCTTCAAAGTATTCTTCTGCAGAAACAAACTCATCGTAGCCATAGTACTGTTCTACTTCATCGTCGGTCATTTCTTTGATGGAGTAGATGAACTGGCGCTCGATCTTGTTGTTGAATGTACCAACAAACCTTTCAAGGGTGGGGCTATGCTCAAGAGCAACTTCGTTCATCGAGAAGGTAACCAGGTATTTTGCAACCTTAATGTCTTCTCCGTTTTCGCTTTTTGCTCTTGCATAGTGATACCCAAGCTCAGTTTTGCTAGTGTTATTTTCAAGAGCGTACTCACAAATCAAAAACTCGTAAGTATTTTTGTCTTTGCCAATAACATTAGCTTTTTCCACTTTGTATCTGTAAGGATTAAATCCTACTTCAAGGCTATCTGTGACTTTTGCGCCAACTGCTTCTTTACCTTCTTTGAGGTAAATTTCTTCCAGCTGATGCATAGTGTCGTGAATTGCTGCTGCAGGATCACGAGCTTCAAAGTTAAAGGTAAACATTGCAAGGCTTTCAGAAGTAAAGTATTTTGCATCTTTACTTTCATCTGGTCTGTTGTTAGCTCCGTAGCTTTTCTGGAACTCAGCGACAGCTTCACCATCTACTTCATTGTCCCACTGCCTTTTCAGAACAGAAGTTTTGGCATTAAACATTGCCCACTCATCTCCTTGGAAGGAGAGGACGTCAAAGTCTTTTCCTTTCGTAAAGACTACCGACTTTCCAAGAGCGTTTCTTGCGTTAACCGCAGAAATGCGGTCAAAGCCAATGATGTAGCCATGAAGCAGTCCTGTTTTCTTGTGGATGAGGTCAAAGTAGTGGACTTCGTTATCACCCTCTTTGGTGTACTTAGGAACAAAGGTATATTCCTTCATACTCAAGACAGACTCTTTCTTCTCCTCTGCATTGAAAATGGTTTTGCCAAATTCAATCATATTTGGAATCAAGAGTTTTCTAGCATCCACAGTATTAGAGTTTTTGAACTTTTTGGCAAATGCTTTTGTGGTAAGCACAGCAACTGTGTTCTCTACTCCGCCCTGTTTTGTTGCAGTTCTGGACTGCTGGACTTCAAGACCGATTCTAGTCAAGAAGCTTGCGCTAAACAGGTCATGAGTAATATTCCGCTTAAAAGGAATGCTCTTTGCGGTACCGTTATTACCAACAATCCAACACTCCTCTTTGAGAGGTGTTGGCATTGTGCTTTTGAGGTACTTAAGTTTTTTCGTAATAGGAAGAATAGAAGAGGCAATGCGACTTTCCAGTTCTTCCCAGCCATGTTTTACAAGTTTAGTCAAAACATTGTGCGTAAAAGGCGCTGCCGGTCGAAGAAGACCGTAAGGCTTTCTAGCCTCAGCTCCAGTTTTAGTGTAAATGTACCACTTACCCGTTTTTGCAGACAGGCTAAAGTCCGCAAACAAACAGATGGGCTCTTCGTCTTCTGGCCTTCCTTTGTAGGCGTTGTTTTTGACAAGCAGAATTTCTTTTCTCAATTCTGCAACAAAAGCATCCTTGAGGCCAAAGGCTTTGAAGACTTTCCAGAACCAATGAGGCTTACCGTTGATTCCATTACAGTGAAGGTCAATTTTGCTAGACAGAGCATTCATATAAACGTCTGTATTTGCAAATACTCCACTTTCCAAGTTGAGTTCTGAAATTTCTTTCAGAATCTTCCCAAAAGTCTGAGTCATCGACTTTTTGTTGGTGTTTTTTGCGTAGTAGAGCCCATCCTCGAAGGAATCGAGGTTCGGGTTTCTAGCAATCTTTTTCAGTTTTCCGTCAACTTCAAAGGTTTCAACTTTGTAGTTGTGTACGGTCTCCATGACAATCCAAAGCAAGAAGAACTTGCTCAGGTTTTTGGTCCGAGCAGCCTCGTCCTCAAAGTCAAAGAACTCAATAGAGTCCATGTAACGTTTGAGGTTGACCCAAATCTCGGTAGAAACAGGGTTTGTCTCCATTTTGACACCACCGGTAAAGTATGCGGTGAAGCTTGGCTTAAGTGCCTTTCTCAGGATGTCCAAAATGTAAAGTTCATTAAGGATATCTGCTTTTTTGTGGCTCCACTCAGTCACAGCACCACGCTCGACATCCACGCCTCTAAACATATTAGACCATACTGGAGAAGACAGAGATCCGTTGGGGTTAGTGATGCACTTATTGGTATTATGCTTTTTTCTCCCCTCGAAGTTGGTCATTTCCTCAACTCTTTTTCGGACTTGAATGGCTGTTTTCGAGTGAATTTGTGAATGGTTTGCTAGCGTAGTTCCAACAAGACCCTGAGCGCCATGTTTAATGTGTTCCGAGCCAAATGGGTTTTCAAGCATACCCCACTTTTCTTCTTCGCTGGCAGATTCATCAAGGTTCATCACAAAAGACTTGCTTCGCAGTTTTGAGTGACCGGGTCCACGATAGGGGTCAAATTTTAGTTCTCTGTCGTCAATTTTTGATTTAATTACGACATTTGCGTCTTCCCAGCATTCTTTCATAAGATCAGCAAAAGTCTCAAAAGTACTAGAATTAACCTTTACAGAAAAAGGCTTTCCATCTTTTCTGTACTTTTCAAAAGCAGCCTTAGTTGCTTCGTAAGCCAAAACAGAGTCATTGTAGTCCTTCAACCGTCTTTGATATTCTTCGTTTGTCCACCACTTTTGCGCAGAAAAGTCTCTATAAGAGCTCCAGCCTGCACCAAGAAGCAAGCTCAAAAACTTGACGACTTTTTCTACTCTTTCTTCTTCTGTTACGCCTTCTTCTTGTGGTGTGTGCTTCAAGACAATTTCAAGGAGCTTGACAGCTACCCTTCCCATCTCGGCACCCAGCTGGGGCTGAGTATCCTTCTTCATCCCCATAATCGTACCTTCCAAGAAGACCATCGCGGACGCATAAAAGACCTTCGTCATTTCCTTGTACATTTCAAGGCGGTATTTAAGGCCTTCCTTCTTTGCTACCACATCCCACAGATGTGTGTTTGTAAAGTACACATCCATGTACTCTTTAATGTAGCCTTGGAACAACGCAACCATACCAGGCTGTGCATCCAGAGTGGCAAGGCGGTATTCGTCAAGCTTGATGTCGCCAGCCTTAGATTTAGCACTGCCAAGAGCGTCCTCAACGAAGGACTGCTCATAAGTCCAAGTCGCTTCGTCATGAATGCCAATAAACACCATAGTGTCTGGATATTTACTGTAAATTGTTCCATGATGCTCACCACCAATCTCAGGCATAGATGCAAACATAATTGGCATCACAACTTCATCGGTAAGATCAGTCTCTGCGATTTGTACTTGAGGCTTGTAGTTGTCCGGTGCATAGAAGCTTCTCAGAATATCGAGTTGCCCACCACGGACTTTTTCATCTGCAAGCTTAATAGTCTTAAGCTCCACATTCGCACTAATTTGTGGCGTGAAGTAAGCTCTCCAAGCAACGGTGTCACCATCAGTGTCACCAGTAAAGATATTTTTAGACACCCACGGGTTGACAACAAAAGCGTTGCAGGCAAAAATGTCGCTTGCAAAAATCATTTTATTGGTGCTGTCATCAAAACCAATGTAGTATTTGAAAGGATTGATAATCAAAATGTTGGTATACACCTGTGGTCCCGATGTGGGGTAACGCAGTGCGTCTCCAAGCAGGTAATCAGGCTCGTACCCAAGTGCCTCTGTGATGAGATCCCATGCACCTCTAGTACCCCAAAGCATTGGTACTGCAGGGATAAATTCAGGGCCAGTGCAACGCTGCATTGCACCAATCTTGATTTCCCCTTCTTTGTAAGTACCTTCACCAATAAAGTATGGGTTTGCAACCAAGGCCATAGGCGGGATTACAGAAGCGTTAGTCCAGTCGGCCATATAGCCAGTTTGTGGTAGAGTCAAACCAAGCTTTTTCCAGAGCTCAGTTTGAGTGGTGTAGGGCTGCGCGTTAAGGAAGCTTTGCTGCTCTTTGATCATCAACGCCCTAGCCGTTGGATGGTTCCAAAAGTTCAAGTTAGTGACGTTTTCTTTGTCAACGTCCTTGCCTTTTGCAATAGACACGCCACTCCGAGGGTCTGTACCAGTAGAGTACAGGTCCAAAGCTTCGTTGATGCTTTCCCCAAAGCGCTTAATTGCACTTTCGCTTGGATACAAGTGAGAAGTAGTGTGCTTTACAATATCAAAGTCTTCTTCCTTAATATTGCCATCAACAACTTCGTCGGCAAGAAGGCTTCTGAACGCAACGCTGTAGTTGACTGGCTGAGAGCCTTGCTTCATGCTCCCAGTACCATAATCTTGTAGTACACCAAACACAACCTTGCTAGTAATGTTCAATGCACCAAATTTTTTGCATGCTTCAATCATGTCAACTTTCTGTCCAGTCTTGAACATATTATTGACATCAAGAAGCACAAAGCCGGGCTTAAGAGCTCTACAAGGAGTCAGTAGACCCTTGCAGTAAAACTGTGCAAGGTTTTCCACTGTGCTTTCTGCCGTCTCTGTGTTGGAAACAATACCACTACGGTATGCGTCTCCAACAACTTTGAGAATTTCGTTGTAAGCTTCCTCAAAGTTTTCTGGCTTTTTCTTAAAGCGAAGTGCCCACTCACGCTTTACGCTATCAATAGCGTTCTGGCGCTCGTCGGACAACTCCAAGCAGGCTCGAATCTGAAAAGAGTTGTCTTCTGTCAGGTTCAGCCTTTTGGCAACGTTCGGGGCACAAATGGAGTTACCATCCATTTCGATTCCCAAGCGCTCGATGTTAACTACCGAAAGAAGCTCTTCTTGGTAGTTACCCCAGAGTTTGCAAAGAGCTTCCGTTTTAAACGGATTCTCTGCGATTACACTATTGTTAACCGCTTTCTCAAGGTCACTGTACAGTGTGGGGCTGTTGAGGTCACACACCACAAAGGTGATGTCTTTGAGCAGGCGACCAATAAGAACCAAGCTCAGCCAGTGTGATGGACCGTGAGCATAAGCACGAGCAGCAGCTGGTTTCAAGTCCTTGGTTTTCTTGTCCTGTTCTGTGTAGAACTGAACTGCGACTGCAGGGCTGAGAAAGATTTCACCAGCCTGCAAGTAAGGAGCATACCCAAACTCGCCATACCAAGCTTCTGCAAGCTTGGCCTCATAACTGATGTCCCTGTCTTTGGTGTTGTAACGACCAACAGGAAGCATTCCCTGGTCAATCTTTTCTCTATTGCACAGAGAGTATAGACTGACAACGCCGGGAATATTGGCTTCTTCCCCTTCGATCTCTACCAACTGTCCATTGACAAGATCGTAGTACGGGAGGATGATTCTTCCTTTTTCATCCTTTTTTGCCAAAAGGCTTTTGCCCTTAGTGTACATGTCTTCATGTACAGTCCAAACGGTTTGGTCTAAGTTAACACGAACTTTAGGACCGAATTTGCCGTACTCTTCAATGCCACGGCTTTTGCGGGATACTTGTAAGGCTGATTCTTTTAGATCCATATCCTTTCCTTTCTTGGTTGTTTCGTCTCCAAGGCGAACCCATCCCTCTTTTTCTTCGAGAGACACAGCGACTCTTTGTCCGAACTCCTTAATCCAGACAAACTCAGCTGTGGACTCCCAAGGGAACAGCTTGTGGACGATGGATTGACTATCTTTGTTGTTCTCCTTTCCACAGGTAACGAAGAACTCTTTGCCGCTTGCAAAGAATTCCCCAAAGGAGAAGTTCTCTTCGTGCTTTACAAAGAGGACTTTTTTGGAGACGGATGTCCAGCACAGGGCTGGACAAAAGGCAAACCTTCTTTTCCAGCTAGCAGCCTTCTTGGTGGTAGCAGCTTTCTTGGAAGCAGCAGCCTTCTTTTTAACGGCTTTTCTTTCTTTCTTTTCGAGAGTGAAGTTTTTCTCCTTTTTTTCCAGACCCTTGAGGGTCTCGTGGATGCGGACGACCGCCGCACAGACTTTGAGGTAAGCAGCGATGTTTTTCTTCATAATTTTAAGCTTCTTTTTACCGATACGCATAGTATTCTCCTTGTGTTTATGCGTTGAAAAGTTTGTTTTTTTTGGTTTGGGTTATTGCCACTTCACTGCCCGTGCAGGGCTGATGGTGACCTGCACAAACCCTTTGTGCTTAGTAGTGCCCTCCGACACTACCTTAAGTTTGTGGTTCGGGTAATTGGGAAACGGATGCTTTTTACGCATCCATGATGGAAAGCGTCCAGGGTAGCACACGAACAGGACTTGGTAGTCTTTATCGTTCATGTACTTCACAAAGTTCCCGTTCCAGCTGTAACGGTAGCTATGACCATAAAGTGCAGTCATACGCTTTGTGCCAACGATGATAGTGCTTTTGAACACTTTCTTGCTGGTTTTGTTTGCAGGGTTGGAGAAGAACTGATACACACCCACGGGGATGTGTACTTCCATGGTAGGTGTGGTTGCCACGGTCTTCACTGTGGCGCAGTTTGTAAAAAAGAATGAACCGAAGAGGATCAGGGAAAACAAGAACTTGTTCATGACAATACTCCTTTGTCATAAGTTAGTCGTTCAAGGGTGGGGGCTCGAAACGTTTTGGTATGCCACCCTAAAATACATACCTGGTCCTCATAGAAATAATTGGAAACAGCCCTATTAAAGCATTTTTTGTTGTGATATAATCATCCTTACCTTCCTCTTTTTAAGGCAAAATAATTTATGATATAATTGGTGTACGTTATGGATGATTTATTAAATGATTTAAATCAGTTTAAAGCTGTCATTGATCGCATGGTCTATGAGAAACATATAAACAAGTTCTTACTTTTTTACAAAGAACTACAAAACATTAAAGGCTTGCGCGAATGGGGCAACCTTTCAGATGAAGATTGTTCTGAGTGTATAAGGAAAAAAAGAATGTTGTTGAAAACTTTGATAGGAGAAATGAAGCAGATTAACGATGATTTGTTCGAAAGTATCAATCAGCTTCATCAAAGTTCAATAAACTACAAAGAAGATTTAGAGTGGATTTTAAACTATGAGTGATTTGATAAAAATAAAATCTCAACTCCCTGTTGTTAAAGTCAAGAATGATTTACAACTTGCTTTTCCCCACCAAATGTTTGGACCAAAGTACAAAGAATGGTTAACTGCTTTTACAGACGAAGAAGCTGTAGAAGCAGCATTGCAGGTAAATGCAATGCGGGGCGGTAACTACTCTGTATTGCCTAGAATCTGTCCAAACCTACATAGATGTCCTATGTCTCATTCGTGTCCCTTTAAGGACACCGACAACGTCCCAGTTGGCTTACAATGCCCCTTAGAGCAGACTCTAATTGTTTCTAAGATGAGCTCTTTTATGGAAGAGTTTAATGTCGATGGTAATCGCGCCGCTGAATTTATGCTTTTAAATCGTCTTGTAGAACTTGATCTCTACGACTTTAGGATTAATGCATATCTTGCAAATATAGAAAACATGGCCGCTCCAATTGTTGATGAAATCGCTGGCTCAACACCTCAAGGTGAAAAATTTCATAGAGAAGCCGTTCATCTTTCCTACGAACTAAAAGAGAGAATATCTAGAGAAAAGATGAAGCTTTTAGACATTCTTGTTCAAACTCCACAAGCAAGAGTGAAAAAACAAGCTGCCCTAAAAGAAACAAATGAAAAAAGTGTTGGCAAAAGTATGGCCCACCTAAATCAACTTGTTAACCAACTAAATCAAGTTCATGTGATAGACGACGATGAGCTCAAGTAATAAAGCTGCTCTTACTGGTGAATTAGTCCACCAGATTATTCAGTCAGAATATGCCTTCGAAGGAAAGCTTTATTCTGCAGAGCCAGTAATTGTAAATCAAGCTGACAACCTTGTTTCAAAAGTTGATGTTATTAAATCCGATGGCACCATCCAGGAAATAAAGTCAGTTTCAATGCATGAGCTTATCAGTATGAAGTCTCCAAGACAGGAGCATATTGTTCAGCTTATTTATTACATTACAGAGCTTGGTAAAAAGCATGGTGAGCTTCTCTACGTCGCAAGAGAAGCGATAGGTATGCGCAAGCTTTTCAAGGTCACTATAGAAGGTGATGTAGAAGAGCTTAGTGACATAAGTACAAGTTTTATGCAAATTAAAAACGCGGCTATCGGTCCTGCTGGTTTTGCAAAAACACAAAGTGCTTTCATACACTCAATTGCTTCTCAGGTTTCAAATACAGAATTAAAAAATCAGTATTTAGAAAAGTTAAAAGAATTTGAGTCCCTTCAAAAAAGAAAGAACAAAGCAATTAGGCTGCATGATCTAAAAGAATCAATAAGACAAGCAAAAGCTTCTACCTATGAAGCTGATTTTAACACCGTTAGTACAGGTAACGCTAGAGGTCTTGCTGGTTTATTTAAAAAATTGTTTACAGATTTTGGTTCTCCATATGACGGAAAAAAAATAAAATCAGCGTCAAACTTTGTAAAAGGAGTAGAAAAAGAGACCAATAGTGATAAGCGCGTAAGAGCACTAGTCTTAGATTCAAATAGAACTAAAAGGATAAAAAAGGTACAAACAAACTTTACTCTGCCAAAACACAAAAGGCGACTAAGTGAAGCTTTTTCAGAAGTTAAGCCAATTACTAGAATAGCTCCTCCAACTCCAACAGAAGTAATTCAAACTACACAAAAAGAAGTAAATTTAGAGTCAAACATTGTCAATAGAAGAAAAGAATTAACTCCAGCTTCTATAGATAGAATAAATTCTAGACGTCATCTTGGTCGAGGTTTAAAACCTCGTTTGCCAGTCTTTCAACCCCAGTCACCAATTAAACTTGCAAAAAAAAGCAAAGATAATTTCTCTATTTTAAGGCCAATATTAGATGAGCTAAAACAAGAGGTTGACTTTATAGTTGGTGACGATCAAAAATTCTTAACGCGAAAATTAGAACGAGCCAGGGCTCGCGCACTAGATAAGTTAAGAAAAAGTAATTTAGGCCCAGAAGCGCAGACTGTTTTGATGCAAAGGTTTACAGAATTTGTAAACGCATACGGAGAAAAAAGTAGAAGAAGGATTGAAAAAAGAATTGCAAAAAAAGCAAAAAGTTTGGCACCTCCTGCTCCCCTAACAACTTTAGAGGCGTTAAAAAAGGCTTCAAACCTTGAGCTAAACAAAGACACTGCAAATAGTTTAAGAGAAGTTCAAAGAAAAAATGTACCTTCAAGATCTGTTGCTTTAGATATTGAAAGTGCATTTGCCTACAAAGAGTCCGGAAAATACACTCCAATTCACGAAATCGCTTTACGTGAAAGTGCCACCCCAACTGGTATAGAACTTGATGATATAGGCAAAGCTTTAAAAGAAACAAAATCAACTATAATAAGGTCTCATCTCTTAGACGAAGCGGCAACAAATAGAATCCTAAAAGCAAGACACTTAAGTGAACTTAGTGACCTTATTCCAAAAAGTAGTTTAGATGAATTAAAGCAAATTGCACTCCGCTCCGGTGCAAAAACTGAGCTAGGTAGCCCAGATGTCCTTGCCTACCTAAAACAAGAAGCAAAAGGTCAAATTGTTGGTTTTGGTCAACTAGATGAATTTGAAAAATTTAGCTTTAGAAAAAGATTCAAAGCAGAAAGATTTATAAAAACTTCAAACATAGGTCAATACATTTCGTCTAAAAAGACGATGTATGAAGCTTTAAGTAGCAACCTTGAGTCTGCAGCGCGAGCTGGTGGTGGTCAGCTTCGAATTACTGGTCACAACATAATGGGTCACGACCTTGATACCATTCGCGAGATGGCAAAAGTCTACGGAATTAAATCTCCAGTAGATCAGCCTCACTACTACTTTGAAGACACCTTAAAGGGCGCTCAAGGGCAAAAGTTTTGGAACAAGGTAATGTCCGACTCAATTGCCGGAAAAGGCGGTGCAGGAAGTGTTTATGAGTCTCTTTTTAAAATTAATGAGTATGGACGAAAAGAAGGTATAAAGAAACTTGGTAACGTTCTCGCGGCTGCTGGATTCGTTACACAAGAGCAGTTGGCAAAACACGCTCACAAAGCTGAGTTCGACACTGCAATGTCTTTCATTTTTGACTCTTTTCAAAATAGAGTTCTTTCTTCTAAAAACAGTGAAGAAATAACAAACAAGATGGTTCGCAATTGGGTTGACATGGCGTTAAATGTAGATGCTTCTGGACCAAGTCCAGAGCTCAACCACAACGCTACTTCTTGGGCAAAAGATTTTACAGACAAAGGCACGATACGTGCCAACCTAAACAAAAAAGAGTCAATTCCAAATCCAATAGGGGCAAGTAAGTTAAGCGGCAGAGTTCACAACCTTACTCAAATGGTACCTAAAAAGGCAATGCCTTATGTTTCTGAAATGTTTGATGTTTTCGAAGGTGCAGCCCAAACTTTCAAAGAAAGCTCTTTTAAAACACGATCTTTCTTAGGCGAGCTAAGTCTTGCTACCAGCCAAACTGTAAACAAACCGAAAACCCTAACGGGTTTGCTTCTTGGTCTAACGACAGTTGCAGTTGCCGGTAACTCTATATTTGGAGGAAGCTACAAAGCTTCTTACAATCAAATTCCAGGAAGACGGCAAGCAAATGAGTTTAGCGGCAAAGACGAAGTCTACAACACAATAGAAGGAATGTCTCATCAGTCTATGTACACAAAGGCAATGAGAAATATTTTTACAGACTTTGGAAGCGGATACAAAGGTAGAGTTGGCAGTGGCTTTTTAGAACTGTTTATATCGAAAATAACACCAAAAATGCAAAAGTACAAAGTACCTTCACCTGTTTCCACCTTGAAGAAACAGGTGATATCTACACAAGATAACATTGTAAAAGAAAGTAGAAAAGAAATTTTACGACAAAATATGCAGAGAAAATTTAGAGAAAGTCCAGTAATTAAAAATCGTAAAAAGCGCATAGAATTTGACGATATAAGGTATACTAATCAAGTACGTATGCCAGAAGTTGATGCTGGGTTAGTTTTTAGAGCCTACAAAAATAGAATTGGTCATAAGGTGATGTGATGAGAATTGGTCTTCCTAAATTTGCTTTTTCTGAAATTGCAAAAGGAATTGGAGAAAGTGTAGGTAGCAGTGCTTTAAAAGGTGCTGGTGTTGGAGGTTTAATAGGTGGTGGTGTAACATGGGCTGGTGGTGGTGACCCCCTAGAAGGTGCTCTTACTGGTGTTGGTATTGGAGGTATGGTTGGAGGTTTAACTTCTCTTGGAAGAATAGGTCGGAGTCTTACAGCAAAAACCGCAGATGATGTTGCAAAAGAAGGCTCTAAAATTTTTACAAAAAGCAATCTAAAAAAAGTAGGTGTAGGTGTTTTAGATAGAAGCCTTCAAGCCGGAGTTGGAACCTTTAACATTTTAAGCAAAGGGATGGGTGCTGCTGGCGCGCTGATGCCATCAAAAACCACAGGGTTTGCCCTTGGGGGCGCAATTGGCCTTGGTGCAGCTACATATGGTGCTGGAAAAGCAGTTTTAGGAGAGCTAACAAAAGGCTCTATGTCTCCCTATGGTGACACAATGACTGCCTTAAGATCTCCCGGTGTACTCGGAACAAACGCTATGGTTGGCATTGCTGCTGGAGGTGTTGCTGGTAGTCTAGTTGGCGCGGCTGCTGGTGGTTTAATTGGAAGAAGTAGGGCTGGTGTTGCGGTTGGTGTTTTTGGCGGTGCGTTAGCTGGCAGCGCCGCTGGCTACGGTCTGTCTGGTGCTGGTCAAGCTATGTCTCTGTATGCTGCTAACAAAATGCACACTTACGATCAAAGAGCTACAGCCGCAAGAAGATTTAATAAAAATTCTGGTATGTCTGGTCCCATGTCCTTTAGCTCTGGAGGAAGAGTTAGTGGTGGACACCTTGGAGCTACTGGTGATTTAGCTCTTAGCCTACATGCAAATAGAAGAGGTTAAAAATGACAACACAAGCCTTGCCATCAACCCAAGGTCCACTAACCGAAGTTCCATCACTGTTTCAGAGATCTAAATCTTTTTTTGGTGGCGAAACCTTTGGCTTTCAGAGAAGTTTTGGTCAAAATTTAAATTTAGTTTCAGGGTCCAGAGGCTGGAGCGGTTCTGCAGACTTCATGATGAGGCATGGATCTAATTTTGGAGAAAAAGCCGCTGGATTTACTGCAAAGCACATCTCTCCTCGCCTAGAAAAACCTGCTGTTGCTTTTGCAAATAGTCTCAATGATATAGCTCGTGCTGGTGGTGGTGGGGTTAAGGGCGGTTTTTCAACCCTTGGAAGCATTATCGCAAAAGCTCCCCTAAAAAGCTTTTTAGTAAAAGAATTGCCTCAGTGGGCTTTGTTTGACCTTGCTATGCAAGTCGGTATGGAAGGCAAGCCTTTAAATATGAGAACCTTGGTAGATGCAGGCTCTCATGCAATACCAACTGCAATTGGTATGAAACTAGCTGGACATGGTATGAAAGGTATCGCTAGACATGCTGGTTGGCAAATAGCTGGAGATATGTTAGGTTTAGGTCCTTGGGGATCGTTAGGGCTTCAAATAATTGGTTCTACAAAAATGCCAGGTATTGGGTGGGCTGTTGCTGGTGGCAAGCTGGCCTACGAGGGAGGTAAGGCATTTTTCAACGCCAACGCTTCTTTGTATCAAGCTGGTAAAAGTTACAACAAAACAGACTTTGGAATAGGAGACTATTCTTACATGACAAGCGAAGCCGCTACAATGAGACAAAGAGCTGTAGGTGCAATTCAAAAATCCCACATGAATGCCAGAGCTATGCTAGGCAATGAAGCGAGTATATTAATGCAAGGACGTTATTAATGAGTGAATCTAATATTCAGCAAAGAAAAAATCCTTTAGATGTAATTGTTGATAATTTTTTCAAAGAAGAAAGTCATTTAAAAAATCTTTATCAAGAGATGATTGGTAGACATGATTTTCTCGACTACGACTTAAATCCTAGTTCATTTCCAGACTTTGACAAAAACTGGAATGGACTGCACGACATCTGCAAGGAATGTATTTTTAGACAAATTCATAAATACAAAGAGTTTCCTTTTGACGGTAATGAAGTTTTAGAACCTGGAGTTATTGGAAATAAGTTTTTAGTTAACTGTCAAGGCATTCCAAAAGAATATGTTACAGACGATCAGTTAAGACAAATAGGCATAGACCCAGAAAGCGAAACTGGGGCAGAAGCAAAAGCTTCTGTAGATCCAATTAAGTGGGCAGAAAGATACCTAAAAAATGAAGATGGTAGTCCTTGGGTTGCAAGAAAGTATCAGGAAGTAATGATCCGCTGCTCTTCGAACCGTGTTGTTTTTAGATGCGGTAGACGTATTGGAAAAAGTCCAATAAATCAAGCTCTTATATCAACAGATAGAGGTATTTTAACAGCAAAGGAATGCTTAGATTTGTACAACAGTGGAGAGAAAGTTTCAATCCTTTCTCTCAACATGAAAACTCTTAAGTATGAGTTTCAAGAAATTAAGTGTTGGGATCAAGGTCTCAACCAAGCGTATAGAGTAAAAACAAAAAGATCCAGAGCAGAAGAGATGACAGACGAGCATCCATTTTTAGTCTGGAGAGATGATTCTGATTTACCTCAG
>Ga0255751_10002820_pt1 | contig 16046 bp, 16 predicted proteins | sample 071ome_20_FD_179951 | JGI IMG/M metagenome (GOLD analysis project Ga0255751, IMG submission 179951) | Coastal salt marsh microbial communities from the Groves Creek Marsh, Skidaway Island, Georgia - 071412BT metaG (version 2) | ecosystem: Environmental > Aquatic > Marine > Intertidal zone >...
TGCGTCTGCGCCAGTCTCATTGTTTACAACTCGGGCCCATTTGAGTTGGACGACGTAACCCAGTCTGACGGTTTATGATTCGTCAAAAGAAGGAATGGGTCCTCACAGATCGGACCGGTTTTGAAAGTTTTCCTTACTGTTTGTACATATGACATGTGTAAAGTCCACCGATGGAAGAAGCGGCGTCGTTCACCCAACCGAGCTGCCTCTTTGCGACGCAGCAACAGCAGCCATGGCGAGACGTCCGGCGCGATGCTACCGCGTGATTAAGAACAAGCCGTACCCGAAGTCCCGGTACTGCCGTGGTGTTCCGGGTGCGTAGAATCGACTCTCGCCTCTCGCTCACCTTCGCCAGTGGAACCGGAACCGAACCGCATCGCGCGTGTGGAACCCTAAAACTAAACGATGAGACTGACGATGCGCTGCGTGTGCGCGACGTGAACAGATCCGAAGATCCGCATCTACGACGCGGGTATGAAGAAGTACAACTGCGACGCCTTCCCGGCGTGCGTGCACCTCGTCAGGTACGTTGAACGCGATGCGCGACGGTGGTTTTGTGATCCACACGCACACTCGGGCGGGGACGTGTTCGCGAGACCCTACCGCAAATCTGAAATTTACGAAGACGCGGTCGTAACGCGCGACGCGACGCGCGAGTGTCGAGCGAGGAGACTGACGGTGATGCATGCTTTTTGTTATTCACGATTCGCAGTTTCGAAAAGGAACAAATCGGCTCCGAGGCTATGGAAGCCGGCCGCATTGCCGCGAACAAGTACATGGTGACCAAGGCTGGTAAGGAAGGTTTCCACCTTCGCGTGCGCTTGCACCCGTTCCACGTTTTGCGTATCAACAAGATGCTTTCGTGCGCTGGTGCGGATCGCTTGCAAACGGGTATGCGTGGTGCGTACGGTAAGCCGCAAGGTGTTGCCGCGCGGGTGTCCATCGGTCAAATCATGTTGTCCATCCGTACCAAGGATGTGCACGCCGATAAGGCCGTCGAGGCGTTCCGCCGCGCGAAGTTCAAGTTCCCGGGTCGCCAAAAGATTGTCAAGTCTAAGCAGTGGGGCTTCACCAAGTACTCTCGCGACGACTACATGAAGTGGAAGGAGGCCGGTCGCCTCTTGCCGGATGGCGTCAACATGAAGGTTATCGACAACCACGGTCCGCTCTCCGCCAAGCCGGCGGATCAGCTCTTTTTGGAACCTGCCCGCAAGTACAGAGTTGCGCTCTAGACGCAAGTACAGCGGCGGCGCTCCGATCGGTGAGAGGTGAGGGGAGCTCTACACATAGCACGTCCTTCTAGAGGGTTGTGATACACTTACTCGATACAAAAAAACAAGCATACACACGTACACACACTAATTACAAGCCCACTAATAAATCTTCCGGAGCATCTCCGGTGAGTCTACATCCTATCAATTGAAAAAAAGTATCGCTCGACCTCAGTCGGCCGCCATCTACCAGGCGAAGCGCGACGACGGAGTCGTTGGACGCCGATGTCCCAACGCACTCGAGCCTGCCGCAGAAGACGTACTGACCGGGTGGTCTACGAATGAATAATAGCGCGCTCTCGCTCGGCTCTCCCTCAGAATTCACGGTCGTCACTTCGGCAGACTTTGCCTGACGAACTCGCTCGACGTCCAAGTCGAGTGCTCCGAAAGCCGCGCCGTCCCATCGCATATACAACTCTCCATCCTTGTCCCAAAACGCTGTCGGCCCTCGAGTTTCAGGCCTGCCCACGGAGACGAATATCGAAGTTGCGTTCGCCCAGGTGTCAATGTTGCGACCGTCGTTTACGGAGCGAATCGGAACGCCCGGGGATAGAAGCTCTACGGCGCCCTTGCGTCCTCCGGCGATGGTAACGCCGACGTGCTCGAGCGAGCCGACAATGTCCGCATTCGCCCTATCTATCGCAGTCTCGCGCGCAAACTGGCAAGGTTTTCCTTGACCACCTCTCTTTGCCGCTTTTTTAGCAGCCTTTGCCGCCTTCATCCGCACCTTCTTCACCGTACGAGGGAGCCCTCGCGTGGGCTCGCCGATCTCCACCACCCGTTGCAGCACGCTCGCTACGTCGTCTTGATCTTCAATCATTGTCAAGCACTTGTCGAAAATCAAACATAAACTGTACCCATCAGCCGCTGCGTACGCAATTTGACTATCCTTGAGCGGTCGCTTCGACCAGTCGCTGCACTGTTCCTTTTTATCGAGCATGCATCCCAAAACTTGCCTCGTCAGCACGGCCAAGCCGCATCGAAGCGACGTCTTTTTGGGATTTGCTGCAAACGCCAACTGCTTGACATCGACGAGACTCTCGCACTTTTTCTCCCAAACTTTAAGATGCGAATACGACGCTTTCATCCTCTTGAGATCATAATTGAAACTAAACCCGAGCTTAAACAAAGCCTCCTCCCAAAGAATCGCTTGCAAGAGCTCGTCCACGGCGTCGTTGAGCTCGGCACCCTTTGACCTCGGCGCGCACGCGAGCAAATCAATCAGAAACACCTCATCCCGCGTCGCCACTTGTAACAACGCCACCGGTGTATTATCCCCAGGCTTCCACTCGGCGTCCAATCCCACACACGGCGGTGGCAGCGGCGGCGGCTTGGCGGCATCCTCCTCGGTTCTGCAGCTTGAGAGTGCCCGCACGACGCGCGTCGCCCGTCTCAACCCCTCCACGTCATCGATCCACCACACCCGGTCCGCCGGAACGCTCGGTAACGGCGCGTATCGCGACGGTTTCACCGCGTTCGGCGGTTTCGTCGGCACGTCGACGGCGGTGCGACACCGAACGACGGGCCGCGGCTGACCAACACCGAAACTGCTCGGTCGGCGGCGGCTCGAGCGTCGCGCGTCGCCAGACGCGACGAACGATGCGTTGTATCGTTGAAGCGCGACCGAAGACGCCGCGCTGGTACCGGTGGTCATCAGATGCGTCAACGCGGGGGGCGATGGGGTCCTTCAACGACGCGTCGCGCGCCGAAGAATGACAGGTGGAAAGCGTGAAAAAGCGCGCCTGCGCGACTACGTTACAACGGAAAGAATGCCTTTTTATCTAAAACCCATCGCCGGCGTCGTCTCTGCGACGCTGTGCGCGCATGTTGACCCATTTCGGTGCGCTCGGCGCGGATTTACTCTTTGTCGTCTCGGATTGCCGACGGAAATCACCCTTTGGGGCGTTGGCGGGCATCTCCATGCTCGGCGCGGATTTGTACATTTCCAAAAGTTTACGCTTGACGTCGTCATCCTTGACGCCGACGGTACTCATCTTCTTCGCGCTGCTCCACCTCGCGGATATCAACATTTCTTCTAATATTTCCTTCTCACCCTGCGTCGCCTTGCGAAGCTCCTCTACAAAGGATGGTGCGGTGACGACGTACGCTCCGCTTCCGCGGACGATTGAACTCAACGCTCCGTCAGACGTCGCCACGTACACCACCCGTCGTTGTTTACTCACCCCACCACCAACCCCCTTGAGTTCCTCCACCACTCGCGCCTCAATCCACGAATCCGCATCATTCTTCACGCTGTACACAATCTGAAACCCGTCCGTGGCTAAATCACCCTCGACGTCGTCTTCATCCTTTTCCCGGTTTCGATCCGCATCCCACACCAAGACGACGTCGTATCCAGAAAACGCCTTGAAATCTTTCACCTCCTTCACCAACGTCTCCCTCGCCGCGTCCAAATCCCCGCATTTGAACGCTGCGTTCGCTTCTTCCAATCCACACTCCTCTAGCCCGCAAATGTTGTATCCATCGACGAGTAAAAGCGGCGGCGATCCCGCGCCAGAGTGCGCTCGAAGCTCGCTCGCCAGTCGCGCCTCCTTTTTCTTTTCCAATCTTCGCCTCGCGAGCTCTTGTTCGTACGCCCGATCCCTCGGCGTCGAGGCGCGACGAACGCCATCGATTGGTTTCGACGACGTGGACGACGACTTGTTGACGGGCGACGACGACGATGAACCGTCTACGTTTAACGAGCGAAACCGCTCGACGAGTTTGAGTTGCGTCGAGACGCTCATGCCGTTTGACTTTCCCGTGATTCTCCTCGCCGGTTGCACCGACGGAACGGATGACGACGACGACGACGACGATGCACCACCGCCATTCTTACCCTCCGACGACCCCGTGCGTTTCTTCTTCTTCCCGGCGGCGACGATGACGGCGTCTCGACTTTGTCGTCTCGACGTCAGCGGCATCAGCATCGTGCGTTTCTTGTACGAGTTCGAGTCGCGTCGCACCTTTCCCAACGTCGACGACGAAAAAGACGGCGATGACGTGGACGCCACCATCGATATCGACGTCGCCGCCGTCGACGCCCGCATGAAGGTTCGAAACGGCGCTCGGGGAGTCGCACACTGCCGACGCTTAACTTTTCACTTCATCGATACACGCGCGCGTCACACGTCGACGACGATTGGTATCGACGGTAACCCACCGCTGCGCCGGTGTGACTGACGGACGCACGGACGCACGGACGCCGTCTTGATCGAAGACCCGCGCGATAGGCGCGAGCGATGAGCGCATCGACGACGACGACGAGCGCGCAGCCGCAAGCTGTGGAAAAACCCGCGCTGACGCTGACGGCGATCGCGAAGAGTTTACTCGCGGGAGGCGTCGCGGGAGGAGTGTACGTACATTGACGACGAAACGTGAATGCGTGGACGCGAGCGTGAAGGAGGGGGGACGAGGCGCGAGGAGCGCGCGGTTGATGTCCGCGACGGGGTTGATGGGGAAGATGATCGACGCGTGCGCACTCGCGGGGTTAGTTTGGAATGGCTGGGAAAGAATATCGTGCGTATCGCGGTGGTTTGTTCCCGTGGGATGGATGCGTAGATGAGAGTAGTGGTGACTGACTCGAATGCTTCGTTTCGATCGTGGGCGCAGGTCTCGCACGGCGGTGGCTCCGTTGGAGCGACTGAAAATTTTACAACAGGTGCGTCTGCGCTCGGTTAGACATTCGTCGCAACGCGTTCACTTTATACGCGAGGAAGACGAAGTGATTGATGCAGAGCCCGAGCGCTGACGATTGAGAACGTTCGTTATTTTTGCATTTTTACGACGCGTAGGTTTCGGGTGCAGGGGCGAATGGAGCGTACGGAGGGCTCGTGTCCGGTTTGTCTCACATGTGGAAATCAGAGGGGATGAGAGGCTTGTTCAAGGGTAACGGTGCCAACTGCGTGCGCATCGTGCCGAACAGCGCAATGAAGTTTTTCTGTTACGATCACATGGTGCACGCAGTGCTGGATATGAGACGGGCGGTGAATAAGGATGCGGAGATGGATGTGATGACGCGCCTGGTGGGTGGCGCCGGTGCGGGTATCGTCGCCATGTCGGCGACGTATCCGCTCGACATGATTCGGGGGCGTTTGACCGTGCAGAAGGCTGCCGGCGAGGGGGGGACAAACTATCGGGGTATTTATCACGCATTCACTGTGATTGCGCAAAAGGAAGGGTTCGGGGCGTTCTACAAGGGGTGGACGCCGTCGGTTATTGGCGTCATTCCGTACGTCGGATTAAACTTTGCCATTTATGAGACGCTCAAGGATCAATCAGTCAAGTTTCAGGGCTTGCAATCAGCCAAGGATTTGAGCGTATTCTCTGGTTTAGTATGTGGCGGCATCGCGGGCGCTGTGGGACAAACGGTGGCGTACCCGTTTGACGTCTGCCGCCGCCGTTTGCAGGTTTCCGGCTGGGTGCAAGCCGGCGTCCAATCTGGCGGCCCGGTGTACACGGGCATGTTTGACTGTTTCCGCCGCACCGTCGCCGAGGAGGGCGTCGTTGCCTTATTCCACGGTCTCAGCGCCAACTACGTCAAAATCATGCCCTCAATCGCCATCGCCTTTGTCGTCTACGACCAACTCAAAATCATCCTCAAACCCGAGGTGCACATTTCCAGCGGCGGATAAAACACTTGATTCAACTTTCCGCAACCCGAGGATCGCCCGCGGGCGAGACGGCGGAAGGAACGACAACACATAGAACCATAGTGAACGATATTATTCGATTCTTTTAATGTCATCGTTCACAGAACGTAGCCTAAATCATAAACCCGCAGAGTACGGACGACGCCGCTCGGCTGTCTTGTCAGCACATACCACAAAAGTATACTAATTACCCATACACGTAGGGATCACACAGATCACACACGCCACGTGTACACGAAAAACGCCTCAAACTTCGAACGCGTTCGACACTTTTCCACTCGCGAGGGACGAAAGGAACGACGTAACCATGGCGAACCCGGTGTGCTTTTTTGACATTGAGATCGGCGGTCAACCGGCCGGACGCATCGAGATGACGGTACGCGCTTCCCGACGACGACGCGCGGCGACGCGCGATGCACGCGATGAACGACGACGCCGGTCCGGTCGATGGGTGGATTCCGATCGGATTGTTCGACACGATTATAATAATCTGGCGGCGAATGAGTGAGCGGTACACGACGACGACGATTCGAAGCGCGCGAATGACGGGAATACTGACGACGATGAAAAAACTGTTTCTTGTTACGTGTGTTAGCTCCGCGCGGACGTCGTCCCGAAGACTGCGGGTACGTGAAACGATTGAGAATCGGACGGGAACGATGGTTGATGGTCAACGCCGATCGATCGATCGGTCGTTTTTTTGCCCTTTTTCCCACTCTGGAGTGAAACGAGACGCCAGAGAGACTGTCCGTGCCCTCGACGCCTTTGCGAGAGTCTGAGTGCATTCTTTGATTGAAATGTTGCGTCGTTTGGACGAAACGAAGCGATGCGCGAGCGAAAGAACGACGTACTGACTGAAATAATCCCGCTTCGACTGCGACTTTTCCGCCATACAGAAAACTTCCGCGCGCTCTGCACGGGCGAAAAGGGCTTTGGCTACGAAGGCTCGTCTTTCCACCGCGTGATCCCGGGTTTCATGTGCCAAGGCGGTGACTTCACCAACCACAACGGTACCGGCGGCAAGTCCATCTACGGTAACAAGTTTGAGGATGAAAACTTCACCCTCAAGCACACCGGTCCGGGTATCCTCTCCATGGCCAACGCCGGCCCGGGCACGAACGGTTCCCAGTTCTTCTTGTGCACCTCCACCACCGGCTGGTTGGACGGTAAGCACGTTGTTTTCGGCAGCGTCACCAAGGGTATGGATGTCGTCAAGGCTGTCGAAGCCGTCGGCTCGCAATCTGGCGCGACCTCCCGCACGGTTAAGATCGCCAAGTCTGGCGTCTGCTAAATCGAACGCGCGACGAACGACAAGACAACTTTTACGAGCAATACACGAACGAGTTGATGAGTTTGAGTAGTTTACGAATCGCTCAAATCTACTAAGTAATGTTTACAAATTTCCCAATAATAATAATTTCATCTAAATCGCGAGAAGGCGTCGTCAAGTTCGCTGTTTGGACGACGTTTCCCATGCTCTGAGCGCCACGAGCGAGCACAAGTTGACGATCTGCGCCACGACGATTGGCGTCGGGAGTTCCGCCGGGACGATCAAATCCTGAAAGTCAATGCCTAAAATAATCTCCGTGCTCGCGATGACGGTAACCCCGACGTCGCCGACGAAGGACGCATTAGCAAGACCGAGCGCAGTTGCCGGACCGCCAAAGGCCCACAGCGCCGTCAACGCCTGAAGCGGCGTCGAGAGATCGCCAAAGGCGTCGACGCCGCAGGCATCAGAGATGACGCCAGAGCCAAATAAATCTGGTACGTGCAGGGCTCCGCCGGCGAAGAATAAAGGTCCGAGTACGGCGCGGTAACGAGATAATCCATCGCTCGCGTCTTTCGGTAACAGGCTAAACGACTCTGAAGTCGACGCCGACTGCGAGTCATCGCCCTCGACGGCGCGTAGGCGCGAAGAAGCGCGACGCGAATGCGTTCGTTGAGAAGAGACGACACGCGTGGACGCGTGGGACGCGTTCGTGGAGGTACGCATGGTGAAAAGTGAGGCGCACGGGAGAGAGCGAGCAGCGGCTTATCTTTACTATTGCATAAATCACATCAATTTAACTCAACGAACCCACGGCGAGGCGAGGCCGAACGGGGTGAGCGCGTCCATAACTTGCTTGTTCAACGCTCTGCCGAGGACGACTTGCGTCTCATCCGGTCGGATCGGGATGACTGGGTGTTCAATGCCAGGTCCCTGCGAGCCGCCCGACACAACTCCTCGACGCAAAAGGGAGTTGCCGGCTTCGATGCCGCACACGTACGCGCGCTCCTGGCATAGACCCTTGGCTCCGTGCTCTCGATCACCCATTTTCACCCAATCGCCAGCGCAGACGATGTTCTTCACGGATGTTTCCAGCGGAGGTCTCTTTGGATAACTACCCGGTGAAAACAACGACACAGCTCCGGGGTAGCGTCTCACTTCGAAATCCAGCGCCTTGACGCCCTTGAAACCCGGAACCGCGGCTGGGAGAAGTTCATCCGTCAATAAATTGACAATATCCTGGTTGCTCATGCAGGCGACAGCCGTGCCGTTGTAAAAGTCAGCCGCGATGACGCTTCCCTTCGGTTCTTCACCTCCCCACAAGGCAACCTCCGAGTCCTTCTGCAACTGATCGAGCATAAAGAACGTACCTCCAGCCCCTCTGAGCCCGTCGAACCGAGAGAAAACGTTCGCTGGATGTTCAACGTCGACGTACTGGTCCAACCAGATGCGCGTCGCGACTACATCTATTCCACCGAGCGACGCCGCAGCCGAAAATTCTGGAGCCATGCGAGCGAGTTCAGGAGAGTTCGCAACCACACTCTTCATACCCTTCGATCCTAAAGCGAACACAACTGCATCCACATTTTCGATCTTTCCAGTCTCGCCCGTCGTCTTGCTGAAATACTTGACGGCAGTTGCACATCTTGTCACTTCATCAACCTCAACTCCGCTCACAAAAGTTCCACCCATCACCTTGAGGCTATACTTCGACATCAGCAGCTCACTCAGCGGAGCGATGAGAATCTCAGAAATGCTCTTAGACTTGATCCATCGCACGTCGAACGAATCCTGGTGCGCCAGAGCGTAATAGTACAAGAGCTCCATCACCACAGCCGCGGAGAGCTCCTCTGGCGGCTTGAATAGTCCCACCAGCAGAGTGGGACGGATGAAATCGTCTACTAATCTCTTGCTAAGTCCCATGCGAATGAACAATTCGTGCGCAGTCATTCTGTCGTACGCCTCAAACGTCTTCTCGTCCCGGTTTAGATCTAACATTGCATAGAGTAATCCAACCATGCTCGCTCTGTCCGCAAGCGGCAGCCTTTTGAAGTTGTCAAAAGTCGCGAATACTTGCCCGAGCGGGCTCGGCAAAGCTAGAGAATCTCCAAACACTGGAGCGGTCGCCTCGAGACCATCCGGAGACCAGAATGCGCTCGATGTAAACTCGGTAAAAGCGTCCTCTTCCTTGACGCCAAGCTCAGCCGTCAGGCTGTTGATGTTTGGATAATCCTTCCAGAAGCCGCGCGTGCCAGGCTCGAACGGCTTACCGCTCGCCGTGCGATCGGGCGTCTTTCCAGTTGGATCATCTAGGGCATCAATCAGCGTGACGTTCACTCCAGCCTCGGCGAGACTCTTTGCGGCTCCCCAGCCTCCCCAGCCGGCACCGATTACGACGACATTCGAACCGCTTTCGACGTTCGAAGAAGACGTCGACGCTCGCGTGGCGGTGCAGCGAGCCCGAGATGTAACGTTCTTTCGTTCACACTGGGCACGAGACGGGACGATGACCCCGCGATAGACGGTGGACGCGTGTAGACTCGCCATCTTTTTGTGACGTCACGGTGGTACAGTTTTCTCAATTTTGGCCACATTTTTCACAGTGAGACATCCAGGGAGCCGAGGGGGCGCGCGAGTGGACACGCAACGGGGTTGGAGGAGACATATTAGTTGATCCGCGGTTGATTTGCTTTTTCGAAATGTTTTACACGCAATGATATCTACAAGCTAAGTATATGTTTCACGAGTCTTCTCACTCACCTTCGCCCCCAGCCAATGGGTGGCCCAGGACTGGGCGCCCCGGGACCTTGAGGTGTCTTCTTGGGTGTGCCGGCATCCTCTCCACTTGCTTCAAGGGTTTTCTTCACTTCACTCTGTTCTGCGATCACGCTCTTGAGAGAAGTCACGAGCTTGTGGCGTTTGCTAGCATGACGCTCGAGCTCAGCTTCAACCACTGCCTTACGCTCATCACGCTTCTTCTGGTTCTCCTTCAACGTGGTAGCGCGTTCCTCTCTTTCCTCCTTGAGCGTCTTCTCGATGTCCTTCGTCTCCTCTTCGAGCTCTTCTCGCAGCGCTCGTACTCTCTGTCTCGCTCGCTCAGCGTCGGCCCTCGCAGCCCTCACCTCCTCGGCAACTTCTCTATGACGGTTCGCCATCATGGCTGCCGTCGCTCGCGCCTTAGTACCGCGAAGCTCATGCTTGATAGCCTTGATTTCTTTAGCAATTGTCGTCTTGCTCACGATGCGCTCGCCCTTGATGCGCGCAGAGTCCCAGTAGTTGATCTCAGCCAAACGTCGCTTCAGCAAGGCAGACTTGAACGTCTCGAGCGGCATCGTGCGCGTTGGTGGCTCGTGTTGCGTGTTCGGAAACGTCGGTCGCAAGAAATCCGGTTCAGGCCTCGCCGGCATGGCCGCCACGGAGGCTTTAAGCTCCGCGTCCGTGAGCTCTCTGTCCATGTCTATTTTGCCCTAAAACTTCTAATTCTCGATTCACAGACGACGGCTCAAACGCGAGTCCAAGCCCAACTATAGACACGCACGCACGAAAATAATCAAGCACGACGCTCTCGTGATGAGATCGCACCGATGAGATCGCCTTCACTCTGTGGGCGCGCCGAGTTGTGATGCGTGGCCCCCCGCGCACTGACGGAGAATCTCTTCCAAGTGACTGACGTGACGCGAGATTTTTAATACTTACAATGTTTGACAGGCTTACGATTGGGTCGTCTACGCGACGGTAGAAACGAAATCAGCGAATGAACGCTCGCGCATCTCTGGGCACCCCGTGGTTGAGATGAGACCTCGATCGAGCGCATTGCGCTTGGTACCTTGTGTGTATTCGGTGGGGAATTTGTAGCCAAGACCGTCGTGGAATTGATGGTACACCTCAGCCGGGTAGAACGGCAGTTGAGCGCTGTCGTAGACCCAGACAGTGTTAATAATGTCCGTCTCGGTTGGTTTCGCGCCGCTCTTGACGATGTTACCGGTACCGGGGATCAACTTCATGCCGTTCACATTGGCGTCCTGGATTACCTTGAATAACGGCGAGTCCACGCCTCCCGGAAGGCCGATGCAGTTTCTGTAACCCGATCCCGCGTCTTGAGGATCAACGCGCTGCATGCCGAGCCCGGGAATTCTTTGAAAGCTACCAAAGTACGCATCTGCCATCACTTTCATCTCCTTTTCATCGGCGACGTCCACGGCGACGACTTCACAGTGTCCTAAGCGCTCGTAAACCGTCTCAGCGGCGCCGTAGTAGTAGCACACCGTGTCTTTGCTTCCAGCACCACCGGCACCGCCGGCGTAACCAACCACAGAGGTGATCGTGTCGTCCGTGCGGCCTATGGTGCGCTCGGCTTCGTAAAACGTGTGCTGTCTACCCCAGAAGCAACCGTTACCAAAGTACACGGGCCTAGCACCGGTCGTCGCAGCCTCCGCGCGCGCGGGTTGCGGCGCGGTGGCTGCTGTCGTACCGAACGCCATCGCCCCGAGCGCGAGCGCGAGCGCCTGGCGACGCGTCGGCGCCGTGGGAGCCACTCGAGAAGTGGATGACGTCGTGACCTCTTCACTCGGGGCTTGAGACACCGCGACGCGGCGCGAGCCTCGCGACGCGACGCGAGCGCCACCGCGGCGGGTTCCGAGACCCTTCGTGCGCGCGTGCGCGAACGCGAGGGGGATAGACGTGGCTAACATGTCGCGAGCGTCGGTTTGTGTGGTGCTCTGCTCCAGCGGAGTGGATAGCAGCTTTCACTTCAGGCGCAAAGAGGACATCAGATAAACATTGGCGTTGTCATTAAATCACGCGTAAGTAAAACAGATTATTCCGAGTAGGGTCGATCGAATGCGTCCTCAGTACTTTCTGAAGTTTAAGCCTTCGCGCTCCTTGAGCATGGCGCGTCCGTACGCTTCGCAGAATTTCTTCTTCGCGGCGTCTCGCGGCGTGCCTTTTAATTTCATCCGAAAATCCCACTTCTCGCGCTCGTCGTACGCGATGCCACCGTGCGAGGCCCACATGGGCTTCTCGCCCTCAACGTCGCCCTTTTCAACCTGCATCTTCGCCGCATACAGCGCATACCAATCGTCCGGGCGGCACACGGCGCCTCCGGGCTTCGGGAGCATTCTCCATTTATGCACGTGTTCCTTATCCCAATTCTTCGCCAAAGTCTCGTATTCATCCACGCTCGGACACTCCCACGTAACTTCATCATCGTCATTATCGCGCGCCTTTTCTTCAACGAAAACCTCCCCACCGACTCTCGGCGCCTTTAACGCGTTCGCCGCGAAGACTCGCTTAAAGTTGCTCAACGAGTTCACCGAAAACATTCGAAAAAACCCATCCACATCCGCACGTCGTCGAATCGGTCGATCACGATCGATCCCCGATCGCACGAACCCACACTTGATCGCCGTTTCGCACACGTCATCGAGCGTCATCGCCTTGACGCGGGATTCCGTGCCCGCACCAGATTTCTCAAAGTCCACACCCATCCCGACGGTTCGCGTCTCTCGCTCGATGTCGAACCGCGTCCGCGCGCTCGCAAAGGGTGCCAACTTTTGTGTGTCCGTTCGTCGTCGTCGTCGTCGACGCCGTCGTCGTCGTCGTCGTCGATCGCTCTCGCGGTCGTCGTCCGTTCGCCGTCGGACGCGCTCGCTCGCGATCCTTCTTCTGACGCGAAAACGCGCGCGCGCGCGTCGAAAACGCCCCGTTCGTTGTTCGCTCGCGTCGTCGTCAACATCGAGGCACCCCTCGTCCGCGTTTAGTGTCCACGACGCGCCGGTTGGTTTGGTGCGCGCAACGTTCAAAAAAAGATGATTGACGGCGCGAGACGGGAGACCGCGACGCGCGATGGACGACGCGTGGACGATGGAAGCGATAGAAACGACGGTCGCGATACCGACGGCGACGGCGCGCGACGGCGACCAAGGGTGTCGGGGGTACGCGCTCGACGTGTCCGCGTCCACGTCGCCAGTCAAGTATGGTTTGGATGCTGCGTGGATCGTTAGTGAAGACGACGACGACGACGACGCGCGCGGCGTGGATGGAGAAGAGAACGAGGAGAAAGTGAACGTAAAGGCATCGCCTGAGATTTTACGAGCGCCAAAGTTGGGGGTCAAGGCGTTGAGTGATTCCGAGGATGATGACTCTGAAGATGACGACGAGGTTGTCAAACCGAACGACGGCGCGGTTCCTCGGGCGATGGGCGGCGCGTCGTCGTTTTCGCTGATGAATAGGGCGTGGAGTGCGTATGATCCGAAGAAAGAGGTTGCGAAAGGGCGAGATGCGATCGATGCGCTGCGTAAAATGGAGGATGAGAGAGAGAGGGAGAGAGAGGAGGCTGAGGAGAAAGCAAAGGCGTTGCTCAACGCGAGAGGAAGGCCGAAGAGAGGCGCCGCGATACGGACCGAGGAGCGGAGCAAACGGGCAAAGACTAAGCCGCAGGAGCGAAAGGTTCATCACACGTTGGAAGAGAGCGAACACGAGAGCGAATCAGAGGAGGATGGTACCGAGATGCGGGATTGCAGAAGGCGCATCAGCGCGCCTGCAGACGCGAGTCCGTCGGGGCTACTCGAGCCGACGTCGCCGCCGAGCGAGCAGAGGCCGACACCGACTCTGAGCGCGGAGCAGGATGTACCGAGTATGAGCGACCGAGAAGTGGAAGAAGAGGAAGCTCCGGTCGAAGGCGTCCATCGCGTCCTGTTCTCGTCGGGTTTCAGCGAGAGGCAGTTAGAAGAACTGATTAAAAAGGTGCTCAAGATTGGCGGTTCCGTCACCACCTCCCTCGATGATTTTACCGTGTTCGTCACCGAGGCACCGCTCAAGCGCACGAAAAACGTCATGGCAGCGGCGCTTTGCAACCGGCCCATCGTCAGTGCGTCCTGGTTGGACAAATCAGCCAAGCAGAATGTCGTTCTCCCGCCGGAACGATTTCTCATTCGAGACAGAAAATTTGAGTCCTCACACGGGTACAACCCGCTCCTCAAGCGCGATCAATCCCGCTTCCGGGGTCTCAAGTTTACATTTGACAACACCGACGCCGCCACCACCACGATTCGCGAGCCCGACGGCGCGCGAGACGTCATCATCGACCTCCTCCGCGTCGCCGGAGCTCGCGTCTCGAAATCCGACATCGACGCCGACTTTCGCATCCTCCTCACCAAATCCAAACGCGCACGCGCCGCCTCGAGGCGCGACTCGGGCGCTTCCATCCCGACGCACCATTTCGGCGACGTTCTCGCCGCTTTGCTCACCGGTCGTCGTCTCATCGGCGACGACCCCTAGCCCCCGCGTCTGTCTGTCCGTCAGACGTCCAGTGAGTGAGTAGCCCATCGGACGTCCAGTAGCCACTATTTTCACAGATATTTACCCATATACTAGCTATTTTTCGCATCTGAAAACCCCATGACGAATCACAATTCGTCGATTTCACCCCCCCCCCGCCTCCTCTGTCGGATCGCCTCTATCGGAGAAGACCTCGCCTCCTCCCGCGCGCGCATCCTTCTTTGCTACGCGCGCGACGCACTCGTTCGACGCACGCCGCAACGATGGCGACCGAAGAAGAAAAGGTACCGAACCTCGAGGTACGGAACGAACGAACGAACGAACGAGGCGCGGAAAAACAAAGAGGCGCCCCATCCCGCGAAACGAGTCGTCGTTGGACGCGCGTGGAGGGCAAATTATCAACCGCGGACATCGGGTATAGGGTTTGCCGGTGTATGACGAGTGAGGACTCGAGAAATTGACACCGGGGTGACACCGAGCGAGCGAACGAACGAACGACCGGGCGGGACCGACGACGACGACGACGACGACGACGCGACGATGTTGGAGACGCCGCGCGCGGCGAAACGAATGGAAAAGAAACTGACCGACCGGGGCGCGCTGCGAAACAGGACGTGGAATCCGACGCCGAGAGCGACCACGGTACGTGAAGACGAAGAAAGTTCAACTCGAGCGAGGGTCTCGACGAGGATCGTAGAGACTTTTTCGCCCACCCAATCCTTTCGATCGATCGCGTTAGATGATCGCGACGGCGAGACGACGCGAATAACACGTAGACTGACGATGGAATGCGGTTCTTTCGTTTTCTTCGCGGATCTCGTAGCTGACGATGGACAGTATAGCAAGGCTGAGAAGAAGGCGCGCAAGACGATGATGAAGTTGGGCTTGGAACAGCTCGACGACGTCCAACGCGTGACTCTCAAGAACAACAGGCGCATCACGTTCGTCATCAACAACCCGGATGTCTTCAAGTCTCCGCAGGCTGAGACTTACGTGATCTTCGGCGAAGCCAAGGCGGAGGACATGGCTGCCCAAGCTGCGGCTGCCATGCAAGCGTTCAAGGCTGAGGCTCCGGCTGCGGGCGCCGAGGCTACGGAAGCCGCAGACGCCGCGGCGCCGGCCGCGGATGCCGAAGAGGAAGAGGATGTTGACGAGAGCGGAATTGAAGCGAAGGACATCGAGCTCGTGATGACGCAAGCGAACGTGTCCCGCGGCAAGGCTGTCAAGGCGTTGAAGGCGAACCCGGGTGACATTGTCTCCGCCATCATGGATTTGACCATGTAGGCGTCAGACGACAGTCTCGACCTCGCCGGTCAATCGCAAAACAGTTAACAAAAGTGGGTGGTTTTTTACGAATGGAGAGCACATAGCGGGAGGAAGGTTTTTTCTAGCTCGCGCGCATCGTCCAAGACGACGACGCGTCGAAATGTAACTAAATCTTCAGTCTGTCTCATTCACAACGTCGACCGCGACAAACCTCAACAAAAATCTTTCACCCATCGATCGCGAAACCAATTCAAATCGTCGTCGGCGGCGTCATCGACCCGACGCCCCCCCCCGCACGATCAACGTCCGCAC
>Ga0255751_10002821_pt1 | contig 16040 bp, 14 predicted proteins | sample 071ome_20_FD_179951 | JGI IMG/M metagenome (GOLD analysis project Ga0255751, IMG submission 179951) | Coastal salt marsh microbial communities from the Groves Creek Marsh, Skidaway Island, Georgia - 071412BT metaG (version 2) | ecosystem: Environmental > Aquatic > Marine > Intertidal zone >...
ACTCTGGGTCTGCTTGTTCTATTTTTACATACTCTTTATTAATTTGCGAACTGTTTTGTGGCTGGCACATTCTGCACTTTAAATTACACATATTGCCAAGCCTAAAGTCTAAGTACATGGGTGGCTCTTCTACACGATAGTCATTAAGTTTACTCCGTTCGATACGCTCTATTATTTCTTCACCCTTGCCACTGTACTCAAACCAGTCACGAATGTAATTTGTTCTATAACTTGGAAATCCCATATCTTCTAAGTCATAGCAATGATTACAACCGTGTACTACTTCTTCGTTTAACATTTGTTTACGAATTTTTCTCATGTGGTCATTGTTCCACACTGATTCTATTTTGTCGCCCTTGTTAAGGTCGACCATTGTTCCGTCATCGTTTTTAAAATTATCACGAGCAACACAGCACCAACTTACTGTTCCTGTTGGTTGTGTCATAACATGTATCCACGGATATGGACAAAATGTTTTACCGTAATCTTTACCACTCATGTTTTATTAACTCGTATAATTGAGGAAATGTGTCTGCAAAACTTTCGTTTCTATATTCATCTCCAAACTTTGTTGTGTATACAAACTGTTTAAAGTATTCATCATCATACTGTTCACCGTTCATAAACTCCAAAGTATTTTTTATAAATTCTGGTTGCTCTCCACTGTACATCTGTGTTATACTTTGTTTTACTTCTGCAGGCAAACACTTAGCACTCATATGCTTTGGTTCAAACACCATGTTGTAATGTAGTCGCATAGGTAAGTGTTTCTCACAGAATTGTGTGAGAGCATTCATTGTACATATATTTAGTATGCCTATTGTTTGAAATATGCCAAACTCGAAATTGCCTTCTAGGGCTGTAAACCTGTTTATGTTCTCAATTACTTCATCAAATTTACCAGGATGTCTAATATAGTTAAACCTGTTTTCTATATCATCTATACTAAAAAATATTAGCACACTCTTGAACTGTTTCCACAGTTCAATTTTATCTTGTGGAAATATACTGCCGTTAGTATTATAACTAATGCTTATATCTTTTGCTACACCTAACTCTACACATCTCTCTAATATTTCATAATGTCGATCTATTAGTAAAGGTTCTCCGCCAAAAAATTCTAGTTTTTTAATGTGTGGTGCCCAACGATCTATCTCTAGCCAAAAGTCTTCGTTGCGTTTAGGCCAACTGCCTAAATGATTAAATTTCAATACTCTATGTTTATTATTAGGATCTATTGCAATTTCTTCTTTGCCCCATTGACTACTTGCAAAACTTGTGCAAATTCTGCATTTGCTATTACAAATGTTTCCTAATTTTAAATCTAATGTTATAGGTGTTACTGTAGGCTCTACTAAATTTTTTAATCCTAATTCGTTTTCGTAATATGTAAGTTCTCTTAGTCGTTTGCTTTCTATTCCTGCATCTTCTTCTTTCCAGCAGTTATCACATGCTTTAGGTTTCTTGCCTGCTAGAAAGTCTCTGCGGTATTGTGTTAGCCATTTGCCTTGCCATACATCACTCAGTTTATCACCATTACTTAAACTTTCAGGAGCGGCATCTTGCATGATACAACACGGAGATATTGTACCGTCAGTTCTGGCTTCTAGGTTTACAAATGGTAATATGCAGTAACTCATAGTTTTGCTAACTCCGGAAATACATCTGCAAACTTTTCATCTCTAAGTTTATCGAATTCTGTATTAAAGTCTTTAAATTCTTGCCATAAATTTGTATGATCATCATCTAAAAACTTAATAGCACTTCTGTAACCTTCAGTTGCTCTGCCTATATGATCTTGAGGCTCTAGCCATTTTAAATGTTTATTCCATTTTGCTTTTATCTCTTGTTTAAAATGTTCTGGCAATACACTCATTCTAAATCTTGGATTATTCAAAAGTACATTAACATACCAATCCCCGGGGCGTATAAATCCTTGTTCTACCCAACTTCTATGAAAGTCTGTTATATGCCAAGCATTATAAGCACTAACAGTAGCACTGACATAAAAGTCAATGTCAGGGCTAGTTTGTTTAAGTCTTTTGATATTTGCTTCAATATCAGTCCAATCTGTTCCTTTTCGTTGATACTCCGCTCTGGATCCTTCTGCATCTAAACTTGCTCCTATACTGATGTGTTCAAAGTTTTTCCATAAGTCTAATACATCATATTTTTTGTAGGTCAACTTTGTAAAATTCGTATTGTAAAAAATACGAATATCTGTTTTACCCATTTCTACAAGTTTATTCATTATTGCCCAGTGTTCGTCCATAATGATTGGCTCACCACCTGCCCAATAAATTTGTTCTATATGCTCAAGCATAGGCTCAAACTCTTCCATGAACCCGTCTACATCCTTACGAATTTGTATCACTTGTTCTGTAGGTGTTATGTTGTATGAACTTTTAACTGCATCACTAAACCAGTTACTGCTTAATTCAGGTCCACAATATCTACATCTTAAATTGCATACATTACTAAATCGGAAGTCTAAATAAACAATATGCAAATCATCTAAACTACCATCTGCATTTGTTTTTGCTACTTTACCCCAATGTTTTTCCAACCAGTCTCGATTACTTCTAACTCGTAAACTGTCGTGACCATATTTTTCTTTTTCATAACAGCGGACGCACTGCTTACACTTTTTACCATTTAGCATGTTAAGTCTAACTTGCTTCATGTCTTCGCTGTTCCAAACTTCTTGTAAACTGTTTTCACGCAGGTCGCCAATATGTGATTCCCACGGTGAGTCACAACATAACATTGTTTTACCGTTGGGCCATGGGTGCATGTGAATCCAAGGCAGGATACACATTACATCATTGTCGTGATCGTTAATATCTGTGCTGAATTCCATGTTTCTCTAAAAGTTCTATAAGTTCAGGAAATACTTCTCTCCAACCTTGTTCGTGTTTTCTAATCTTATCTAATTCGTCATTGTATCTACAGAAGTGTTCCCACTTTGTTTCGTCCCAATCATCGTTGTCATACATGCTTAACAGTGTACCCAAGTGATGATCATTACCCATCGTTTTTCTATACTTCTCATGAATCTCGTATCTCACGACAGGAGGTATCACAGCGGGCGACAAGTAATCTGGATCGTATACAAAGTTCATATCAACAGGCACTGGCGCCCATTCTAAAAATTCATCTAGGTATGCATAACTGTATGCACTAACTGTTTGTGTTATTCTAACTGTTAGTTCTGGTATGTCTTTTATGATATCTAGGTTTTTAGTAACATCTGCCCACTCTGTTGGGAATCTAATATATTTGTTTCTATGATCAAAGTCATCTATACTTGGACATACTCTGGCTTCTTTAAATTCTTTCCACAACGGAATTGCCTCGTCAGGCAAGTTAGTCATGTTAATGTTATACCACAGTATAATATTTTTGCTACGGCCGCTTTCTACTAATCTGCGTAAGTAATTCCAGTGTGCTTTAATAAGTGTTGGTTCACCGCCGTTAATATAAAGTACTTCCATGTTAGGAGCACAATTATATAAGTCCTCGTAAAAGTTTTCATCCTCTGGCCATTGAAAATCGTGTTTGTGATCTAGCCAACTGTAGCCATCATTTACGAAGTCAAGCGAGTCCACAATTTCTTTATAATCTTTGACCCACCTTGAACTACTTGCTGGATTACAAGTACGACACCTGATATTGCAAACATTACCAAGACGAAGCTCAACAAAACGAAGATCCATAGGTATGCTCCCATCCTCACTAGTAAGTTTGGATGCATAATCGGCGGTGTACGATGGAAATACTGTGGCCTCATGCTGACGCTTTGATTGTATGCCTTTTCGTTCTTCATCATAACATCTCCTACATGCTATTGGTTCTAAACCATTTAGCATTTCTAATCTAATTTGTTTAAAATAATCACTGTTCATATGTGTATCTATGCTGTGATCATTTAAGTTAAAGAACTCATCACCTGTTGGTGTAAAGTTCCTTGCTCTGTTTTTTCCTCTGGTCATATCTGAGATACAACAAGGCGTAACACCACCATGCGGGTGTGTGCCTAAATGTATCCAAGGTAAAACACAAAATGATTTACTCATATTACTGTACCTTTATCGATTGCACCATATGTAGTTGGATTTGCTTTTGCTAATTCCAATTCTTTGCTGTACCAAAAGTCATGCCTAATAATTTCCCATAGACTAGAAAATGCTTGTTTAAAGTTTTCGTTTCTATATCTATCGCCTGCAACAATTTGGGTTTTGAATAAGTTCCAACGCCATTCGATTTCAGACTCTACTGTGTCTGTCGGTTTATCACCGTAGGGCTTAACTGTTTCTATTCTAGGTGTTAGCACAAACTTTGCTATACCTTTAAGTTCTTTTTGTATATCTGCTGGCAAGTCATTGTTTAACAGAGGTTCCACAATATCTTCTTTAAACTCTTCAGGAAATACACTAGGATTAAACCATGTTGGAAACCTTGCTATATTATGATAAATTTTAAATGTAGGCCAACGGTCTGCAAAGATTCTATGAAACTCTGCAAGATAATGCACATTCATTGCTGTTATTGTATGACTAATACCTATACTTGCTTTACGATTTTTATTTAGGTGATGAAAATAATCTAAATTCTTTTCAACCTCTTCCCAAATTGCACCGTGCCGTAAATATTCAAATCTTTCTTTTGTAGCACCATCTATGCTAACATTAAATCCGACACTAGCAAAGTTGTTTAAAAGTTTTGCTAAAAATACTTCATCTGCAAATGTACCATTGGTGCATGTATTAAGATGTATATTTTTTGCAATGTCTTTTTCTATAATTAAATCTACAAACTTTTTAAACTCTTTCATGTAGAAAGGTTCACCACCCATAACTTCTAATTGCGTTATAGAAGGTAACCATTCATCCATAGTAGTCCAAAACTTAGACTGCTCAAAATCTAGCATTGGAATGTCTACAACTTCTTCTATGTAAGGCATTCCTCGATCTTTTGCTTCTTTTTCCCACTTACTGCTGTTGTGAGGGTTGCAACTTCTGCATTTAAGATTACAAGTTCTGCTTAATATTAATTGAAAGTCAACTGGCATATCTGGTTCAGCATCATAATCAATATGCCCGTATCTCTGTTTTGCATATTCATTATACTGTTGTCTTTTACTAGTATTACCATTCTCCTCATCTTGCCAACAAGGCGAACAGTTGCTCGGTAGTTTTCCTTCTCTGATTTCTTGTCTAATGTTTTTATAAAAATCATTATTAAAGATTTCTTTGATGGAAGAAGAACCTAGAGTAACTTCGTTTCCAGAACTATCTGTAACACGATCTCTTGCAATACAGCAAGTTCTAACATGTCCAAACGGTTCGTTACTAATGTGTTTCCACAATAAACTACAGTACCTAGGTTCTGCCATTTTTATCTCAATGAGCCTTTTCTAGTATTACCATAATGAATAACTTTAACACCCTTCATAGGTGGAAGTTTTCTCCACGGGTCAACAATGATACTTCCTTCAGCAAATTTTAATTCAGTACCGTTTGCTGTGGCAACTGTGAGAGCCTCATCGGCTCCTGTTACTCTATGCTCGTTGTACCAGTCTTTTACAAAGTCTAGTTGTTCTCCGTATGTTATCTCAGGATTGTGTGCTAACAAGTAAACTGCTGGCTTACTTAGAATTTCGTCTGAGGGTATTTCGCCCATTACCTCATCTAAGTAATACAATTCGTGTTCTTGTTCTGCTACATAATGTCCAACTAACATACTGCTAGACCCTGCGTCATATGGTACAAGAGGTTTATACGCCTTGCCTACAATAATAACAGGCAGAAGCGGAGTTTGCCCTGCACCCATTCTTGCTAAGTCTACCAACTGGGTAGCCATGTTTTCTGCTTGGACTTCTCTGCTACGCATTACAGCATCAAACAAATCGTAACCTAGGTCAAGTTCTTCAGCCATCCAGCGAAGTGCAATATTGTCTCTGGGGTGACAAGCACCGCCATCGCCCATGCCTGGTTTCATATAACCTGGTCCCATAATACGCCTGTCGCTTGCCGCAAGTGCATCACATACAACTTCTGCATTGATGTTACCTTGCTTTTCTGCTACATCCTGAATCATGTTTACTAGACTTACTTTAGCACTGATAAAAGTATTATAGAAAACTTTTATACACTCGCATTCGTCCCAGGTACCAATTACATACCTCGGTTCATTTTGCATAATTGTTTTGTAAAAATCTACAAGTTCTTTTGCGTCACCTGTTTCGCTCCCATCTTCTGTTCCTATCATTACCATTTCTGGATTTACCATATCCCATTTTACTGTACCCATAGCAATTAAATATGGGTTATAAACAAAACGAGTATTAGTCATAATAGGTACAAACTCTCTGCGAGTTGTTCCAGGTAATACTGTTGAAATAAGGACAACTAGTTGTTCCTGAGTGGCTACCGCATTTACTTCAGAAAGAACTTGTTTTACTAGAGTGTAATCAAAGTCTTTGTTAGGTAAATGGCTGGTAGGCGCCTTTCCATCATATTGAGGATCATGTGGAGTTTGTACTGCAACAAAGACAATATCCTGTCCTTTAACAGCATCAACCAAGTTAGGAACCATTGTAAAGTTCTCTGGCTCTCTTGGCTCTACATCATATCCTACAACATCATGGACCTCAGCAACCATCTCGGCGCAGGCTTGTCCTAACTTACCTACTCCGATGAATCCGATCGAGGCCATTTTCATCTCCTTTGTTGTGTATAATGTGTAGTTTTAACTACATGTGTATTTATCGGTTAAGATTTGTGTATTATTATATATTAGGCAGTGAGTCTTTTATAGATTTCTTGTTCTTTTTGAATAAACTTGCTAACTCCGGTCCAAGCACCAGTTCTTTTTAATGCCTGTTCTATATAATATTTTGCTTGGGGATTTGAAACATTTTCTTTGATCGGTGTTAAATTTAATTCTAACATAAATTTATCTAGGTCTTTTATGTCTACTACTCTTGCATTTTCGTATTGTTCAACAATATGTAACCAATTACATAGATGATAATTATCGTTTATACCAAATGCTCTGGGCCACCCAATTTTTTCTACCTCTTCCGAATTAGGATAGTACTCACACAAATAATAAATCCGATCTAAAAACTTTTCAAGTTTATTCATATTAGATATTAATTTTTCTGTTTGATAAACTCTTTCTAAATCATCATCATAAAGAGGATACAAATAATCTTGTATCACTTCTTTAAGGCCACTAATATATCTTTCATACGGTTCTCTGATTAGAAAAATAGGTTTACATTTATGATAGTTTACACATTCACCTAAGGCCCATTCTTGCGGAAGAGGTCTCACACTATCTTCGGGATATTCTGTTTCGTTTATCCAAGTGATATTTTCTTCGCCTGATGTATGCCAACTACCCTCCAATTGTTTTGCTAATGATGTAGTGCCTGTTTTTCCTTTACTAAAAATTGCTGTGGTAAATTCTTTATCAACTAATAACATATTGTAACTCTAATAGTTCCTTATAAATATTTTGTTCTTTAATGAATTGCTCCGAGTTTATATATTCTATAAACAATTCATTTTTGTACAATGCATGTAAAAAGGTATTTTTAATCTGTGCCACTTCGTTTTCTTTAAATCTAAACATTTCGTTAGAATTATTATAATGCACAGGATCAGTATATTCTAAATGTTCTAGTAACTTACTTAGTTTAGATAGGTGGATAATCTTAATAGCATCTGGTCTAGATTTATAAATTGTTCTTGCCATCTCTAACCAAAGGCCGCAATGATATGAAAATATTCTGCTTTTAATGTTATTTTGTTTAAATCCTATTATATCAAAATATTTGTGTATGAGTTGAATCCAAAAAATTTCGCTGGTAAGATTCTTATAGTACAAGTCATGGAACGACTCAGAGTTTGTTTTGAATGCATCGTTTAAATTAAAAGGCAATTCGTATAATAAAATTTGCAGAAGCCCTGATTTAAATCTGTCTAATGGTTCTCTAATTATCAAAAACTGTTTTTGATCTCTGTATTTAGAATCTAATAATCTTACTATTTCGGGTACTATGTCGTTATCGAATTTAGAAACATTTTGTGCAGTTGATAAACTAACGAGTGTAGAAGTACCAACTTTTCCCTGAGTGAGAAATAAGTTATTATGTGCTTTATCTGTGATTAATATCATCTTTGATTATGTCTACGATCTATTCTCATCCACCAGTCGTACAATTCTGCATCTTGTTTATAAATATCTTCAATACGCAACTTTTGATCTGGTCTAATATTAGAAATTTTGTCCTGCCAATTACGCCCATTAAAGAAACTGTCTTCTGCTTGATCGGGCCATTGCTCTTGGAATGTAGGTGATTTTTTCATGCCCTCTAATTCTCTAATAAGTGTTTCTTGTTTTTGTGTTGCTCTAGGAACAATATATTCTAACACATCATCTATGATACGATCTAATATATGTCTTGGCCATGCCATTGCACTCATTACAATATCGCTGTGGAACGCAAACATGCGTTTTGTTTCTATCTTAACATCTAACTCTTGTGCATAATCAAAAAAGTTTTTTAGATCAAACATACCGGGACCTGTTAGAGTTAAGTCCATAAGCATTTTGTCTTTACCACCTGGTAGTGCAACACCTTCGCGGAAGTTTTGATCCCACTGTGCCCAATCTAAACCTGTACGAATAAATTCACCTATTTCACCAGTAGCATCTATACTAGCACACATGGTCCAATCTTTTGCTTGTGGTAACCAATCGTACAAGTAATGTTTGCCGAATCTTACTCTACTTAAATTACTGTTGTATCGTAAGTGTACTTTTTTGAGATTGTCGTCAGTAGCAAGTCTATCCATACTACGCCAATGTATATCATACATTAATGGCTCGCCACCAACCCAATATATTTCTTCTACAATGCCTCTACAAATGGCATCCCAGAATTCTTCCTCTACTACTTCTTTTTGGAACTTGTCGATGATCTTCTTGTTCTCAGGAACCATAAACGGCTGGTTCTCCGGAGTCCAAAGGCCATGCTTTCTTTTCTCTGCCTCCCATGTTGAGCTGAGAGGTTCGCCGCACATACGGCACTTAAAATTACACAGGTTACTAACCCTGTAGTCAAAAGAAATTGGTTCCATATTAGTATATCCGTCATCATTTGTCTCCTCATAACATTTGTCTATATACTTTTCAAACAAAAAGCCTGTAAACCACTGACGGTAAGTACTCTGACTTAAAATACTGTCATTACAAACTGCACACTGCGGAATCTCCTCGCCAGCCATAAGTTTTTTTCTTATGTCCATCATGTAAGGTGAATTCCAGTGTTCTTTTAAACTTATTGGTTTGTAGTCATCTATTGTGCCTACATCTTTATACTTGCCAGTACTTTCATCATTACTGGCGTCTATGTATTGGCGTTGCATCATGTGTTCTTCTCTGCTTGCACAACACATACGCCTTTCTGATTGCGGACTTATATAAGTGTGAGTCCATGGGGCCGTACAAAATACCTTGTTAGGTGAGTCTTCACTCATTTGTCCATGTGCCCAAATAGGCTTAATCTTTTTTGCCATTTGCAATCTCTAATTGATTCATGTTTACAAAAAAATCGTAAAACTTTTGGTGTGTGAGAACAGCATCATTAAAAGGCAGTTCATCGCCTAAATGCTTTTCTATAAAATCTATATTTTTAAATACTACAGCACAGTCAGGGAATATCCCTTCGCACCTAGATTCATATCCAACACTGACTTGTGGTCTACTCTTAAGTTTATCTAATTTCGATAAATTTAGTTCTTCTACTTTTGCAGGAAATTTATCTGCACAATAATACAACCAAACCTTGCGTCTACTATGTGCTGACTTCCTATAGTCTTTCAGTATGCGATCTATGAATTCATCGTTACCTCCGTATATGATATTCTCAAAATTTTCTAAGCAGTATAATACTAATTCCCAATCGTTTTTGCCATCACTATGAACTTTTATAGTTCTACATGATGTGTGTTCTTTCACCCAACTTGCGGCCTCACTGTCTGTTACACTCCATATAACAGGTATGCCTATTTGTTCTGTGAGTTCATTTAATTTTTTAACATTGCCTAAATCTATTTCGCTTTTCTTAGCAACTTCTATATAAGGTAAATTACCCCATTTACTTTTTATACTCACATACTTTTGATGTTCAGGTATTGCTAAATGCGGTGTTGCTTTGCTTATGATAATAGCATCAGCGTTGCATTGAGCCGCGGCAACTATGCGACTGTATAAACAATCCCAGTCGTTTTCGTGGCCTATACTGATGTTTGCATATAATGCTATACTCATGTTAAATCTCCGTATCCCCCCTGGATATCGTCTATACTATCATAAAGGCTACAATGTCCTAGTGAAGAATCAATAATTGGAATATTAAGATTTTTAAATATGTGACTCCATGCACCAGGACTTTTTAATATATCTGTTTGCGGACTAAAGTCTGTTACATCTGTAACAGTTAACGGTCTATGGGTATCTTTTATTTCTTTCGCCATGTTAACAATATCGCCCGGACTATATTTGGTAAGTGTATGTAAAGCAGGAGTGTTCATAATCCAAAACCAATCATTTATTAGAGTATAATTTCCTACTGCTCCTATTTCGCATGTTAGCCATGGGCTATTTTTTACTAAAAAATCATCTTGTATAGTGGTGCCGTGATTGTGATACCATTCTATCTTATGCATTAGATCTTTATACATACTTTCAAAATGATTATTAAAATGATTATAAATTAAGTCGCAATCGGTTCTAGTTCTAATAATAAAATCATACCTATCACTGTTTTCCGCCGCAAGCATCTGAAAACTTCTCATAATGGTATAGAACTGTGCATATCTGTATCTAAATACATCAATGCTACAATTAGGATAGTTTAGTGTATCAAAAACATCTTCATATTTTTCTGTTTCTATAAATGCTCTTGGCCCATTAAAATAATTTTCTAATATGGGTAAATTTGGGTTGTACTGATGCTCCCAGGTATGAATAAAATACGATACATCAAAATTTTCAAAAGTTTTTTGAATCTTATTCATTTTTAGTTTTCGTAGTTGCCCACTTATACAAATTGCTATTTTCATTATCTCATCTTTCTTAAATTTTCTTTTTCACATTCTAATACGCCTTCACGCATGCCTAAACTTTTCTCCAATATTCTGACATTGTTAGTAAGTTCTGCAAACTCTGTAGGCTCACTGCTGGCTTTCTGATCAGTACCCCACATAGTTTTATCTAGTGTAAAGTGTCTTTCAATCCAATCAACTCCTTTGTACACACTTGCACTTGCAGGCAGTAAACTGGTTTCATGGCTACTAAAGCCTACGCTGATACCAAAACTTTTTAACCATGTGATAGTATCCATACGCAAATTTTCTTCTGCACTAGGATATGCACTTACAGTATGAAATAAACTTAAATCATTCTTCTCTGTGCTGTCACTGTATAAATCTAATATATTTAAAATTTGTTGTTGCGTACACATACCTGTGCTAACAATAACATGATCATAATGATCTTTGCAATATTTTATAAGTTCTAGATCATCTGCTTTGGCACTAGGTATTTTAATTAATTCTTTTGTAAAATGCTCCATATATCTTGCACTGCTTAAATCCCAAACACTTACAAACCAACCAATATCTAAAGACTTACAAAAATCATCTATCATTTCGTATTCTTTAAGACCAAATTCTATCCTGTGCTTGTACTGTAAATAAGTCATTTCGCCCCATGGCGTAGATCTCAATTTGCTTTTTTGTGCTTCAGGTACGCATACATCAGGATTGCGTTTTTGAAATTTTACATAATCCGCACCTGCGTCCTTTGCCGCTTTTATCATTTCTAAACATGTATTGATATCACCGTTGTGATTGATACCAATCTCTGCAATCATATTAACCATAAAGTTTTTCCCAATAGTGAGTGTATATTTCAAACTGCCATTCATAGTCAATATCTAAACATTCAAATTCGTCTATTGCAAACAGCTCGGGTGCATAAGGAGTATACGGTGCAGGTGCCATCCAATACCCTTTAGCAATGTCTTCTCGTTTGCCTGCATATAATACATGAGCGCCTTCGAAGGTAGGCTCTACTGCTTTTGTATTCATAATGTTGCAGTTGTCAGGCCATGGTGTCTGTAATGCCCCTTGTGCATTCCAAAAGTAATTCTTTTTGTGCATAACTGCAAACAGTCCGTCAAACTTGCTGTTGCAATAAGCATCTATAAAATTGTCTATAGTTTCTGGCGTTAAAAAAAGATTACAAGCATTAATTATAATAACATACTTGTGTTCAAATTTATCGTGCCATTCGTATATTTCTTGTAGGCTGTTGTCGTTGTTAGCACTACTGTGACTTCTATTATAATATAAAAAACCATTTTCTTCAACCACTTTAATTAGCTCTGGTTCGTATACACTGGCTCTAAAGTTTTCTACAGGTATTTTTGTTTGTTTAATTTTCTTTAAACAGATATCAAAAAGATTTGTGTCAGCAAAAGGTCTAAGCATTTTGTTAGGAACTCTTTCACTGTTTGTTCTAGCCTGTACTATAAACAGTATATCATTTATATCTTTAGTCATCTTCTGCGCCGCCGAGACCATCTGTTTCTGTGTCCCAGCCTATACTACTACCGCCTATCTTTTTCATAAGTTCTGCTCTTGCTTCTGGATCTAAAGGATTATCGTACCATTCTTGACTTTCACCTGTTTTGCGTTTACGCATTTCCATTTCAACAACTTTAACTTCACCATCTTCGCTAACTACTCGTTTAGCATATAATCCGTCCTTGATACTAAAACTTTTAGGTGCTTGTATATCTTCCTCGTCATCAATAGGCAGAACTTGTATGTTGTCATAAAACTCGACCAGTCTAGGATATGTTTCTCTAAAGTTTTTCATTCTTCTTGCATCATACTGCTCGTAAAATACTTTAAAGTCATGTTCGAGTAAAGTTCTATCAGCAGTATTTCTATGAGGTGTTTTAACAACATCAAGATACTCTATCAGCCTACTAATTTGATCTTGTTCCCAAGCGGCCAATAAAAGTCTACCCTCACTGTCAGTTTCACCTTTTTCTCTTACTGCGTCTAACCAAGTTTTAATTTCATCGTGATACATCTTACGCAAATTATCTGGTAATGTTAACGGTGATTGAAAACTTGGGAATCTTAATATGTTTACACTAATACCTGGAACATGGTGTCCGTATTTGCGTTTCATATCTAAGCACCATTCCCAAAATTCCACAATAGTATCTAAGCATAATGCATTAATAGTCATCATCATGTGTATGCCTTTGTAGTTTGCTTCACTTGCAAACCTTTCAAAGTTGCGAGTCCATGTTTCCCAATCTTTACCATCTCTAATATATCCTGCAGAAGGACCTGTTGATTCACCACTAGTGTATAAATGAAAGTTGTTTATATGATGTGTGCTTTCAATAAACTTGTCGAGCAAATCATCTTTGGCCATTAAGTTACTGTTAATAGCAAGACGCATGTACTCTTTGTTAGGTTCATCACTATCTCTAAACCAATCAAATAACTGATAAATGTTAGGTGTCATGAGTGGCTCACCACCTGTAACTCTAATCTCTTCTAACTCTTTTGATAGTTCAGGCCACCATCTCCAAAATGCATCTACATAAGGATTGTTTTCGTCTGCATCAAATGGCTCTGCATATGGTGCGTCATCAATAAAGTGTCCTCTGGCATCACTCTTAATACCATGATAACCACCGTTGTTGCGAATATCTTTAACCCATGTTGAGGAGAAAGCAGGGTTACAATAACTACAAGCAAGTTGGCAAGTTCTATTAAAAGCAATTTCTAATGTTTTTAAATTAACATCAGTATCAGTTGGTTGAGTAGCAATTCTACGCAAATCTTGATCGGAATAGATTACTGTTTTAAACAGCCTATCGCTGACTGGCGTATTACCGTCTGCGTCTTTGCCCATGTCTTCGATCTTCCAACAGTACTCACACTCTTTGGGTCTTTGACCATTAATCATCATTTGACGCATTTTCTTTTTGTGCTTTGTGTTGTGAATTGCACTAGGATTAGTCTTAATCTCTTCTAAATCTATCTGATGTGCGGGAGGGTGGTGACAACTTGTGGTGCCGCCGTGTCCCAACCAAATAGTTGCATTTAACCATTTGGCCGCACAGAAAGAATCAGACACAGTATCAATCATCCTTGCCTTAAACTCTCTGTTGCTTTCGCCTTGTTTTCTACCCATCTTTATTCTCCTCTGGATATCCGGTGTACCATCTTTCAACAGTACTAACTCTAAAACTTCGCCATGCATCTTTGTCTAAACACCATACTACAAAATGATGGCTATTAGGATCAAAATCCTTAATAGTAATTTCTCTGCCAGCAGATTCTGAATTAAGTGTGCATGGCATTACTCTTAATTCATCTGTGTCAATTTTTCTAAACTCAACTGTTACTACGCCTGCTTTTGCTTCGGACATAAATTTTGCTGGATCTTTCATACTAATGCTTCTGCCTCCTTACATATTTCCCACCAATCTTCCATTTCAGGGTAGGTGTTTAAAAAATCTGTATCTCTTCTTGCATCGTGTTGCGTAAAAAATTTATAAAAATTTGCTCTGGCTTTGAGTAGTTCGTCTTTATCCATACTAGAGCCTGCTTTCATCCATTCTAAATTCCTACGCACTTTATCAATTTCAAAATCTTTGAAACCTCTGTAATCTACATAATCTTCAGTTGCCTGATTCATTTCCATAAATGCTATTGCTTCTTCTAAATAACTTTGATAGTATTCAGGCATAACTTGTATACATTGCCACAGAGGTGCTCTCAATAACGGAATGTCAAACCATATTCTTTGTTTTGGCCTAATTTCATAATCGTCATGTTTGTGATCACCGTTATCAGGTATTGGTATATATTTTGTACCCTGCTTGTCTTTTGCATACTGCTCACGCAAATCTAATATCCACTGCAAGTATTCACGCAAAGATGTTAACGATAATACATTAAATGTATTAATGAATGTTATAGTTGTGTTGTCTGTTTCTGCTAATATTCTTTGCACATTCTTTTGTAACACAGAGAAATCCATACCGTTCCGCATGTACTCTGCTTGTTTTCCAAAACCATCGACACTAACAAATACTGCGAAGTTCTTACATGCTGGTGCTACATACCAGTTGTTCCCTGAGTTTGGATTAAACTTTTCTGGGTCTTCCCATATTTGTATCTCTTCTAATTTTTGTAGCGATTGGATGAACTTGTCCATCAGTACAGGTTTTGGAGGACACATATTTGAGGTTACACTCATTTCTAACCAAGCATTTGGATTTTTATATACATAGTCTAACACTTTAAAAGTGTTGCTATCCATTAATGGCTCGCCACCGGTCATACGAAATACTTCTAAGTTTTTATATAACTCTGGCCACCATTTCCAAAAAGCAGTTAGGTATGGATTCTCGTCTTGTGCTACTTTGGGTGGCATTAGACCTGCACGGTCTAAACTTTCTGCGTTATTGTGTTCTCCTTGTACAATTTGATATGGGCCAAATTCTTTAATTTCTTTTTCCCAACTGTTGCTCAAATGCGGACTACAATAACTGCATTTAAAATTACAGGCTTGATTAAAATTAACCTCTACATATCTTGGATTAATATTTCCATCCCAACCTGCTTGTTTAATTTCTTCTCTGGCGTTTTGTGCCCAGTATTCACCACTACGATAAACACGATCACTTCTACCGCCAACATCTTCTATACGCCAGCAGTAACTACAACCTTCTGGTCGCTCACCTGCTAACATTTGTTTTCTTTGTTCTTTCTTTTCTACTGTATTATGTAACGCACTAGGATTATCTTTTAATTCTTCTAAATCCACTTTGTGAGTAGGAGGATGATAGCAACTGTGAGTCATGCCGTTCGTAAGGTGCATAGAAACTTGCGTCCACTTTGCATAACACATGGTAGGACTTATAG
>Ga0255751_10002848_pt1 | contig 15946 bp, 25 predicted proteins | sample 071ome_20_FD_179951 | JGI IMG/M metagenome (GOLD analysis project Ga0255751, IMG submission 179951) | Coastal salt marsh microbial communities from the Groves Creek Marsh, Skidaway Island, Georgia - 071412BT metaG (version 2) | ecosystem: Environmental > Aquatic > Marine > Intertidal zone >...
CCACTGAATAACAAATGCGGTAAAGCACCTTCGCTTACCCAACCTGCTACCTGTTGCTTTTGTTTGCCGTCCCTAAAAACATATGATTGTATGTTAGTGGGTCTGTATTTTTCTGTCCAAAGTTCTTTCAATGTATTGTCCTTTCTGTGTCGTCATCATCAATGACTAGTTCGTATCCTGATTCGCCAGTAGCAAGTTCTTCAAGTAAAACTCTAAATTCTTCTTCTGGAATCTGGTCTTTTATTTTTCTTACTGCCACTGCTAACATAACACTGGCAACTGATATTTCATGTATGCCATCATAAATGTGATCTTCAATAATGTCATCTAATGTTTTAATTAGTTCCATTATCTTCTGATCTGTCAGTAACTGTTCCTTCTTCATCTTCTTCTTTCCATATTTTTTGGTGCCATGCAAAACTACAATAAGCATCACAAAAAACATTTTGCTGGTCTGCTGTGAAGTATTTTACAGCATGTAAGTTTACTTGTTTACCACATTCACTACAAGGCATAGTTTATTATAACAATTTTTAGGCTTTTGTCAAGTGCTCAATAAAATATTGGCTGTTTGGTATTTTACTTGTTTCAAAGTATTTTATTAAATTATCTTTTTCAGCATCTTCAAGTTTAACAATATCCAATTGAGGAGGATAGGTACATGCCATAACTCTCCAATTATATTTGTTACTATAAATCCAATCTTCTAACTCATTTAATTTATGATAGTTTTCTGTATGTATTACAGAATGGATCTGGAAATTAAATTTTAATTCCTGTAGTTGGGCAATAAATTTCTCTATGTCAGACCAATTACTGCCTTCTCTGACCTTGTCATTTAGTTCACCGTATGCATCTATACTAACATAAAAAAATATATCTTTGAATTGATTTAAAATGCTTATTACTTGTTCGGATAACATAAAGGTAGCATTGGTGTTATACACCACTGTGACCTTGCTGGGATCTTTGATCTTTTGTAGGAATGTTGTATGCCTATTAGTCATAAGGGGCTCACCACCTAAAAACTCCACGTGGGTAATAGTATCAGGTATGTTAACAAATTCTTCTGTGTCTTTTATATTGAGCTTGGGTGTGACGTCTGGATTTTCAAAGTTTGCCCAAGTATTACTCCATTCTCCTGAACACATTACGCACATTAGATTACATATATTATCGAATCCAACTTCCAAATATTCTAACTTAACCTCATCTGCTTTATATATTTCGTTGAATTCTTTCCTAGTACTTGCACCTGCTTTTATATAATTGGGTTCTACTTTTTTACCTATATTTTCTTCCATATAACATTTTGCACAGCCTGGTATTTTTTCCCCAGCCATACTTTTACGTCTGAGTTCTTCATACTCAGGTAAATGCAAAATTTTGTCTACATCACCATCAAACGTTGCTACTGGATATTTAAATCTACAACAAGGATATATTCTGTTATCACTTCTTATGTTAGTGTGTTTCCAAAATGCTGAACACAATGTTTTGTTATCTGTCATCTAATCTTATCGTTTTTCTTTATTGCCTGTTTTAGAACACTTAGTTCTACTCCTTTGAGTTTTGCAAAATACAAAAGTGCATTAGTGTCTTTAGGGAAACAGTGACCCCCAAACCCGAGTCTGCCGTCCGGTCCAGGGACTTGTAGGTGCGAGTTTCCAATCCGGGGGTCACGTGTTAACATGTCAGTGAATTGTTCCCAACTGCTATGTGAACTACTAGCATCGAACAATTCCTTTAGTTCATTAAAAAATATTACCTTTGTTGCAAGCCAACTGTTAATGGTATACTTCAGTAAACTTGCTGTTATTAAATCTGTTTTAAATGTTGGCACAATCTTAACTGAGCTATACCTTATGTAAGCCTTTTCAACTGCCTCACAATCTCGCCATTTACCACCTAATATTTGCATATTGGGGTCTATAAAATCATTAAAACTATTTGCTTCTGTGAGAAACTCTGGATTGTAAACCAACTTTATTTTAAAATCCTTTTTAAACTTTGTTAAGTGTTGTGGTGTAATTGTGCTTTTAATAACAACAATTCCCTTATACTTTAATTGTTCTAACTCCATCAACACATCTCTTGCTATGCTGATATCAACATCAAGATGTGTATCTTGCTGTGGTGTTGGAACACATACAAAAGTTAGTGGGGGATCATAATCTACTAAGTCTTGCAAAGTATTATTATTGATTGTAGGATCAACCACAAACTGTTCTACGTCTTTATCAAATCCGTTGGCTACTGCAGAGCCAACAAATCCTTTTCCTATTATTCCTAGTTTAAGTGCCATAATCTTCTCTTATTTGTTGTGATTTATTTTTTATGTATCTAGATACTTCTCTATTCAATCTTTGTTTAAAATGTTTAAAAAGAGATTCCTTTTCAAATTTGTTCCTAATACTTATAGAAGTCTCATTTTCTCCTACAAGTTTAAATGATTTTAAATTTAGAAATGTAAATCCATTAAATTGATTCAAACTTTTTGATCTTAAATATGTCATAATTTCCTTTTGGTGAAACTCATATACTTCATTAATATCAGTAATAGAACTTTTCCAATTTCCATCTTTGTCCACTGTATATCCAAACTCTTCAGGGTTTTTATCCATATCAGAAAGGAACCCCTCATCAGTAATTAACCAATCTTCTTTTTGTCTAATTTGTAATGGACCAATGTCAACACTATTAATTATATCTTTAGATATTAGATCTTTAAGAGTATTAAGAAGCTCTTGTGGATCATCTTGTGCCAAACCTACAATCATAGATGCTCCTATCCATGCATGTGGTATTTCCTTTTTAAGTGATCTCACAGTATCTTCTACAGTTGATTTCATATGTTTTTTTCTGATAAGTTTAGATGCTTCACTATTAAAAGTTTCTATACCAAACAAATACCCAACAAAGTTCATCTCTTTTAACAATTTTATTTGATGTGGTCTATTTGCTAATACATCCATTCTCACATATCCACCTAAGTTAGGTGTAAATGTTAAACGTTTAACTGCTCTATGAACCAACTCTAATTTTTCATCTACTTCATTTACAGTATCATCAGCAACAAAAAAGTGCGTTATTCCGTATTTGTCGTATGCGGTCTGAAGAGATTTTACTATTGCGTCTTCAGACGATAAATGTAATGTCTTACTATTACGCAAAGGATAATTACAAAAACTACAATTAAATTTACAACCTAATCCAATCTCAAAACCCACTACATCGGATTCAGTTAAAAAGTCTGAGTCTTCTAAAAGATCACACACTAAAGGGCGTTCAATATCAAAATTGTAAAGAGAATTTAAATAGTAAGGTTTGTTTTCTATTTTAGCATATCTTGACATGTCTTTATTGTTAAGCCATTCTTCAAACATTTCCATAGAACGTCCTAAGAACAAAGCATCAAAATATTTTAGAAAAAATGCATCGCGATGAATACTCACGCCTCTGATGCCACCTAGAATAATTTTTGCACTTGGATAATTATCTTTAACATATTTGTAAACTGATTCTAACTGCATTGGAAAATCTGCATTAACAGAAGCACTGACGGCCATAATAATTTCATCAGCATTAGAAAAAAAGTTATCTATAGTTTCTGGTAATATTGTATCATTAGTGTTTAGCCAAGAGGGGGTAAAGTTTATAATTTCTGTTTGCCAGCCATTGCGTTTTAATCTAGCCTTTACCTCATAAGGCCCAAGATCTCTAATGTTAGTTACATAAGAACCTTGTGTGCCTCCTGCTAGTATTAATGCTCGTTTAATCATTTAAATTTCTGTTTATGAAGAGTATGGAATGCTTTTGTGTTCACCTGAAATTTTTTTGATTGCTTTATCTTCTCTTTTTTCTTCTAACCATTCTTCCTCACCAGTATATGTGGGACAGTCTGGATGTTCAAGTATTCTCTCACATTCCATTTTAATTTCGTAAATTTTTTGTTTGCACCCCCAACCATTAAACCCATCTATCATTGGGTCAGTCATTACACCGTACCACTGATATAGTTGTTCTTTAATTGTTTTGGTTCCTGTTTTTTCTATGTAGGGCATAGTATTTCCTTATTATTATGATATACCTTAATTACATTTGGATATTCAAAATTAATTAATTTGTTATAAATTTCTATTTCTGGTTTTAAATATTCGTTAATTTTTTCTATTTTATCACATAAAGGAAATATTTCCTTAAAATTTTCATATTCATCATTATTAGAATACAAACGGCCGTTATGTGTATCTATGCCTTCAATATCAATGTTCCGTTGTTGTAAAAAGAAATTTAAAGAATCTAAATCAATGATACAGATATCCAGTTTTAACTCTTCTATTTTATGCATGTAGTTACCTATGTGATGCTGTTCATCAGGACTTATACAGTAAAGTTTAAAAATATCAAACATTCCTGAGCGTGAAAAATGTTCATTCCCAGAGACAAATTCACTAGCCATGTTGTACCATTCAGGATCTGTAGGGATATGCATTTGATTAAACCCATTTAACAGATTTAACCAATATTTTTTGTTAAATTTTTTAGTTGTAGGTTTCTTTATTTCTAATGGATTGTAAAGTGGACCACTTAAAAGCATGTGCAACCCACTCATAAATCTTTTTATAGGATGTCGTACAATAATATGTGGTAGAAATTTTTCTTTTACAGGAAATGTCTTAAGAATTTCGTCTAAATTGTCTATGCCAAAACCCTCATCTAATCCTGGATATCGTTGTAAATGATTAGTATTGTCTTTTATGTTACCTAAAAATGTAGATGCCGTTTTGCCCGCGGAGTAGATTATTTCGTCACCCTGTATTCTGTACCAGCCTGACATTATTTTCTCTCTGCAGATTCTAAACCTATTGCTGATATAATTAGCATAATGCCTAACACCAACCACCACGCATTCATGTCTGCAAATATAACACCGCCAACAATAAGTAACCCTGTAGCACCCACTGTTGATATGCCTGTTCTATTTTTGTTCTCTGGTAATCTCATCGTGTCTTTTTAAATACGTCACCAGCAACATCTTTGACATTTATTGTATCTGGTTTTTCATCTGCAGTTGCCAAACAACCTGCAGGTTCTACCTTCCAGATTTTTTCGTCTGGTGCTAGTCTATCGTCTTTGATTTTAAAGCCTTCTGTCCAACGACCGTAGGCAACAAGTACCCATTTGCCTTGTTCTAACCAATCAATGTCAGGTCCAACCTCCAATACTTTAAACCAACGTGGCACAACGCCTTCTTCTTTTCCTATGGTTTTTTGTACTATAATACCAGCACTGGTGACTTGCTCACCGAAATCGCCGTCTGTACAGAGTATGTTATCGTTAAGTGGTTTTATCCTCGCCATCTGGTGCATCCTCCTGTGTGTAGTAAGGAACCATTTCTATGTCACCATTTGGGAGTTCTACTTCTTTATAGCCTAGTGGCTCTTGTTCATCAAAACTCTCACCTAGTGGTGCCTCTGGTTCTGTTATTTCTGGTTCTGGGTCTGGTTGAAGTTTTTGTGTTCTTACATTCTCTGCCGCTGTTTTGGCAGTCTTAACTTCAGGGGCACTTTTATCTAATGAACCAGATGTTTGAGGCATGTCACCTTTTAGGCTTTGCTTTGCTGTACTGCTTTGAGGATTATCCTTATAATAAGCTCTAACTCTTTCTTCTCGCTTCTGAATAATTTCGCCATTAGGGCCTAATACATTTCCATCAGCATCAACCTTCATGTTTCCCATGGCGGGTAGATCTTTTTGCTGAGCCATTAGGCTTTCAAAATCTATTATTTGACCTCTATTTGTTCGTCTCTGGACCATTATTTTAAAAATTCCTTTATATCTAACTTATATTTATAACTGTCGATCTTATGAACACCTATTAAATAGAGCAAATAACTGGAAACTGAGCTTCCTCTACCCACACCCCATACTAAATTATTTTTACGCATTGTGTCTATTATGTATATCAACAGTTGCAGTATAGGATATAATCCACGTTCCTTATACATAGCAAGTTCCTGCTCTACTCTTGCATTGACAGATGAATCTGAATCTCCGCTTTGTGGAATCTTATTGCGTATGTATGTTTCTACATCTAACTCTTTATAATGTTGTGGAATATTAAAGTCTTTGCTTATGAGTGACTTATCAGTAATAGGCTCTAGTTCAAGTTCAGTACTAAATTTGTTAAACTGTTCTATTGTTTCAAAGGCAATATTATGAATAGCATCTCCCCTATATAGGAGTTCTATACCATCATGCTCTGTTGCTAGATATTCCGACATACTTTATTATATTATATTAAAAGCGATTTGTCAATTACTTTTTAGGCTTTGGCACTAACTTGGGTTTGAACTTTGTTCTGTTTTCAAAATCAACTTCTATTAGAGTGCCTTTGGATTTTTCTGTTTCCACAGTTAATGCTGATCTTACTTCATCTTCTATTTCTTTTATAGGGTCAGCCATTCTATCCAGTATTTCCTGTTTGTTTGTCTTAGCATTCCAATCTTCCCATTCTTCATCATTAAGAGCAATGTTATCAAATGTGCTGAAGTCTTTTCTTATCCACCATGGTTCATCCCAAAAACTTCTTTCCCCTAACCATTCTGTAATAGTGGGTAATGTTTCATACTCCAACTCTTCATTATAGTGAGAGTAGCAAACATTATCGCAGGTATCATCTAATTCAACTACTTCTATTATACTGCTTTCATGACATATGGAATTCAGTTTACAATGTAATGCAGTTAAAAAAATTGCTTCAGACATTTTGGGCAAATAACAAAAATTGTTATTATAAGTACTGAAAACATTTTCAACATCTCGTTTTCCTGCTTCGTCATAAACTATAGACTGATGTATCTGAGAATACAAGAATTCGTTCACAGTTGAGAAACTAATGTTTTGCGAAATAAATGCCTCTTCGTAACTTTGGTCAGTTTTTTCTGTTCTCAAAGAATATTTAACATTGTAATCTATTGCTTTTACTACACCACTACCATTATCCATCCAGATTAATTTAATTGGTACCGTTTTGTTTACTGTCATCATTTTCATTTTTTAGATCCAAAGACAGGAATGTCACCTAGCCCGTCTGTTTGTATAGGCCTATCTGCAGGTGTTATAATAGGCGGTGTTGTTTTTGCTGTGCCTGTTACAGGTTTTTGAAGTTTTTGCTTACTGCTTATTTTGTCACCTGAATAAAAACTGGAAAAGTAAGTAATAAGTTCTTGATCTGAATAATCAGGAATTACAACAACTTCCTCTATTTCACCTATGTTAAGAACATCAGGCGTTTTGTCTGCTTCTAGTCTTTTAAGTGCTAAAAGAGTATTATATCTATCCTGCACAATACTCAGCATGTTTTCAACTTGCTGTCTTATTCCGCCTTCTTTTCTAATAGAGAATAGTTTCTTATTGAGGCTCTGCATCTCCTCAATTAACTTGTCTTCATTCATTTCCTGTACTTTTTCAAAAAAGTCGTAGTGTTCTGCCATTATGTTATACTCAGTTTAAATAGAGCCATGTCCTCTTTGGTTGCAAACCTTATTTCTTTATTTTTTAAAAATATATAATCCACACCGTCTGTAAGACCCATGCTATCTATTATCTTCTGTATGCTATTTAAGTCATAGAAGTCAGACATGATCATTCTATTGGTTCGCATTGTTAACCATTTGGAAAATCTATCCTTGTGTGTTAAGTTCATAGTGTCTGTGTAGCATTGTTTCATTAATATGTAATTTTTTAGATCGCTGTCTGAGAACAAAGTTTACATTACTGGGAGTATCTAAAATCATCTTTTCGATTGAGTAACTGTCTTTGTTTCCCTCTGCAATACAATCATAACCATTTATCTTATGTGTTAGTTTACCAAAATTGTTTTGTTGTTGGTTATATTTTTTCATTTGTATAGATGAATCCAAACTCAGTAGTGCAATGTTTTTAAATATATCAAAGCAGTCCACAAACACTGTGGGCTTACTGGTATCATTTTGTTTGTCAAAATATAAGGAAAAATTATTTTTACTTACAAACTTAGTGTACCTGTCGTTTGAAAATTCTTTAAGTTCTAATACTGTTAATAAATTCGTATCGCACAATTCATTTATATTCAAGACCACGCCACCAAACTTATCAACGCCAGTATCAAAATTGTTAACAGGAGAGGCCTGATACTCATTTTGTATTACTGTTTTTATTTGGTCTTCTGTTTGTAAATATATTTTTAATTTGTTACCAAAACTAAACCAGCCTGTTACATCATCATATACTGCATTTGCAGAATTAATTATATTTTCTGTGGTCACAAAACTAACACCACTTAATCCGTCCGTATTAGCAGGACGTAATAGCACTATACAGTTTCTGTTATGCCAGAATGTTGCTCCAGATGTTTTATGTATAGATGCTTGATTGAAACCTAAAGAAGTAAATTCTTTAAAAGTTTTATTCTTATCGGTATAATTGTATACCAAAAAATTTGATATAGCCATTATATATTAAACGTAACACTCTCACCACAACCACATGCTCCTGTGGCTTTTGGAGATTTAACGATTAACGTTTTTCCTTTTATGCCTTCGTCTACTAAATCGACTTCACTGCCTTCCAATAGATCCGCACTTAGTAAATCTACAATTAAAACAGAGTCGTCCATCTGCGTGATTTTATAATCTTGACTGTAGTATTCAGATACAAAATCCCACGTAAACTCAAACCCTGCACAACCATTAGGCATAACACCCAGTGCAACACCTAACGCATCATTGTCTTTTATTTGTTTCAATAAATGATCCTTTGCCGGCTCTGTAACTGAAATAAAATTATTGGGATTGAATGTTCTTGTTTCCATATTAGTATTTATTAGTTTATAATTCCATTAAATAGTAGTTGTGATTAATATAGAAAAGGTTCAAGTAAAAGAAAAATACGGCTGGTCAAAACCAGGTATTATAGATTTATTCTTATCAGAATACGATGAGGGTAGATTTCATTTGGGTTTTTTAAATAAAAATTGTAATTTATTATGGCCTGTATTAAAAGAACAGTTACTTAATAACAATATAAAGGTTGCTGAAAAATATGGGGTACAGGGTGCACCTTTAAATCAATGTATAAATGATAGTGAATCTTTTTTTGAGATAGGGGACTTTGATATTGTTCATGGTTTATCACATCAAGAGGCAGTCGCTTTGTTAACATCTTGTAATGTAATTGTTCATGATTATAGTGAGGGAGCCAGTTATCCAACAAGTGATTTTTATACATGGCTTAAAAAATTAAATGTGACACCCAAAAATTTATTTCTTCATAGTGGTGGTTTTAATTTTACAGAATCTGATATACCTAATACAACTGTTTTGCCATGCTCTAGCACCTTTGCTATGTTTACAATATTACAATCAGACATATACAACATTCTTTTTGATGAAGATAAAAAGAAAGATTATGTGTCATTTTTAAAAGAGCAAAGAAATAAAAATAATTTTAAGTACCTCTCTATGATTTATAATAGAAAACCCAGGCATAATAGGTTAAAACTGTTAGCAAATTTACATCGTAATGGTTTGCTAGATAGTTGCTTATGGACGTTGGCTTGGTCGTGGGGTGACCAAGTATCTGATTGGAACACGGCGAATAGTGTATATACTCATCAAAATTTAATACATAAAAAATTATACCTGGAAGATGTTGCAGATAAAAAGATTTTTAAATTTTTACAGGCAGTTGCTGATCAACTACCAAAAAATTTTATTGACTTAGAAGCGAAAGATCCTTCAAGTGGCACATTGTTTTATAAAGATTGGTCTGGTTTATCTAAATGGAACTCTGTGGTAGAAGTATACACTCAACGTGATCACCCGTTACATATTAACCCACAAGGATTTTTAACTGAGAAAACATTTAGATCATATTTGTTAGGCTTACCAAATTTATTAATTGCGGCGCCAGGTGCCAATAAGGAACTAGAAAATCTGGGATTACCTATTTTAAATATTATAGATGAGAACTTAGAAGGCTGGGAAAGAGTTGATGCCTTAACAGATTTTTTATTAGAGGATTTTAATAATGGTGTTGATATATCAGAACACACAGATCAAATATTAGAATGCTTTAATACGTTTTGGACTGCAGGAAATTTATGTAAAATTATGTCTAACTCTTTAAAAGAATTAAACAACTTCACATCTTAAATTAATGGCGTAGCGAATGCCTTTTTTTACAGGCTTTATTTCATGCTCTACATCATATGTATAAAAGATCATATCACCTGGTTGTTGCTCTATTAATTGTTTGCCCACAATCATTTCGCCACCTTCATAAGTAGAAGGATCAGTTATTGCTATGATTACACTGAGGTTATGCTGTTGTTTGTTGGTATAGATCACACCATCAACATGTTTTTGTATAAAACAACCTGGATTGTATTTTAAGATTCTGGAATAAACTAGTTTAACATCTCCAACTTTTGTTTCTATATAGGGTTTTACTTCTTTCCAGACAAAATCAAACTCTTCATTTGTGTATTTGGCAAGCATTGCCTTACCTACAAGTAATGGAGCAAACCTATCACACCAGTGATCGTCTATATAAACAGAGTTAACAGAGTTCCTGTATAACTCAAATACTTCGTGTATTGCTTTGTGTGATAAGGCCTGTTTAACTTGGAGAATCATTTCTGGACTCTATAATTTGATCAGCAAGTCCAAATGCCAACGCTTCTTCAGACGTCATAAAGTTATCTCTATCCATTGCCGTTTCAAACTCTTCATAAGTTTTACCAGCAGTATTATGTTTAACATAGAGCTCAGTAAGTTCTCTTTTTATTCTAACAATTTCCTTAGCACGGATTTCGATATCACTTGCTTGTCCTTGAGCACCACCTAATGGTTGGTGTATCATTGTCCTACTTCTTGGTAATAAAAATCTTTTACCTGCCGCACCTGCTTGTGCTAGGAAACTTCCCATGCTGGCCGCTTGTCCCATTACAATAGTGGACACATCTGGTTTAATATATTGCATTGTGTCGTACATTGCCATACCACTTGTAACTGTACCACCTGGTGAGTTGATATAAAAGTTTATATCAGCATCAGGGTCTTCTGCTTCTAAGAAAAGTAACTGAGCACAAATGCTATTTGATACTGCGTCGTTTACTTCACCATTAAGAAAAACTATTCTCTCTTTTAACAGACGTGAATAGATATCATAACTTCTCTCACCTTGTGAGGTTTTTTCAATTACATAGGGTACAAAATTCATAATCGTTATTATATTATATTTAGGATATTTGTCAAGTGTTTATTAATTCTATTTTACTTTTATAAAGACCTGTTTTATACTTAAGAACCTCATCTTTATATTTAAATTTATCATCTGCTTCTAATATTCTGGGCGTAACTTTGTATGTGGTTTCTTCTTCCGTTTTATCTAAAATATTAAAATCCAATGTAATATTGGCAGGGTATTCAACGTTCTCATCATACATATAAACATTATTAAACTCTTTAACACCGTCAGGTACATTATACCCTAATTTATTTTCAACAACATCTAAGACAAGGTTTTTTAAATAATCTAAATTGCTATGTATAACAGCATTTAATAAATCTTTAACAAAGTGTCCAGGAGGTAACTTGCCCTTATCAGATCCATATATTACAGGTATTTCAAAATTTATTTCCAAATCTTCTATTTCAGGCATAACACCTGTTGTTAAAAAATGTGATTCAACTTGTGTAAAGAAGTCTATTGGGTGTTTCATTATATCATCTTCTTTTAAAACCTCAAACAATGTGTCGTAAAATTTTCTATAAGTCAATCCATGTTTACCATTAAGATATCTGGATATCATCTGTGTTACACCGTTGTGATGAAACTCCCTTATCAAATTACTATATACCCAACACTCAATTGTTTCTTCAAGTGTCATTGTGTCTGTTGATCTAACTAAATGCATCTTTTCTGGTGCACCATGCCAATCTAATGAATTTTGATAATTAATATAATCCAATGTTTCTATAATATCTAAACCATATTTTTCTCTGTACTCTGGATTGTTCATTTCACTGTTACGCAAAATCTGTGTGTTCCATATCATAAGAGTTTGATGTTGTCCCGCATCTATAACTTGACTAAGGCCATCTTTCCATGTTTCCGTTGTTTCCAAAGGCATTGGGAGAATTAATTCTGTATAACTGTATAGATTCTTTTTGTTTGCTTCTAATAATAAATTTTCAAACTTATTGATGTCCATGTTCTTTCTTTGTATTGCTTCTAATACGCCGTGATCCATACTTTGAACTGCGAATGTAATTCCTCTACCATATGGCCCAAGTATTTCTGCAATCTCCATACAAATGTTTGTGTTATTTTTATTGTATTGAAAGTTTACTGCATCTATTATACTATGTGGCATGTCAGCATACTTACGAACTATCTTTGCCATTTCAATATCTCTGTCTTTAAAAATACCTACGTTAGCATCAGCACAAAGAATGTATGCTACTTTGTTTTCAGACATCCATTTTAAATTGTTTTCAACTCTGTCTAAGGAAAACTTTTTAACTTTTGAATATGTGAGTCCTCCCCAATCGCAAAACGAACATAAGAACGGACACCCTCTGTTTGATTCGTAGGTTGCGTTCCAAACAAATGTATCATATTTTTTAACAAGATAATCAAACTCGCCTGTTTCGTAAGGATCTTTAAGTTCTTCTAATTCATGTATCCTTTCACCTGATAATGTTTTAGGAAGTTCTTCACCATCTCTTATCTTTCTTAATATGTCAACAAAAGCAAACTCACCTTCCAATTTTAAAAATACATCGATGTGATCATAGTCCTTATCCATGTCATGCCATACATTGGGTCCACCAAATATTATAACACACTCAGGATATTTTTCTTTGATAATTTTGCTTACATGGAGATTCCATTCTGTATTCCATACATAATTACTGAATCCACAAACAGCAGGATTATCCAACCGTTCTAATATGTCTTCAGGTGATTCTCTCCTACAAAATAGTTCAGGACCAAATTCAAAGTAGTCTGTAATATCTTTTTTACTTTTAGCATAGGCACTTAAACATCCTACACTATATGGCAACCAAAGACTATCTCTGCCACCAATAGTAACTGTGTAGTTTATTTGAAAGAGGTATACGTTTTGTTTTTGCATTATAGCAGTATTTATCGTGTTTTAATTTACTGTGCTATGAACACGGTTTATGATTGCCTGTAAACCTTGTTGTCGTTGTGTTGTTAAAAATTTTGCTATGCTGTGAAAGTTTTGAAACTTTAATTCTTTAATCTGTTCCGTTGTACAACCGTTACATGCTAAGGTAACAAGTCGTGCAATACCTTTCACAATAAAAGCATCACTATCTATAGCAAAGTTCCATACATTACCTGTTTGCTCTGCTACCATCCAGACTCTACTCTGACAGCCTTGTACTTCATTTGTATAAGTTTTAAGTTCTATGGGAAGTGAAGGCATAGATTGACCTTGTTCCAAAAGATATTCAAACAGATACTCACTGTTTAATTCAGTGAGACTGTCTAATTCTGTTTGAAGGTCTGAAATCACACTATTACTTATTAGTATGATTGTTCACAAAATGCCTTTTACGGTTATTCTGCAGAAGCTCTTAATTCGTGTGAACTTGCTAGATCAAATTCTGCACCAGTTGTTAATTGAACTAGTGTTGAAGGATCTGCATTGGTGGCTTTCCAAAATTGTTTGGCTCCATCAACTTCTTTTTCAAAGTAAACAACATAGTTAGCACCATCATTCCATCCATCTGAGGGTGAATCAACTCTGTGGATAGGAGTATAGTCAACAAAGTCACTTGGAAATCCAACACCTTTAGGTGCTTCAAATCCAATATGTTCGCCTTCCACTAGAGCAGTTGCATCTATACCGTGTTCAGTAGCCATGAATGCCTTTGCGTTATCTCTAACTTCTACATTTTTAATTAAACTTGGGTCTATGCCTAAAGCAGTGTAATCTACTCGTGCCATTTGTTCTCCTATAAAGTAATAGTATTTATCATTATACCCAGGCTGTTATTATGTTACAATCCTTATTAACAAATCCGCCTACACCTCTGTAAAATTTTGTATCTGTATATTGTTGTATTTCTTGTTCTATTTTTAATAAGGGCCCAGTACACAATAGCATTTCATTGTTATCATTAAATGTTAATTCATTTGTTTCAAAAAAGTGTCTTTCTTCCAAACATATAAAAAAATCCTCATTCTCAATAAGTTGATGTAACCTGTGCTTATTGTGTTCCACAATGTCCTGCATTTGTTTATTCATAAACAGTGTGTGAATTTTTTCCTTATCCATATTTGCTATATCACGACTCTGACACAGGACCATCATAATTCGTTTTAACCAGTTGTTTTCTTTATCATAATCTTCATTCCAAAAATATTCAAAAGTTTTAAACCCAAGATCTCTCAAAGTCTGTAATTGATTTTTAGCACCTAATAACATAAACGGCCTTTTATAATACAATGAACGAATTAGTTTTTCTGTAAAAAATTCTGTTTGCCACCAGTCAGGACCTGAAAAAGCATCTATTATTTGGTTATGTTCAGTAAAATCATTTTCACTGATAACACCAAGATTACCCATTGTTGTTTCTGTTATAATATCAAAATAGGAATCAGTATGAGCATGTATAAAAATTTCATCTAATTCCGGAGTATGGGTTTTCAGAGTTTGAAAATCTGTTTCAGTACTGTTGGGCAATGTTAATGGAAGATCACTAGTATCTATTATCCTATCAAAGTTTTTAAAGAAGTCATTTATGTGCGGGCCTTCTGTTAAGAATGTTGTGTACGACTTTTGTAACAAATCCATATCATGTAGATACATATAAGTCATCAGTCTATGTGCTCTGGGATTACCCATAAAACATGTGAATATTTTTTCTTTGAACGGCAATTCCATATCATATTGAATTAGATCTGAAATGTCTTTGTGAGTTTTATAAATTATATTGAACCAGAGGTTTTCACACGTAACGTCTTTGAGTCTGTGATATTCTCCAGGAAAACTATCATGCCATCTATTATATGACTCTTTTATTTTGGTATTACAACTTTTAAGTGTGGCTTGGTCAGCAGGGATATCTGAATAGTCCAAACTGTGATGTATCCATTCAAATATATTTACAGGCTGATTGGCATGATTTCTACCAATCCAAAGATGGGCTTCATCAGTGAAATCAAAAACAATATCAAACACACCAAATTTTGTTTTAAGGTATTTGCAAACAGCATGTAGATTAAGTACCCAAAATGATTCAGTTGATAATTTTAAATGTATTGTTTTCACAATCTTATTTATTGACATGAAGTTAAAATATGTTATAATACTAGTATGGCTGTTTTTAAAGACTTCAACGAAATAGAACAAAAGTGTTGGGACGAATGGAAAGACAACAGTATGACCTTGCCAAAACACAAGTTTTCTAGTCGCAAACAAATACAGGAGTGGGCATATCAATTGGGTATTCAACCTGGCACATACCTGTATAAGAAAACAAACAGTCTGGGTTATACGCCAAGACCCTGGAACGATCTAATAGAAGTTCGTTTTCAGAATCCAGAAGATTTAGCATTTATAAAATTAGGAGACATGGATGAGCAAGACGGACTTTAAACTATTTAACGTTAGTTATATACACCCACTAACAGGCAAGGTAATGGACTGTGGTGAGATGAGAGGCTGGCATGCCGACAAGTTTGTACAGGAATGTGATCAAAAGGGTTTGGTCAGTGTGGTAGAACGCAGAGCAGATGATCAAAGCCTATCAGACTTTCTACTAAATCTCTGTGAACAAGATTAAAGTATACTTTCGTTTACCAAGGGGAGGCAGTGGAATACCTGCTAACCTGGCCGCAAATGAAATATCAGTGGCAG
>Ga0255751_10002855_pt1 | contig 15923 bp, 10 predicted proteins | sample 071ome_20_FD_179951 | JGI IMG/M metagenome (GOLD analysis project Ga0255751, IMG submission 179951) | Coastal salt marsh microbial communities from the Groves Creek Marsh, Skidaway Island, Georgia - 071412BT metaG (version 2) | ecosystem: Environmental > Aquatic > Marine > Intertidal zone >...
TCTTACGAACTCTTGCTCGGAAAGTTTGCAATCCAGCACCAGTTGTCAACACTCCAGTTGGTGTAGGGAATCCTAATACTAATAAGGTGTTTCCATTTGCTCCTTGAGTAGTGGCATATGCACCATCAAAGTTATCTACACCTTCATCTAAATCAGCAATAGCCGCAGTTAAATTAACTGCCGATACAACAGAGTCTGGTAATAATAGTTCAGTTGCCATAATATTATACTGGTGTTAATTTAAGTGCGATTGTAACTTTTTCGAATGATGTTACGGAGTTAACTACAAATTCTAACACATCTCCTGAAGAAACTGATATTGGTGTAATAGTTGCAGAATTTTTTTGTGCAGTAGTTACTGATGGTGTAATGATTGAAGTCAATCCTGCTGGAAAGTTTGTATATGTATCTTGATTTATCTGAAGACCAATACTTCCAGATTGATCTCCAATTATTTTCCAACTTTCTATTTGATAGTCTCCTTCAATAAGTGCATATCCTTTACTTCCTACAGTGATTACATTATTGAAACCATCAATAATGAAGTTTAGAGTTCTTGCATTAGATACAAATGAAGCATTCTGAGATGCATCAAACTGAAGGACTTCACCAGCAGCGCCTCCCGCAGCAGGAAGAGTGATAGTATAATTTGAAGTAACTGATGATGGAGCAGTGAGATTTACAAAGTTAGTGTTGTCGTCATCAAGGAAACTAATAGATGCTCCATCAAGAATTCTGATAACTCCAGTGCCATTAGCATCTAAATCAATATTTCCATTTGTATCAGTGGAAGTAATTGAATTTCCATCAATAGTAATATTATCTACTGCTACTGATCCAGCACTAATGTTATCAACAGATAGTGTATTTGTTGTTTCATTATATTTGAATGCTGTCTCACCAGTGAAAGTTCCACTAACGTTGTATTGAACAGATCCATCAGTATCTCCACCAGGAGACTGCGTAGTTCCAAGATTTGGGAAATCCCAAACTAATGTAGCTACACCAGAAGCAATTGAATCGACAACTAATACAGTTCCTGTTGATGCAGGAATGGCGTCTGGGAGAATTACATCATAATTAGTTGCTACGGTAGCTGGAGATGCAAACGAAATGTAATTGCTGCTGTCTGCATCAGCAAAACGTAATTCTCCAGAACTTTTTAACTGAAGATCTCCAGTAACATCAAGACGAGAATCTGTGTTGACCCAAGCAAAGTTTGCAGATGCTGAAAGAGATCCTGCATTATTGTATTGAACTTGAGTATCAGATCCAGCAGGTGATGCTACTAAATCTGACCAAAATAAATTTCCACTAGAATTCAATCTTAGAATTTGATTGGTAGTTCCATTACTGGATGGGAGATTTATTGCATAATCACCACTTAATGAATCTGGTGCTTTGATGGTAATTTTATTTTCCCCGTTAGTAGACCCTTCAAATAAAAGTAATGATCCGCCAACGGTAGTAGATCCACTAACTATTTCTGGATTAACCAGTAGTTGACCTCTTGATAATGCCATTACGCTTGTGCCTCCTGCCATCTAATGAGTAGGTCTACTGATGCAGTTGCTGATTGACCACCAGTAGTGTTGTTAGTAACATAAATTACGATAACATCTGGACCATCTGGATATGTATTGTTACCACCCAAAATAGAATTTTGGAGTTCTTTAACTTGTCCCAATCCAGCTCCAAATTGAGATCCTCCAACAGGAATTCCAATAGTACCAGAGGTTGACAAGAATCTGAACAGAACTTCTCCGTCTTCTGGAGTTCCTGTATTGGGACTAAGAAGATCCCCTCCGGTTGTCGCATATTGTGCAAATGATGGTTGGAAAACAGTTGCAGCACCAATTGTTGCTGTATTTGCATTTTGCCAATCAACAGCTCCAAGATTACTTGGATTTAGAATTGCAGTGACTTCTAAGTTTGTGTTATTGTTATTATTAATAGAAATATCAGTGAGTTGAGTTCTTGAACGATTTAATGTTTCTCTTTCTCCCAGTTCGCCAGGAAGTGAGTTTGATACTGATGGAGAGGGTCTAAATGCAGCTAACACACGAGATGTACCACCAGGAATAGTAAAATCAGCAACAGATAAGTTAAATGAATATCCACTATCTTCATCAAAACCACCATCCATAATGATGGCAGATCCCCAGTGAGAAACTGTTGGCGCACATGTAGTATTAAGTAAAATAACACCAGATTTAGCAGGATGATCGTATGCTGTTGATGCACCCTGGAACGTTCTGGAAGATCCAGATAAGAACAAATCATATGAAGTTGCTCTTGTAGTTCCTGTTAAGGTATTGCCAGATTTACCAGTGTATGAAATAACTTCATGCCTAATTGTCCCACTTTGATCACTGGTAATTAAAACATATTCTGGGTATGTTGCTGATGCATCGGGGAATAATGATGCATCAGCAAGTGTAAGATCTCCAGAAGTTCCAGATGTTGCTGCTAACTTACCCAATACAGTGCAATTATTAACTTCATAACGAGCTGGTAGGTTACCAGATCTCATATATGCTTCATCGTTAACATTATTATTAGTCATACGATGAACATTAATCCATTCACCACGAGCACCACGAACCATAAAGTCAATAAATCCAGCACCATACCAAGAATACTGAATTCCAACCATCTGCATCTTTGCAAGATCCATATTATATCCAGATGGTGTATCTGTTCCATCAATACGATCTAAATTAAATTGAGATTGAGTAACTCTCATTTCTTTCACGAGAGTTGCTTTTACATCAGATACAGTAATTCCACGATTAGCAGGTGTTACTCCAAGAGTTGTATCGCTGGCAATTGATGTAACCAAATGAGTTTGACCGCGTACAACGATTTTATCTCCAACTTTTAATTGTTGTAAAAATCTTGTATTTGTACCAGTAATGGTATTAGATCCATTAGCAAATGAAACAAATCCTGCAAGTTGGAACGTAGAAGATCTTCTAACTACTGCAAGATTATTTCCATCATATTCCCAGAAAACACCATTGGTGTCATCAAACAATCCGCAGTGTAGTGCTGATCCACTCCAGTTAGTAATTGTAAGTCTTGGTTGATCTTCAAAAACTGCAGGGGTTACAGTAGGTGCTGTTGCAGCGGGCACAGTAAAACTAAAATCACTTGTAATTCCATTTACAACATAAGTTCCATTATAGTTAGCACTTTCAATACCAGCAACTTTTACAGTTGCTCCTTCTTGTAAACCATGTGCAAGTTCAGTTGTAATAGTAATGTTTGGAGCACTATATGTTGCGTTAGAAATGTCAAAAACTGGATTGAACAAGATACCAGTGGAGAACAAGAATCCTTTACCTGACTGGTATCTAAAATATCTTTTTGATTGTCTCTTTGCTTCAATACCATGTACTGGCATTCCAGGACCCATAAGGACACCACCATCAAATGGTCTATGAATGTAGAAAGAGTCATTAATAGCATAAACACTAATGTTAGTAGTAGTAATTGCGCCAGTAGTTACTGTTTGACCAGCATCATATACAATAGAAGTTCCATCTGGAACAGAATTTACAAAAAATCTACCCTCATGTGTTTGAGTTCCTGCTGTTGTATCAACAACAAGAATGGGAGATCCAGGAACTAATCCATGTTCATCACCAAAGGTAATAGTTACATTACCACCAGCTCCATCACCACTCATAGTGGAGACATTTAATGCTCCACCAGCATAAACTCCACCTTGTTTTACTACAGTGTACGTATTGTTAATATCTCCTGCTGGAATACTTCCCTTTGCAAGAACATCAAATGTAGATAGAGTTGGGGCGTTATTTGCAACAACAGCAAACAAACCATCACCCAAAGAATTAGACGTTCCAGTTATAGATACGGGTGTTCCTACATCAAGAGCTGTTCCTGCTGCAACACTTATACGAAGCACAGAATAAGTTGCTGCTCCTTGAGATGTAATGCTATTGACTGGGATTGCAGGTCCAACAAGTTCAAAGAAAGATGGATAATTTCTATTTAAACCAAGATCTTGCCACTTAGTTTGCTGCAATCCATATTCAAAGTCAGCATCAATCAGCGATTGTGGATTTGATACTCTAATTCTTTCAATTGCATCAACACCAAAATCATATGGACGAACAGTGAGACCTCTTTGATCTTCATCGATAAAGATTGTAAGCTCGTCCGTATCGGACATTCCAGTTGTATCATAAAGCAGATCTACTTCAGTATATCCATCAGTAGAAAATTCCCAATCTGCATTTGAAACTGGTGGTTGAAAATATGTGGTTGTAAATTTCTTGCCAGGATCTAACTGGTTGGCAAGAATAATGCCATCTGTTGCGTTGATAATAATTAGAATATCATTAACTGTGTGTTTATCAGAAATAAACACCTTTCCATTTGCAGCATCAAAACGATATCTTTCTTCTCTTCTTTTTGCCATAATAATTAAATTCCTCCGAATACGATGCTGTATGAAATTGCTTGTTCTTTTGTAACAAAGGCATTGGGTGGTTCAAACGAAAGTCCAAATGCTACACCAAAGAATGTTTGATTTGCTTTTGGTGCTTCTACAAAATTAATTTTAATCGGGTCAGTTGATGCATTAGTCCCTCCACTTATATAGTAACCTTTTATTTGCCCAGGATCTGGTTCTTGGACTATACCACCAACAGAAATCAATAGTCTTGCTTCACTTGGAATTTCTGCATTTACAAAATTCACTGCAGGAGATCCAGTTGAAATAGTAAACTGAGTTGTAACTCCATTAAACAAACTGGAAATATCATTGAGTACTTTGTGCTCTGTAATATTGTCTGCTTCTACAATTCCAAATACTTCAATACCAGTTGGAGTAGTTTCTACTTTTCTAACGTTATCATAGTATGCTGCAACCTCAGCATTTGGGACAGTAACAATAGATTCTTCTCCTGTTAATGCCCGAATATAAAGATCGCCAGTGGCATTTTCAACATAACTATTAGTACCATCATGATACAATTTAAGGTCTTGTGCATCACCAAGTTCTACCTCTTCACCATCTCCTGCCTGAAAACCATCTGCTACATGAATACCTGTAGTTGTTGCACCTGTAGGAGAAGTTTCTAATCTTTTAGTATTGTCGTAGTAGAGTTCTACCGAACCATTATTATTAAATGATGCATAAAATTCATTTGCTGTTGGATTGGTCAGTAAAATATTTTGATCTGCACCAATATATAAATTTCCAGTTCCAACATCGGTAACATAACTATGAGTTCCATCATGGTAAATCTCTAAGTCTTGACTATCACCAAGTCTCAATTTTTCATTATCGCCAACATCAAGACCGTCAGCAACAATAGTTCCAGTTACAGTTACTCCAGTAGTAGTGGTAGCAAACTTTACTAAGTTGTCATAATATAAGGATACTGCACCGTTTTCAACAAAACTTCCATAAGTGTCTCCTGCTATGCTACCAAGATCAATTTGTGCTCCTCTGATAACCAGAGAGTTTGAAGTTAATGAATCTATAAAAGAATTTCCAGATGTAGTATCATAATAAAGTTCTAAAGAAGTTGTATCACCAAATTGAATTTTTTGATCATCAACTATATTGGTATTACCAATAATAGTCAGCACTGTATCAGTTTCGGTAAATCCTTCAATACCGATAGTTTGTAGTCTTTGGTCTTTAGATTTATACTGTGGCATTTTAGTTCAACGTCTCCAAAATTGATACGACATATTCTAAATCTGCAAATCCACTACTTGGTCCTTGAATGATAAGCGAATCTCCAGTTTGTAAAAATAATTTACCATCAACTAAATTTACTGCATCGTTTTTAGGAATTGGAAATCCTTCTGCAATTGAAGTATCTGTCCCACTTCTTCTATGGAATAAAGATACTGTTCTTGTTGTTGTTCCAATATTTGCAACATTCACAAGAAGCACAACTCCCGTATATCCTGTAGGTGCTGTATAAATTGTTGCTGCTGATGCTGTAGTTACCCCCGGTATTGTTCTATAAATGTTTAGTTTTAATGCCATGGTATTATCCTCCTAATGCAAGAATGAAAGGTGTTACTGTTGCGAATAAACTTTGAGAGTATGCAGTACCTGAGATTCTCCCCAGCGCCTGATTAATTTGTACTCCATCACCGATATTGAAATTACCAGTTTCATTTGTGCTGGTATAAACAACCAGACCTCCATTCTTACTAATAGTTTCAGTTTCTGGAGTGGGTACGCCTCCAGTTTGTGGAAGAGCAGTGGTAATATCTACCCCCGATCCAATATATTGGAATGAATGTGATGATGCAAGTAATCTACTTTGTTTAAAGAAGTATGCAACATCGTTAACTGCCAAAGCAATTGGAGTTTCATTTGAGAACGTAACATCATACTCATCATTTCCTGTACCAACTTCAAGAGTAGACTCTACAATAAAGTATGATGGCGTTAACTCTGCCGTTGCCGTTGCAGTAGTTCCAGTTCCAGGAGCATCAATTGTTATTGATGGCGGAGTTGAACCATATCCTCTACCTGAAGAGACTACATCAACTGCTGTAACAACCCCAGTATTTGAAACAACTGCAAGAGCAGAGGCATCAATACCCCATGATTCTGGAGAACTTGGAATTGTTACTACTGGAGGATTCAGAGGATCATATCCACTACCACCATTTGTAACATTAATTCTGATAACCTCGTAATATAAGGTATCAAAATAAACTACTTGTCCAGCATACGGTCTAATAATATCAATCTTAGTAAATCCACTAATATTTGTAGTTCCTACTTGCACCTCAAATGTGTCTGTAGTAGCATTTGAGATTGCAAGTACACCATTATTCAATGCCGCAGTGTTTGTTGATGCAGGATCAGTTGATCTTGGATATGTAAAATTATCAGTAAAATTATCACTACTACATTTAAAAGTTAATGAATCATCTACAAGAGAAATTTCATCTCCATTACTCAATCCATGACTTGCAATTGTTAGTGTAAGTACGCCTGTAGATGGTTCATAGGTAGCATCTGTTGGTGTTAAAGAACCAGTCCCTCCACTAACGATAGTAACTGCATTAGTATCTGCTGATTGGAATTGGTGTTCTGCTGGTTTGTAAGTATGAGTAAGGTTATTTGTTCCAACGTTTACCGTAAATGTAGTTGTTGTTGGAACTGTTTCAACTTTAAAGACATTACCATAGGCACCAGATGGGAACAGTTGTGTTACCGCAAACGATCCAACGTTAACAGTAAAAGTATCAGTTCCAGTAACTGTTACTGATAAATTTTGTCCAAATGCAGGATCTGTTGTTCTTGGGTGAGAGAGTTGAGTTTGATTGCCATCGGATTCGCAAGTAAATGTTAAAGACTCCTGTGCAATTTGAATTGTGTCTCCTGTAGTTAATCCATGAGAAGCAATTGTTAATTCAAGAACTCCTGTTGCAGTGGTATAGTCTGCATCAGTTACCGGACCAATGGTTGTAGATCCTCCACCAGTTGTATCGGTAATTGCTGTGCTGGTAGCACTTACAAATGTGTGAGCACCAGAATTACACTCAAATAAAATATTATTCAGTTGAACATCCATTCCAACAGTATAATTATGAGTGGTAGAAGTAGTTACAGTAACAACACCAGTATTATTATTGTAAACTGCATTAGTAATATCCAATGATGGTGTACTAATATCAATTCTTATTGTAGTATCTGCTTCTGCTGCTGCCTGTGAAACCAGTCCTGTATATTTTAATGGACTTACGCCATCAGCAATAATTCCATTAATGCCGAACGAAGAGTTAGAGTTTGTAAGGTCACAACCACCGCCGTCTTGGCATAAAATAGCAGTATCACAACAAATGGTAAACATAGACACTAACTGTGCATATGCCTCATTTGTAATCTTTGCTCCAAACCCATTTGGATTAAATTGGGTAAATGAGTCAACAACCATTGACTTAATATCACCAATACAATCATCACCATTAATTCTAAGACCAGTGCTGTCCTCAATAAAGTTAGTGCAGTTTTGAATATATGGTGATTGATCAATATATGGAGGATCACTTGGATTAAATGCTACAATTGCACCACTATTTGCAGTCGTTGAAGTAAACGACATATCGGAAATATAACTTCCGTTAGTTACATAAAATAAATCATCAACATTACTTGGAGATACTGAAACTTCTCTCAAAGAACTTCCAACAACAGAAACTTGTTTCGGAAGAACGATTGGATTATTTTCTGTATAGTTACCGGCAAATACTCTAATAACAGTTCCTTCAGAAGCACCCTCTGCTGCTGCTTTAATTGTCAACTTTGCCTGTCCTGGAGTAAGACCACTGTTAGAATCATTACCATCTTTTGATACATAAACAATATTTTCTTCCGGTCTTGTTTTTGCCCAATCCCAAAGAGTTGTTTGAGTGCCGCCAACATTTTTACTTAACAGTGCATAATTGTCAACACCAGCACTTCCTGTATTATCAAGAATACTTCCGTCGAATCTAATACTTCCTGCTGAAGTGATTGTATGATCAGCAGAAATGTTTCTATTATTAGAAACATGGACGTATTGGAAGTGGTCGTCATCATCAAGACCAGTCAAAATACCGTGATCGGTAATAACTGCTTCTCTACCACCAACTAACTGACTGATAATCCTTGTTCTTTCATCTACATACTCAATTAATCTTGCCTTTTTAGCATTTGTGTATGAACTGTTTACTTGGAAGATTAATGTATAAAGAAGTCTAAGATCTTTAATTGGGGTTTGTTCAGGACCAGGGAAATTTCCAAGATCTAAATTTTCAAATCCAGAACCAGTTCTTGCCTCAGGAAAAGTTGCATACTCATCATGTCCCATAACTGCTACTACGGGATTATCTGCATCTGATGTTGCTACCAGATACATTACTGCGTAGTTACCACTTGTAACCGCAGTAGACGACCAAGTTCCACTGGTATTTAAATTATATTCTAATAATCCTGTTCCTGTTGTTTTAAATGCATATTCCGTTGCTGTATCAATAACCCATGGTCCACCAGATCCAGAACGATACATTACCGGGAATTTTCCTGGATTGTTGGAGTCTCCTAACTCTTGTTCATTTGGATTAGTTGCAGCACTTGGCGATGAATTTGTAATGGTTACAATATAATCTTCATTATAAAAAGTTCCTTCATCAATTCCAACTTGTGCGTGACGGTCTAACGATCCATCACCATCTTCAAATGCGTAGAGAACTGGGAATCCGTCTTTAATTGCTGGTCCCCTTGTATTCTGTAGATACTCATAAGTTGCCCAGTCTAATACAATGCCATGCTTTGTTGCATATAAAAATACCATCTCTCCAAGAGTGGCATTATAATATCCTGTTGCAACACGAACTTCTGCATCATAGTTTGGATCTGTAGAGGGAGTTCTATAGGTTAATGTTGCATTTGCACCAAAGTAAAAATAATACAACCCAGTTGTATTTGGAATAGTTACTGTTTGTGTGGTTGTAAATACATACCTAACCGACTGATACCAAACATCAAATCTTGATGCTGTAGGTGCAACAGAAAAAATTCTCGTATTATTATCAAACGAGATTGTAGTTTCTGATGGATCATTAAGACCCATTGGTTCTTTGGTTTCTTGATACGCAGTAACGTCTACAATACGCTCCGTACCATCATCTTTCTTTAGAAAGAGTTTACCATCATTAGTATTAATTGCTACTTCACCCAGTTCTATCTGCGAAGTAGTAGGGGCGTTTCCAGCAGTTGCTGAACGCCTAAGACGAATCTTTGGTGCTGCCATTATTGCTACCTATTTAGGTTAAAATGCTCCACCATCAGTATCTGTATTTACAGATTTTTTACGTGATGTGGTTTTTGGTTGCTTTTCCAATTCAGAAACTCTGGAAAGAGTTTCTGTAAGAGTTTTATCTAAAACTCTCATCTGTGCCTTTAATGCAATAATCTGGTTGAGGTTATTAGAGAGTTCCTCCTTCATAACCTCAACCAGAGTTCCATAATCTACATTTATTTCATTTTTCATAACAAATCAATTATCTTTATCTATTTATCAGAATGATCCACCATCGATAACTACATTGTATACATGTCTACCTGCAGTACCATCACTTACACTAAATTCAGTGTTTGCTTCGGACGCAGTTAAATGACCAATAACAACATCGTCAACAGAAGCACCTTCAGCAATTAAAGCATCACCACGTCTGGAGGTAGCATCAGAGATTCTCAGTTCTCCCACTTGAAGTGGTAAGAAATCCAGAGGAGTAGCACCAGTATCACCACTAACAACAGCAGATTGGAATGCTAAGTCACCGATTGCTGTATTGACACTTGAAGTGTATGCCATTACATAATAATTTTCACTCTCATCAAAACCAACAAAGACATTTTCATCATTTGTGCCTCTTTCAAGGAAGAGACCTATGTCATTTGTATTATTATTAATATTACCATCAACACCATCATTAAGAGTGATCAGTGCGTCAGTAATATTAGTATTTGTTGTCTGAATATTAGTTGTAGTTTGAGTTCCCAGAACATTCAAATTACCATTAACAGTAACCGTAGTCTGACCGGGTTCTGATGCAGAACCAATATTAACAGCAGTTGTACTATTAGCAGCGCCATTAGTAGCAATATTAACAGTTTTGGTAGTGCCAGTAGCGGTTGCACCAGTTGCAATGTTTACTGTAGTTGCATCAGTACCATCATTACCAAGATTCAATGTGCCTGAAGCACCAGCAATATTTACAGTGCCGGTAGAAGTATCATACAATGCAGCAGCATTAGTGAGAGTAGCAGGATCAGCAACGATGTTTCCACCTTCGACTGCAAGATCTCCATTAATTGTTGCATTACCAGCAACAGAAGCGCCACCATCAACAACCAGAGCACCATTAAGAGTACCAAGGTTGTTTGCAGTAGTACCGTTGATATTTGTTACACTGGTATTGGCAGTAGAACCAATCTCAACTGTAGTTGCAGCACCAAATGCATTTACTGTTGTTGCATTAGTATTGATAAGATTAAATGTTGTTCCATTGGTGGTAATATCTCCACCATCAACATTCAGATCTCCATCCAAATCAACTAAGTCATTTGCAACGGTCATTGTACCGCCAGCAGCACCCATGTTAATGGTTTGCGCTGCACCAGCAAAGTTCAGTGTAGTAGCAACAGTGTTATAAAGATTTTGTGTAGTGGCGGCACCAACAACGGTTGAAGAATTGATTGTAGTTGTGCCACCCTCAACAGAACCAATATTAACATTAGAAGTGCTACCTGTAACAGCACCAGTACCAACATTTACTTCTTTAGTATTACCTGAAGCAGTTGGTTCTGTTGCAAAGTTAGTTGTAACCGAATTAGTATCAGTAGAACCAGTACCTGAGAAATAACCAGTAGATGCTACATACTCACCAGTAATTTGGAGACTGGAAATACCAACATTTCCATTAACATTTGCATCTTTATCTGGTTGAAAAATTAATTGTGCTTCAGTATAAAAAGTTTCAAGTGCTGGACTTCCATTTGGGTTGTTAGAATCAACAAATGTCAGGTAATATTCATCAGGAGTTGCATCACCATCATCTGGTGCTTGCTGGGTTTGCAGTTGTTCTGATGCAACTGCAGGTTCAAATGACAGTTTACTGTTAGTGGCATCATATTCTAAAATATACTTATCATCTACTGAACCAGTTGCTGCATTTTCTGGCCAAATTAATTCATATGTAGCATTTAAAGAATCCTGAACTGGTGCTTTAACCGTTACGGTATTAGTTCCAGTACCACCTTCTTCCCAAATTACCTTACCGCCTTCACTGGCAACACTGTTAGTTGGATTTTTATCTACTAAGAAACTATCGACCCTCTGGGTGTAAGAAGATCCACCAATATGGACAAAAGAAGTTCCACCATCTGCAATGTAAAAGTCTCCAGTACCAGATGCAGTCACCGCAGGTCCAAGACCAATATACGATGGGGTGGTATCAGTAAATACAGGTTCGCCAACAAGAGCAGGATTATCTCCAAAAGTTTCTCCTACATCAGTTAATGTTTGAGGATCAACTGTTCCTCTTCTTAGTCTTAAACGCGGTGCTGCCATGTCATTAAATGGTTAGTTTACTTGTCTTGATATATTTATTTATCAAAATACCCCATAATCAATAGCATCATCTCCTGGAGCAACTCCAGGATCTGTAGGTTCGTTTGTATAATCCGCAGTATTACTATCTGCTCTATCAACTACTTCATAGGGAGAAACATATTCATGAACTCCCAAAAGTTCATTCCACATTAAAAGATATCCTTCTTGCCTATTTGCAATATCAATATCATCAAAACTTGCTAAGAATTTTAAATCTGCTTCAGTTGTATTTACATCAATATTTAAATCAGGTTGTTTTAATAATGATATTACTTTTCGTGAACTTCTATTTATTCTGACGTTATAACTTGACATTTTAGAATACTGAAGGGTTGACTTCTATTACACCAGAAATAACTTTATCAGTTACTGCATTAACATTATCAATTAAATATAAATCGTAAACATATCTACCAACTTTTAATGCATCTACACCAGTTACAAAGTTAGTACTAACTTTTGGTAAAGAAAGTTCAACTAATCCTTCCTGTCTATTAATTATGTTAGGATTTAAACTGATTTTATTAGATGTAGTATAATTTCTTGCCATATATGCTGCAACCGAATACCCGTCCAAGTCAAAAAACGTAGTATCAAATTGCTTAATATTCAGAGAAATTTTAAAGTCAGTTCCTTTATATAATGTTAAATTAATAGGGATCGCTGCCATGATCTTCCCAGTGTCTTATTAAGTATTTATAGTTATTTATTTGTAAGTTCAATCAAGAGATTTTTGATCTCGTTCATTTCTGATTTCAACTCAGATAATTCTTTGGCAGTATTATCTACTTTATCTTCTAAATTTTGTCTTCGATTACGCTCCGTAATATACTTCTCATAATCTGAAGTATTTGTACTTATAATAGCATTTGTATTTCGGTCACGCTTTAAATTAGAGTGACCATCAACTGGAATCAAGCGAGAGCTATGCATCTTAAATCTTTAATAAGTGGAGTAAATGATTGGTTATTAGATCTCATTCTAATTTTAACTTGGAACTCTGTGAATGGGTTTCCATTTGGAGTAAGATCAGTAATATCAAAATTCCATTTTTGATCTGTAAAATAATCATTTCCTCTGGAATTTGTATTGCCGGAGAAAACAGTAAGATCATCTAAATCAATCCAATCAATTTGATTTGGATCACTTTCTTCACCAGATAATACTTTGACCAAAACGTCAATATCTGCAATTTGAAGAGGATTATATCCAGCAAATTCAATTCTTAGTCCTGTTGCTGGATCTTGCAACGAGATTAATTTAGTAATGTAATTAGCAGAGTTATAATCAGAAATTGCATTTAATTCAATATTTGTAAATACTTCACCAGGATTATCACCAAAATACTCTTGCTTATAATTTCCATCAATATTAGAAACTCTATTTGATGTAGTAATTAAACTAATTCTTTCTGCATCAATGACTGGAGATAATAATGGATTTGTACTTGATAAAGTAAGTCTAAGGTCCACAGAAGGTTGACCTTGCATGAGATTCTCTGCATTAGGATAAGATGCTACAAGTCTTGGAGTTTCATAATAATTATTATCATTCATATTAACCGAAGAGTAATTTGACTCTTTAATGTAGGATCTATCTGGTGGAATATTAGAGTTACTTGGATCCGAGAAACTTGAATCCGATATAGAGGTTCCAGATGTGGTTCTCATTTCAGCAGTTACTGAAGTTCCTGGAAGTTCCTGGTATGTAACAGATGGGAGAACATTAGTAAACATAGTATTAGTAGATACGTCTACATTAATTCCACCAAAATTCAAATTCTCTGTTGTATTTCTTTCAACATCGATATTAATTTGATATGAATCTAATGTAATCCACCTCAAATTTCTATGTGTTTTATTAATTTCAGTCAATGGAACTCCATTATAAACATAATATTCTACTGTAATGTCATCATCAGATTCAAATGTAATTCCAGTCGGTCCAGAAATTTGTGCAATTAAAGTAATAGTAAATGTACCTCCAGACTGATTATTTGTCTGGGAAGGATCATATGAATAAACCGAATCATTAATTCTAATGTATGCTGGATTTGCTGCACTACCAACAGCACCATCAATATTATTGCTATTTTTAAATAAAGCTTCAGTATTAGCATCACCAGTCAAAGGAATAGGAGTACTAACACCACCGGTCCAATTTGATGCTAAAGTAGTCCCAACTCCAGAAGAAACACCATCAATGGTTACATATGATGCTGGATCATGCATACCGTGATTTGGATGGTTTACTTTAATATATCCAGTAGTTGTTTTTGCAACTGCACTGTACGCAGCAGTTCCAGTATTTAATAACAATTCAATAGGATCTGGTGGTAGTCTCTTAACTCCAGAAGATCGTAAAACTGGAGTCTCAAATTCAATTGTAGGAGTTTCTGTAATATCAAACTCAGCACGATATAATTTAAATTTAAGGTCTTCTAATTGATGTGCTGTCCAAGTAGAAGCATTTTGAGATTTAAATAAGACACCTGCATAAGGTTGAGCAGTAATACGATTACCATCTAAATCATCTTGACCCATTGCAGAAATCCACATCTTATACTCAAGTGAAGATGTTAATACCGCAAAGCAATATTCTTGAAGTCCTTCAACAAATACTGGTGCGTCAAAGGTAAACGTTGTTACTGCAGTAGCATCATCTGAAACATTAACTTGATCTGGGGTTAATGTTGCTACGCCAATAACATTTGGAGATGGATAACCATTCACCATGGTTCTAAGTTCCATTGTAATAGGAAGACCTGAAGTATCCTTAGATTGGAAGTATGTGTCAACTTTGGTAACGAACATACCATCTTCTTCTGGAACTAAGAAAGATTGTGCAAGTGGATCTCTCCAAGCACCTGTTCTTTGTGTTGTTGTTCTTCTTGTAACAACTCTTCTTTCACGTACAGTATCTCTTTGAACATTAGCATTTCTTACTAAAAGAACATCAGTTTGTTTTGTAAGTATAGTTCCTCTTGCAGTATAAGTTCCTTCTGCAGAACTATCAACGATTCCTTGAACTTTACTATTTACTGGTGAGTCTGTAAATAAAACAGTAGATTCACCAACTCTCCATCTTGGATTGCCTGGTGTATCTGGAGATGGGATAAAGAATCCTGCTATAAGATCACCATTTTCAGTAGTAACAAATCTCTTGTTAGTAATTCTTGCCCTTGCGCCACTTTCTTGACCTTGAACAATATCACCCTCAATTAAATATCCACCTTGACCCTCAGCAGATCTAAAGGTTTCAGATCTTCCGGCAGTAGATATTCCATTGGTTACAGATGTTGTAGTTTTAAGAACATCCCAATTCAAAAGAGTAGAAGATGCACTATACGTCGATGGAATTTCTTCTTTAGTGTATGGATTTATTAGTGTGCTGGGTCCGCTGCCGCCTTGGGGAAGAAAGCATGTCGCAGAAAAGAATCTTCCTGGAGCGTTAGATACTAAACTAAATGTTTCACCGGGAATAAAAGATGCATTATTAAGCATTTCGATTTCCAGAAGTTTAGGAGTTACATAAGTAAAAATATTTTTCTCATCCAAGAATGGATATAGTTCTACATATGGTTTTAAACGTCTACAGAAAAATCTAACATTTCTTGAACGTTTCCATCTCGCATATGTAATGTCAACAACTCTATCTCCAAGTACCTCTCTATCAAATCTTGGGGTTACACTTGTTCTTACTCCGGTTCGCGTTTGACCTCTTCTGGTGGTTCTGGTAGTAGTTGCAACGTCTCTA
>Ga0255751_10002889_pt1 | contig 15821 bp, 17 predicted proteins | sample 071ome_20_FD_179951 | JGI IMG/M metagenome (GOLD analysis project Ga0255751, IMG submission 179951) | Coastal salt marsh microbial communities from the Groves Creek Marsh, Skidaway Island, Georgia - 071412BT metaG (version 2) | ecosystem: Environmental > Aquatic > Marine > Intertidal zone >...
CTTGTCTACCCTCTTCTGTCATAAGTTGTTTAAATCTTGGGGACCACATGTTAAATGTTTTCTGCATGTTATTTTCGGCAATCTTTCTCGGTGTAATAGACTCATCTCTGAGAAGAAAATAACTGGCCTCAGCAGCTGATAAATATTGTGATGATAAATCCTGGAACATTTCTACACGCTCATCATTGTTTGCATTTCTATATATCTCTTGAGCAAACATGTAAGTCCCTGCACAGGAAGATAGTCCATCCGCCAATGGTCTAGAATTTTCAGCGATTACATTGGTAGATAAAAAGAAAAAAACTAAATAAACAACTTTATTCATGATTGTTACTTTACACAAAAAAATTTTATTAGAACCTTTGTTTTAAAAGGGTTATTGACCATTATGAATTGGTGGAGAGAGAGGGATTCGAACCCTCGATACGCTATTAACGTATACAGACGTTCCAGGTCTGCGCATTCAACCGCTCTGCCATCTCTCCTAAATATTAAGATATTTTCATTCCGGGTTTTGCTCCGTCATCAGGGTTAAGAATATGAAGTGATTCACCATCCCCTGCAGCAAGAACCATACCTTCTGAAACACCAAATTTCATCTTTCTTGGGGCTAAATTTGATACCATGACTGTTAGCTTACCTTTAAGATCTTCTGGAGCATAATGAGCTTTAATACCAGCAAAAACATTTCTTGTTTTTTCCTCACCTATGTCAAGCGTTAACTGAAGTAACTTATCGGCACCCTCGACATGACTTGCATCAATTATTTTTGCAACTTTTAAGTCAACTTTTGCAAAATCATCTATAGATATATAGTTATCCATAACTTGTTCCTTTGTTGGTTCATTTTTTTGTGAAATTTCTTTTGAGGACTCAATTAATTTGTCAATCTGCTCATCCTCAATTCTTGACATTAATGGTTTAAATTTATTTATTTCATGTTTGGTTAAAGGGGTTTCAATTAAATTCCAAGAAAGATCTTTAAGTTTAAGAAAATCTCTCGCTTTTTCTGCCATATCAGGAAGAACAGGTGATAAATAAGTCATTAAAACTCTGAAAAAATTCAAAGACATAGAGGCAACATCGTGTACCTCATTTTCTTTTCCTTCTTCCTTAATCATTTGCCAGGGTTTCTTATCATCAATGTATTGATTGGCTTTGTCTGCAAGTTTCATGATTTCTCGCATTGCCTGACCAAATTCTCTATTTTCATAATGTTTGGAAATAGTCGAACCAGCTTTAATAAACTCATCATAAAGTTCATTTTCAGAAACATATGCTGATAACTTTTTATTGAATTTTTTAACAATAAAACCCGCAGAGCGTGAAGCGATATTAACCACCTTGCCAACCAAATCAGAATTCACTCTATATTTGAAGTCTTCAAGACTTAAATCAATATCATCAATACGAGATGACAACTTGTAGGCATAGTAATATCTTAGATATTCAGGATTAAGATAATTCAAATAATTCCTTGCTTGAATAAAAGTACCTCTAGATTTACTCATTTTTTGGCCATTGACTGTCAAAAAACCATGAGCATAGATAGCACTCGGGGTTCTAAAACCTGACCCCATTAGCATTGCTGGAAAAAATAATGCATGAAAATAAATAATATCTTTCCCAATGAAATGATACATTTCTGTGTCTGAATCAGTGTTTAGGTACTCATCAAAATTTACTCCAGATTCATTACAGTATTTTTTAAAACTACCTAAATATCCAATTGGGGCATCAAGCCAAACGTAGAAAAACTTATTTTTGGTTCCTGGTATCTTGAAGCCAAAATAAGGTTCATCTCTTGAAATATCCCATTGCTGAAGACCTTGATTGAACCATTCAAGGAGTTTGTTACTGGTTTCTTCTTGCAAATGTCCTGCAGAAGTCCAAGATTTAAGATCTTTTTCAAATTTTGGTAAATCAAAAAAATAGTGCTCAGAATCCTTTGTAATGGGCTCCACTCCAGAGACTACAGATCTTGGATTCTTCAACTCTGTTGGTGAATATGTAGCACCACAAGACTCACAATTATCACCATACTGATCTTCAGCGCCACATTTAGGACATTCGCCCTTAATGAAGCGATCAGGTAAGAACATTTTCTTTACAGGGTCAAATGCTTGAGATATAGTCTTTTTAGAGATAAATCCTTTTGTATTTAATTGATTATAAATGTACTCAGAAATCTCTCTATTTTCTTCACTATGGGTAGAGTGATACTGACTGAAACCAATGTAGAAATCCTTAAAATCTTTTTGGTGTCTTTCGCTAACAGAACCAATTAACTTCTCTGGAGTGATGCCTAATTCATCAGCTTTTAACATAATAGGTGTACCATGCGCATCATCTGCGCAAACATAATGGCATTCGTTACCAATAGCTTTTTGAAATCTCACCCAAATATCTGTTTGGATATACTCTAAAAGATGCCCCAGGTGAATTTCACCATTAGCATATGGAAGAGCTGAAGTTACTAAAATCTTTCTTTTAGTCATTAAAAAAATAGTCCAAAAAACCCAATATTTTTGGGTGGTTCGATAATCGAATCAGATAAAATAACCATTTTACTCAAACATACTCATTTTATATGCCAGATTTGACACAAGATCATATTGAAAAAGCTTTATCTAAGGTTATTGACATTCATACTAACCAGGATATTGTCTCATCTAAATCAATTAATTCAATTGAGATAAATGGTAGCGATGTTAATGTAGTTATCGAACTTAATTATCCTGCTCAAAGTTATCATCAGACATTAATTGATTCTATAACAGATTCTCTGAGTTCTGCCGGCGCTTCTTCCTCAAATGTTAAAATTAAAACTAAAATTGCTAAATATTCAACTCAAAAAGGAGTGGATACACTTCCTGAAGTAAAAAATATCATTGCTGTTGCATCAGGCAAGGGTGGTGTTGGTAAATCTACCACGTCAGTTAACTTGGCGCTTGCTCTCCAAGCTGAAGGTGCTAAAGTTGCCCTACTTGATGCTGATATATACGGCCCTTCTCAGCCAAGAATGCTTGGTGTTAAAGATGCAAAACCTGATACTACAGGCGAGGGAAAGTTACTTCCAGTATTAGGGCATGGAATGCAAACTATGTCAATTGGGTTTTTAGTGGATGAGGACTCTCCAATGATTTGGCGTGGTCCTATGGTTACTCAAGCATTAGAGCAAATGCTAAGGGATACTTTATGGAGAGGTGTGGATTATATGGTCATTGATTTACCCCCTGGAACGGGTGATACCCAATTAACATTGTCACAAAAAATTCCTGTTAGCGGCTCTGTGGTTGTGACCACCCCGCAAGATATTGCCCTCATTGATGCTAAAAAAGGTCTAAAAATGTTTGAGAAGGTAAATATACCAATTCTGGGAATCGTTGAAAATATGTCGCTTCATATCTGCTCGAATTGTGGCCATGAAGAAGCAATATTTGGCCAAGGTGGCGGTGATTCAATGGCGAAAGATGCTGGTGTTAACTTCCTTGGAGCGCTTCCATTAGAAATGAATATCAGAACTGATGTGGATGAAGGAACTCCAACGGTAATTAAAGATCCAAATGGTAGAACCACAGAGATTTATAAAGAAATTGCCAGAAAAGTTGCTGCTCAATTAACTCTTCAGGATAAAGCTATCGGAGCATTTCCAAGTATTACTATTGAATAAGATAATCTATGACTAATTTCATAGAGCGTTTCAATGGGAGGTTCAATGGAATTATGAACCTCGAAGAATGCTATGACTTCTTCAATAGCTTGAAATCTAACCCTCGTGATTGGTATTTATACGATACTGACCAATCACCTTCTGTTGAAACCTTAAGTAAAGAATCTTTCATACTAACGATTGAAGAGATAAAAAATATCATCAAAACTGATCACAGTGAAAGCTTTTGCGGTTTAGTTTATGTAGATGATCTAAACAATCCAGAATTTTTTAAAATTTTTCACCCTAAAAACATGGGAAAAACTTGCGGAGGAAGCGATAACCCACCTCTTCCTAGATGGGTTTTCTCGAAAACTCTTCCCGAAAGCCTTAAAATAAAACAAGAAGAGGGTTTTCTGAATAAACTTTTTAAATTATAAATTTAATGATTTTCTGACACCTGATTAATGGTGTATTTAGGAATCTCTATTACCATATCTTCATTGCCAATAATCGCTTGACAAGAGAGTCTTGAATCTGGATCTAGACCCCAAGCCTTGTCAAGTAAATCATCTTCAATCTCATCAGATTCTTCTATAGAGTCAAAACCCTCTCTAATGTAGATATGACAAGTAGTACATGCATTTGACATCTCACAAGCGTGCTCAATTTCAACATCATTTTCTAATAACGCTTTGCATAGACTTTGGCCTGTATTTCCTTCTATAACAATCCCTTCTGGGCAGAGTTCTTCATGGGGTAAAACAATAATTTGTGGCATACTACTCCTTAAATTCCTCTATGTTGTGACCCTGCATAGCATGTCTTATAGTAGAGTTCATTCTCATTTCAACAAATGGTTCTGATATCTTCTCAAGATTCTCAATAGCTTCCTTAATGCTTGTTTCATCATTACATTCTGCAACACTATTGAGATTTTCTCTTGCAGACAGTATATCTGATAACAAGAATTCATCTAGTAAGTGTTTATCCTTATCTAGAGCTGAATCGATGGCTTCAAGCGTTCTTTTGGCTTCAACTTGCTGTTCAAATAACTGTCTTTTTTGAATATCCTCTTTGGCAAACTTAATAGAGTCCTTCAGCATTCTTTCCATCTCTTGATCAGAGAGCCCATATGATGGTTTGACCACAATGTCAGATTTAGAGCCTGAAGTTGTTTCAGTAGCGCTCACAGATAATAGTCCATCTGCATCTACTTGAAACTCAACAAGTATTCTTGCATTGCCAGCAACCATCGGCGGTATTCCTTTTAAATCAAATTTTGCTAGGGATCTACAATCGGAAACCAGCTCTCTTTCACCCTGAACAACATGAATACTCATGGCAGTTTGACCATCTTTATAAGTGGTAAACTCTTGCCCTCTTTTAATCGGGATTGGAGTGTTTCTTGGAATGATTTTCTCAGCTAAACCACCCATTGTTTCTATTCCTAAAGACAGAGGAAGAACATCAAGAAGTAGCATATCTTTATTTGATTTATTTCCTGCTAAAAGATTAGCTTGAATTGAAGCTCCTTTTGCAACGACTTCATCGGGATTAATAGAATCAAGTACTGGTTTTGAAAATAAATCTGAGACCATATTTTTAACTAATGGCACTCTGGTCGATCCCCCAACCATGATAATGTCTTTAACTTGATCAATATCCGTATCTGCATCACGTAATGCTCTTTTTATAATTAGCAAGGTTCTCTTAATTAGAGGCTTTATTAGGTCTTCAAATTGATTTTTTGTAATGCTATATTCCAAATTATCGAAAATAAAACTTGACTCATTCTTTGAGCTAAGTTCTTCTTTCGCAGATTTTGACAAAATTCGTAGTTTTTGAATCTGTTCTGGGGTTAATGAGGATAGATTGTTTTTTATTAAAAAATCATCAAATATGACGTGATCAAAGTCATCGCCTCCAAGAGAAGAGTCGCCTCCAGTAGAAAGAACCTTAAATACACCCTTTTCAAATTGAAGAATGGAAATATCAAAAGTTCCACCACCTAAATCATAAACTGCGTGAACCCCCTCTTCTCCAGATTCTAAACCATATGCGACTGCAGCAGCAGTAGGCTCATTTAATAATCTAAGCACATTGATATTAGCCAAAGTAGCCGCATCCTTTGTTGCTTGCCTCTGCGCATCATTAAAGTATGCTGGGACTGTGATAACTGCTCCAGTTAGTTCACCACCTAATGCCATTTCCGCTCTACTTTTTAATTCAGCAAGAATAAATGAGGAAATTTGAACCGCTGAAAAGTCTCCAGAACTAGTTTGGATAAAGATATTGTTTTCACTTTCAAGAAATTTAAAAGGAAGCTTTTCAAGATTTTTAACATCATTTTTACCAATGCCCATGAATCTCTTAACTGAGGTAATAGTATTAGTTGGATCTGACTCTAAATATTTGAGTGCAGAGTTACCCACTTCAACTTCGTTATTTTTTCCACAATGAACCACCGAAGGAAGGATTCTTTCTCCTTGTGAGTCTTCAAGGATACGATTTTCTCCGCTCATGATTGAACCGACTAATGAATTAGTGGTTCCTAAGTCAATACCTACAGAGAGCTTGTGTTGGTGAGGGGCGGTGGATTGTCCTGGTTCGGAGATTTGTAAAAGCGCCATATTAAATCAACTCATCCAGAAAAGTTTTTGCTTGGCTTTGTAACTGAATATAAAACTTTAACTCCCTAACCAAATTTTTAATAATATCTAATGAGGCTTCTTTCTGAAAATTAACACTGATATTTTTAACGTTGTCATTAATTAATGATTTAATCTTATCTATGAAATTATCAAGTCCCAGCTCATCTTGATTAGATTTAAAGCTATCTAGCTCCTCTCTTAATTCAATTTGTGACATCAAAAAATCCATATTCATCGAGGTATCAGTTTCATCAAAAGGATTTATATTTTCTAATTCCAATAGATATGTTGCTCTTTTAAGAGGTGATTTTAAGGTTTCATATGCAGAGTTAATCAATGATGTGTTTTGAAAGGCTTTGGCTTGCTCTTCAGACGAACGATCCATATTTTTATCAGGATGATACTCTCTAACTAATTCTTGGTAACTTGCTTCTAAGCTATCTAGACTAATATCAAATGACTTTTTAATTTTTAAGAGATCAAAGTAATTTTGCATGAATCATTATATGACATTAGACCGTAAATGATTCCCCACAACCACACTCACCTTTAGCATTTGGATTTTTAAATTCAAAACCCTCGTTAAGGCCCTCTTTAACATAATCAACCTCTGTGCCATCAAGATAGATAAGACTTTTAGCATCGACGACAACTTTCACCCCTCTATCTTCAAAGATAGTATCATCATCATTCGTTATATCGACAAACTCAAGGTTGTATCCTAATCCTGAGCACCCTGTTGTTTGCACTGCTAATCTAATACCAAGACCTGAGCCTCTATTAACCAGAAAGTTTTGAACTCTTTGTGCAGCTTTTTCGGTTAATGTTATTGGCATAAATTTAATTAAGATTTACTTTTTAAATCTGCAATAGCTGCTTTTATCGCATCTTCAGCAAGAACTGAGCAATGGACTTTAACTGGAGGAAGAGCTAATTCTTCAGCAATATCTGAATTTTTAATCTGAGATGCCTCGTCTAAAGTTTTACCTTTCACCCATTCAGTAAGCAATGAGCTGGAAGCAATAGCAGAGCCACAACCATATGTTTTGAATTTTGCATCTTCTATTACACCTTTTTCATCGACTTTAATCTGAAGTCTCATGACATCACCACATGCTGGAGCACCAACCATTCCAGTACCAACACTTTGATCATCTTTATCTAAGACTCCAACATTTCTTGGATTCTCATAATGATCCATTACTTTTTCGCCATATGCCATAGTATTCTCCTAATAATTAATTCTAGTGGGCTGCCCACTCAACTTTAGATAAATCAATTCCCTCTTTATACATATCCCATAGTGGTGACAAAGCTCTTAGCTTTTCAACCTTTGATCTCACCAAATCAATTGCTCTATCAATATCCTCTTCAGTAGTAAAACGCCCAATAGAAAAGCGAATGGAAGAATGAGCTAATTCATCAGAGAGCCCAAGAGCTCTTAATACATATGAAGGCTCTAAACTTGCAGAAGTACATGCTGAACCACTGGAGACAGCGATATCAGATATTGCCATCATTAATGACTCTCCTTCTACGTAGTTATAACTTATATTCATTATCCCAGGATATCTTTGATGTAAATCTCCATTAATGACTACCTCTTCCATGTCACTAAATCCTGCAACAAGCCTGTCTTTTAATTTGGTAATTCTTTGAATATCCTCTTTCATTTGTTCTTTCGCAACTGCAAAGGCTTCACCCATACCAACAATTTGATGAACTGCTAGAGTGCCCGATCTCATCCCTCTTTCTTGGCCGCCACCGTGCATCTGAGATTCAATTCGAACTCTAGGTTTTCTTCTAACATAAAGCGCACCAATTCCTTTAGGTCCATATATCTTATGGGCAGAAAAGCTCATTAAATCCACAGGAAGTTTTGATAAGTCAATCTCAACTTTCCCTGCAGATTGGGCAGCATCTACATGAAAATAAACTTTATGTTCTCGACATAGATTCCCTATTGCCTCTATATCTTGAATGACACCAATTTCATTATTGACATGCATTATTGTGACGAGAGTGGTATCTTCACGAATTGCATTTTTCAAAACATCTAAATTCAGAATACCATTTGAATCTGGATCAAGATAAGTCAATTCAAAACCTTCTCTTTCCAATTGTCTGCAAGTATCTAAAACTGCTTTGTGTTCAGTTTTAAGTGTAATGATATGTTTGCCTTTCTTTTGATAGAATTGCGCAACTCCTTTTATAGCCAGATTGTCAGATTCAGTTGCACCTGAAGTCCATACAATTTCTTTTGGGTCAGCACCAACTAAATCAGCAACTTGCTTTCTTGCTTTATCAACAGCATCTTCAGCCTGCCAGCCATAATAGTGTGAACGAGATCCAGAATTTCCAAAATCTCCATCCATTGTTAAATACTTCATCATCACTTCAGCAACCCTCTTATCAACAGGTGTAGTTGCAGAGTAATCCATGTAAATTGGTTTGTTATTCATAATATATTATTTGTTTGATTCGTTTGTTTTATAGTCATCCACTACCTGCTGAAGGGTTTTATGACTTAAAAAATCTCTTAGCTGGCTACTTACTTCGCACCACAAACGATGAGAAATACATTGTTTACCCATGTAGCAATTTGCAGCGCCTTGACATCTTCTGAGGTCAATATTTTCATCCACTGCTTCGATAATTTGCGTCAGATTAATTTCTTCTGCAGAAGTATCTAGCAAGTAACCACCTCCTGGACCTCTAACGCTTTTAACCAATGAAGCCTTCCTTAATTTAGCAAATAGTTGCTCAAGATAAGAAAGCGAAATATTTTGTCTTTGTGAAATAATATCTAACGTTACTGGTTTTCCTGATTCATTTGTTGCAAGGTCTAACATTGCTGTAACTGCATACCTTCCTTTCGTAGTTAATTGCATAGTATTCTCACTATAAAATGTTTAACTATATTATTTAATATCTGACTATTTTTGTCAACTAAATAACTTAATAAATTACTCAGTTAATATGTGGGGTCTAATTTTAAAAAATCAACTACTTGCTTTGGATTTCCAAATCATCAGAAAGCTCATCACTTTTATCATTAAGTTTCAGAGTTTTAGAAACCTTTTTAATTTGAGCATCCATATCATGCAAGTGCTCAAGAATAGCATTAACAGCAATAACCGTTGGATCATCGATATTTTGATCAACCGCATAAGCCTCAAATTTGCCAGATTTTTTAGACGAAGTCTTTTTAATCACTCTAGCGGGTATGCCAACAACAGTCTCATTTGCTTTAACAGACTTTACAACAACTGAATTAGATCCAATTCTGACGTTATTTCCAATTTTAATAGGACCCAGGACTTTTGCTCCAGCACCTATAACTACATTATTGCCTATTGTTGGATGTCGTTTTCCTTTTGACCAGCTGGTACCTCCTAGCGTAACACCGTGATACATAGTGACATCGTCCCCGACCACAGCAGTTTCTCCTATGACAACACCCATACCATGGTCAATGAAAAAACGACTGCCTATATTGGCAGCAGGATGAATCTCAATACCAGTAATCCATCGCGCCAATGTAGATAAAAATCTAGCCAACCATTTGAGTTGCCATTTCCATAGTTGATGACTAAGACGATAAAAGATTAGAGCTTGAACGCCTGAGTAGCAGGTAATAATCTCAAAAGCATTTCTCGCTGCAGGATCTCTCGCATATACACTTTTAATATCATCAGAAATTTTCATGATGATATTATATCATTAATTGCTAATAAACTCTCTAAAGCGAATTGTAATCTATAACTCCTTTAAATCTTTTGTAGCTCCATAAATATTGCTCTGGTTTAATTAAAACTAAGTTTTCGATTACCGAATTCATATGGTTTAGATTTTCAATTTCATTATCTGAAGAAGTTATATCAACAGGCTCAAGGTTGAGCTTAAAGCCCCTGCCAAAGCTTAATCTCTCAGCCCATGTAAGAATAACTTTCGCATTATTTTTTTTAGCAAGTTTGACTAGAAGTGTCATTGTATATGCATCTTGACCAAAGAAAGAACTTCTCTCACCAGAGTCAATTCCAGGGAACTGATCTGGAAGAATGCCAATTATCTCACCAGATTTTAAAGATTTCTGCAATTTAATAACGCCAGATCGATCAGCTGTTGCCATTGATAAATTTCCTTGTTGTCTTTTTGATAAAAGGTAATTTTCTTTATCAGGTGAATCTAACTTCTTATACATAAAAGTCAGTCGACTCTCAATTGCAATAATTCGACCTGTTATCTCCCAGCATCCATAATGAGGTACCATTAATATCAAAGGTCCCTTAGATTTAAGCGATTCAATTCCTTTGATAGATTTAATGAGTTTTTTATTATTCTTGAAACTTTTTAGCCAAATCTTTGAAGATTCAGTCAGAGTTTTTCCATTTTCAATATGCGCTTTATAAATTAAAGATTTTCTCTGCTTTTCCGATAGGTTCGGAAAACATAATTGAATATTTTTAGTTATAACCTTCTTGGTTTCGGTTCTGAGCAAATATGTAAAAAGTCCAATAATATATCCAAAAAGATGATTGACTGGTAGGGGCATAATTGAAAAAAGGAAAAAAAACTTTTTATACATTTACCTCATCCATCATTGGTTTCATCGCATTTAAAAGACTCTTAAATAAATTAGGCACCCTTTTCTCCTCTTCTTTTAAGAGCTGTTTATAGTATTCTCTTTCTGTTGGTTTTGAGAAACATGCTGGGCAATTGTCATTAATGATAGGTAAACTTGATTGAATAGAAAATTCTCTTAACTGATTCTCTCTAACAAAGACCAAAGGACGGATAACTCTAACATCACCCCTATCATTAAGGTAATTTGCTTTCATTGTCTTAATTTTTCCATTATGAAAGGCTGACATCATGAAACTTTCAGCAAGATCATCTAAGTGTTGCCCAAGAGCTAATACGTTATAGTTATTCTCTCTTGCAACTTGATACATCAAGCCTCTTTTTATTCTCGAACAAAATGCGCAGAATGAGTCACCATTCATACTTTTTTTTGCTTGCTCCATGATTGGATATTCCTTGTAAAAATAATCAACTCCAATCTTTTTGAAGTATTTCTTTAATTTTTTTGGATCAAAACCCTCAATTTCTGGATCTATCGTGATCACACCTATTTCAAATTTAATAGGGGCTACAAGCTTGAAATGAGACAGGATGTGAAAAAGACTCATAGAGTCTTTACCGCCAGATACAGCAATCAAGATTCGATCTGAATCATTTATGAGCTTAAACTCATTGATTGCTCTTCCAACAGGCCTTAATAAGAGTTTGGGGATTTTTATCCTGTTATCCAATGATTTAAATTTTCTTTCTGTTCTAGAGACATATCTTTAATTATCTCGAGTCTAGCATGAAAAGGGTTCAATAGATATTTTTTCACTGGGATTTCCATTAACAATGAGTCCCTAATAACTCCAAATTTGATGATTTCACCATCATTAAGTGCATATATTGCGCTTATTAATTCTTTAGGAGTCTTTTCTTCATAGTTTATCGAAATAATCTTATCGCCAACATAAATGCCGTATTCCTGAACACAGGAATCATCATAGATAGTCTTAACAATGCCACTATCGTCAATATTCATACCAAAACTCTCTAAATCACTCATTTTATTTTCTAAAGAAAGTTTAATTCCTAAATACTTGAGCGATTCTTCTATTGGTAAATCCTTCTTTCCAAGTAAATAATTATCAAAAAAATCTTGATAGTTTCTTGTGTCTATCTTTTTGATCTCTTGTTGAATACAATCATCTTCTGTACCAACTGATTTATGATGACTCCAAATATTCTTGACAATAGTATCCAAGGACATTCGATTCCTTTTATTTGTTCTAATAAGAATATCCAAACAAAAAGCCAATAAAGCCCCATTATTGTAATAACTCACAATAGCATTTGGAGCATTCTCATCTTGTTGATAAAACTTCGTCCATGCATCAAAACTTGATTGAACTAAAGTCTGTCTGTGACGCCCTTTTGATTTAAAGTAGCGAGTGATATTTGTTGCAAAAAGGGTTAGATATTCTTCCAGTGAGACCAACTTTGCTCTTAAGAGGGTCAATTCATCATAATAGGAAGTAAACCCCTCATATATCCACAATTGATTCGTATGGACCTCTCGAGTTAGGTCAGGATTGTGAAATTCTTTCGGCTTAACTCTTTTGACCCACCAAGTGTGGAAATATTCATGCGCGCACAGGGCTAAAAACTTAATATAGTTTGGATTAAGTTTCCCATCTTTAATTTTAACTAGGTCCTCTCTTGATGAAATTAAGGCACAACAGTGATTGTGTTCAAGACCACCATATCCTTTACTTTTGACGTAATTCAAAAAAAGATAATTTTCAGTTGCCACTTCTTTAAAAAAATTTTCATGATGAAGGCATATAGCAGCCAAATCGGCAGTTAGAAATTCGAGATTCGCCTCATGTTTACCTGACAGAGTCATTTGATAATTAACCTTCTCTGTTGAGAAATTAAAGGCTGTAAAGTCTGCTAATTCAACAGGGTGATCAATTAGTTCATGATATCCCTCAACGATGAATGTATTAGATTTGTTTTCGACCAAAGGCATTGAGGTTGCAATAGACCAGTTGCCTATTACTAAGTCTTTATCGGGTAAATTAACCTTTATTTCAAAATCAGCATTATCATATCCCAACGGTAAGAGAAAAACACTTGAACCATTAAAAAAACCCCTTTCAGCAGATAAGAATGCACTTCTGACCGATGGATCAAACGCATAAATTGAATAATTCAAGGTTAATTCAGAATGTGTTGGCTCAACTATCCAGTGATTTTTATCAATTTTTTTACTTTGTAGTTCCCCATTATTAGCTTCCAAATCAATAATATGTTTTGAAAAATCTCTAATCAAATAACTACCAGGTATCCAAGAAGGCAACTGAAACACCTGGCCAAGAGGATTTGGATCAGTAATTTTTAATCTAACTTCGAAAATATGCCGATTAGGATATTTTGCAGTTATCTCATATTTGATCATGGATTAGCCCATTAAATTAATTGGTCTAAAAGAGCCTTTATATCAATCAAAACCTTTTGATACTGTGTGACAGATTTAGCTAAATTTAGACGGGCATTTTGCTCACTATTTTGAGCGCTGATTACAAACTCCATTTCACCATTACCATTGTTGTAATTTTCTCGTTGCTCTCGAGCCCTTTCATTGGCTATTTGAATCTGTTTTTTTCCTAAATTGATTATCTCTCCAAGAGAGTCGATTTGTTGTCTATATTTTCTACCCAAAGTCATTAAATCAATTAATAATTCGTCATACTTTAATTCCAATTGCTGGTTAATTTTTTTGGTCTTTGATAATTTAGATGTCTCTTGAGTTTGTCCAATAGGGAGAGAGTATGTGAGTCCAATATCCCAAGATGAATTTTGATTACTATTGGCATTTGAAATATTGTCTTTTTGGCCTTCGCTAGTAATACCGATATCTAAATCAAGATTAGGCAAAGATTCATTTTCATAAGATGAAATTTTTCTTTCATTAAGTTTTTTCTCAAGATTAATGGAATTTAATTGACGAGAATTCTCTACCAAATAATCTTTAATATTATCAAGGTTGATATTAGAGATTCTATAAAGATCAAAATTGGTTGAATTAACTAAAGATTCATTTGTATTGATCAAAAGAGCAATTTCCCCTTGAATGATTGCCAACTCTTGTTGCGACTCAATTAACTGTTTTTTAGAATTTTGAAGCGAGTCATCCTGAAGGAGCATATCGGCTTTATCAATCACAGAGGCTTTAAATTTCTTAGTACTGAGTTCATGCTCACTTTTAGCCAAATTAAAACGCTCTTGATTAATTTTGAGTTGCTCTTCAGCAAAAGCTAAATCAATAAATTTTTTCAAAGCAATTGCTATCGATTTTTCATTCTTCTCAAATTTATCAAGTAAGTGTTTCTCAATTTCAATCTTGGCCAAATCAATATTTAATCTATCGTTCAGTCCGAACGCGTTTTTCATTAGAGGCAGACTAATATCCAATGAGGTCTTTACATTACCTCTATCTGATGATGCAATGGTTGAATCTGTGATGGTATTAGCTAAGGTAATATCAACCCCGGTATCAGCAAACTTTCTGCTAGCTGATAAGCCTAGTGTATTAATTTCTGATACCCCTGTGGTAACTCCTGTAAAACCAGTCTTATCTATATCTTGATATGAAGTTGAAATCGACAAATTCCAATCCTCGATACCTTTAGCATATTCAAAATCAAGTTGTTTGATTTCTGATTCTAGCTCTTGACTCTTAAAAGATGGGTGTGATGACTTGTATAACTCAATAAACTCGGATTGTGTCATTGAGTATCCATTAAAGGAAGCCAGAATAAAAATTAGTAAGATATTATTTTTTTTCATTGTTTAGAATTTTTTTAATTTCATTAATAATGACATAGAGTTTCTTTCCAGAGGTGTCAATTGTTACATCGGCAGTCTCCTGATACCAGGGCTCTCTTTCATTAACAATTTTTTTGATTGTCTTTTCACGATTATTAGACTTTTCCAAAAGCGGTCTATTCTTCGAGAGTAGCGTTCTTTTGATTAACTGATCGATAGAAGATGAAAGATATATGACAAAAGCATTTTTTTTGAGTAAATCTCTATTTTCTCTCTTGATAATAATCCCTCCACCAGTAGCAATGACCATGTCCGGAATTACCAGAAGCTCAGAAAGAATATTGGTTTCTCTTTCTCGAAAACCTTCTTCACCTTCTACATCAAATATATGATCAATACTTACTCCAGTTCGAGCAACGATCTCATGATCCGAGTCAAAAAAATCTCTTTTTAAAACACAAGCCAATCTCCTGCCTACAGAAGTTTTTCCCGAACCCATTGGGCCTATTAATGCGATAGATTGCTTAGAGGGCATTTTTTAGAGTTATTTCTTTAAACGATACCTGGCGCCACAATATGGGCAAGAGGCCCTACCTTCTTCATCAAAAGGGACAAATACCTTTGGATGCATATTCCAACTTGTGGTATTTTTGGGTGGACAGTGAAAAGGAAGTTCTGATTCATCAACCACGTTATAGCTCACATGCTTTTGATCTGACATTACTTGCAAATCCCTCCATCAGTCCATGAAGCATAATCTGGATTTTCTCTATTCACGCAAGCAAAATATAGACTCTGAATTTGTTCAGTAATAGGTCCTCTTGTTCCGCTTCCAATGATTCGATTATCTAATTCTCTAATTGGGGTCACCTCTGCCGCTGTTCCGGTAAAGAAGGCTTCATCAGCACAATAAACCTCATCTCGAGTAATTCTCTTCTCAATAATTTGGTACCCTAAATTCTTAGCAAGTGTAAAGATTGAATCTCTCGTTATACCTGCAAGTGCTGATGTTAAGTCTGGGGTATAAATAATCCCATCACGAATAATAAAAATATTTTCACCACTTCCTTCAGCTACAAAACCATCGACATCTAGAAGCAATGCTTCATCATATCCAT